>Ga0126342_10019575_pt1 | contig 11480 bp, 11 predicted proteins | sample Cyp1metagenome_FD_92528 | JGI IMG/M metagenome (GOLD analysis project Ga0126342, IMG submission 92528) | Coral microbial communities from Lord Howe Island, Old Settlement Bay, Australia - Cyphastrea 1 metagenome | ecosystem: Host-associated > Invertebrates > Cnidaria > Coral ... | reverse complement strand
TTTCTGCACAAAATGCCTCTTGTGACATGTCCATGTGCATTTCGATTGCGCAGGCTCGCACAAAATGCTGGCCCCGGGAGAAGCGTCCGGCATTTTCTCTGTAAATTTCTGCACAAAATGCCTTTTCTGACATGTCCAAGTGCATTTCGACCGCGCGGGCTCGCGCAAAACGGGTGTTGCGGGCTTGGCGTACGGCACTTTTCCCGTAAATTTCCACACAAGTTGCCTCTTGTGAAATGTCCCTGTACATTTTGACTGCGCAGGCTCGCACAAAGTGTGCTTCCCGGTCTTCGGAGCGGTCTTCCTCCTCATCATCATCTTCTTCCTCCTCCTCCTCAACATCTACATCATCATCTTCCTCTCATCATCATCATCATCATCATCATCATCACCATCATCATCAACAACAACATCACCATCATCATCAACATCATCAGCAGCATTAACATCATCATCAACATTTTTTTTAAATATATACATGATCTTTTTACTCCCCCCACACTGTTTGGGGTCTCTTGCCGGGATAATGTTTTTTAACTTCTCCAAACCGTGGCAGACCCAAAATGCCACTGCAAATGATCCGTCACTTGTCCATACTTATCCATGAAACCATCTTTGGGAAAGCGAGGAAGGGTCCCTGCCACTGAGGTACCAGGGCTTCAACGACCTTCTGTCTGATTGGGAGCAGTTGAAGCAGCTCTATCTCCAAAAATCAGCTGGGCCTTCCAAGTTGGAGGTGCTCAGTGGCTGGTTGAATCAGCAGCTACTGCAGGCAGCGCAACGGCTCTGGGAGGAATTCGAACTGGCCATGGAGGAGCGGAAGAGCCAACTGCGGCAGCAGCTGGCAGAGAGTGAGGCGCGCATGTTGCAGGTTAAGGCACCAGATGAAGCACAGAGGCGGGGGCCGCTGGGAACGCGCCCTTTGAAATCACTAGGGGAAACCTAGGGGAATCATTCCCATCAGGGTTGAGCTGGAGAGCAGCGTTGCCAGAGAAGAATTGTAAAACGATGAATGAATACCCGCTTTCAAATTGGATGATTTGGACGTTCTTTTGACTTCTTCGATGTCAAAACACCATTCAAAACTGTGAATCCATAACACAACTGCTGCTTTGCTTCCACACACTGAGTGTGATCATGATCACCGTCAAAAGTTTTTTTTTTTGGACTTGTTGCAAATCTCGTGCTGCTTTGTATATGAAATAGCACCCACACCGGATACAAACATAGAACCTCAGCAACGAGTGGAAACCTTCATTAAAAAAATCATCATCTTGCTGTTGGGGATTGCCCAGCCATATTGGGGCCTAATTATCCCAACATATCCCAAGCTTCCGACTTCATCGGCTATGTCTAATTTGATAGCTTGTATCATCTTGTATCCTGTTCCAGGTTGGTTGGCCCTTTCAGGCAATGGCTCTCCGAGCGCTTGGACCTGGAGAGGCGTTTGGACGAAGCAAAGAGGCCGGGCTGGGCGATGTGGGGATGGTGCCGGAGAGATTCGGAAAATCTAAAGATTCACAGTGATTCACTTGCAGATAATCTCAGATCAGGTTCCGGAAATCCTGAAATATCCTGAAATGGCTGTGTAGCATCTTACTGGAGCCGTGGGGTCAGGCAAGACAATCTGCAGCAAACAAGGGTAGAAGTATCTAGTCTGTACGTTGAAGAGTATAGCATTTGCCGATGCTGGGCCGAGAAGCAACATAGACAAGTCTAGTTCGAGTCTAGCGATTTCAGAGCTGGAAGACCTCGTTGGGTCCGCTGGAGGAATGCTGAGTCTGTCTCCCAAAAAGCTGCGCGAGAGAAAGCCCAACTGCTGGATTCAGAGCGAACGCTTCGGGAGCAGATGAAGATCATGCAGGACATTGGATAGCAATCTTCTGTCCACTCTATAGCTGTGTTTATGTCTATGTCTGTGTCTGTCTACATGCATGTCAATATGTGTATATCTGTATATAAATATGTGCAGATGTATCGGGATACTTTGTTCAAGTCCTTCAGATGTTGCCGACATTTAAGCCCTTCCGTTCCGACTTTCAGCCCTTTCATGCTAGTCCCCTTGCTTGAGCTTATGGCGACTTCCCTTTCCAAATCCAGTCCATTCCGAAGCAGCGAACCACGCACGTCATCAGGGGGCTTGTGACACGATGACAAATTCGTCCATGAAACTTCTATGTTGATAAAATTCCTGTAAAAAGCACTAAACCAAAGTACGCACACACACACACACATAACACACACACACATACATATATATATATATATGTACATACATACACACCCACACACACACACACATGTGTGTACATATATATATATATATGTACATACAAATACAAATACACAGAGAGAGAGAGATACATATATACTGTCTACATATGAATACATATAAGTATGATCATATGCACCCGTATGCACAGATATCTGTGTGCTGTTCTCAGGACAGGTTGAACTCTGAGCGTCGGGTCCCAGCACTGGAGACAACTCCCAGCATGGCTAGCACAACCAACTCGGAGATTCAAAACCTCAAGGAGATGAGGGAAATTTTGTGTTGCAGTGTTGCCTCATTATTTCTTAGTCTTTAGCATCATTTTCCCCACTAAGTTGTGGCAATACCATGGCGTAGCCAGCATTTTGAGACATCAGATAGACCAATTCGGCAGCGGGGGTGATAAATGTCTCCCATTTGACATTTTTCGGATTTTTAGATCACCTGAAGGTGGCTCTTTGACAAGCTGTTTGAAGTGCTCAGCCGAATTGGACAATGGGAAATTTCGGCACGCCCGTCAGAGAATCAACATTAAAACTGCTGCCGGGAGTCTGGAGTCACCAAAATAGATGCATTCTATAAGAGATTTCACAGTTTCTTGGTCACTTCACATCCTTAAGGCTCCTGGCAAACTTCAGATTTGGAGTATTTTTGGGGTATATATGGTATAATGGTATATCAATCCACCCAGTTTTCAAGGGGATTCTACCGATGTTTGGACCCATCCCCAGCTGCTTGGGGCTGCTTGGGGTGGAGGACTCAGTGGTGGCCATGGTGTCGGAGCTGCGAAGTAAGGAGCTGCAGAGGAACCAGATGCAGTTGCAAGTGGAGCATGACAAGCAGATGACCCTGGGTTTTCGGAGAACTTTTGGCTTGGCAAAGAAGGTATAACATGGTATAACATGTATAACCAAATGGGGTTCAAGCAACAATCTACAGCTGGCTGCTGGTTTCGGAACGTGTTAGATTTATTCTAGATGGGATGTTATTTCCATTCGTAGCTGATTTGACCGATACGGTTCGGGTCAGTTGAGAACACCAACCAACTATGCTGGGCTGATGTGGGTGCAACCAACCAACACTTCGGATATGAGCAAACCAACAATAAGGATAGTGATGTTTGTATTGTTGCATTTCCATGTGTTTCAATCTTGTTAGATAGACAATCCATTCCTCTTTGACGGCAAGTAAGGGCAACTCTTATTCGTAGTCCCCTTTATTGAAGCCCCCTATATTTTTTTCCATCCTACCCACTGGAGCTGTTTGGATCACATGCGGACTGAGGATGTCCTTGGAGCGCCGCTTCCAAAAGCAACTGCAAGAAGCCAGGTCCAGGAGCCCCCGGGAGCTGCCATTCTCTTTGCCACCTTTGATTTTTTGAATTTTGTGGGAATGGAATCAATTATCGAAACGGATCTAACATATTTCTAAAATGGGCAACGTCTCAACAGAACACCTTTTCGAAGTATTCCTTGGGAATCCCCGAGTGGCAGTGAAGCTTTTCTGAGGAAGTATGGCGGCTTTTTCCACAACGGGCCCCAGCACATCACCTGGGTGTGATCGAAAATGGTGTACCCACCAATCCCAGCCGAGGATCCTCATCCTTACCATCTACAGTGGCTATTTGGCGATATCTGGGGATACGGTATACTCATGTGTACTCCATTTTTGGGAAAATCAATGTCCGTTATTCATGTGTTAAAGAGTCGTTGAAAGTCCATTTCGTCAAAGCCTTAGTTCCTGAAGGTCAGATCATGTCAAATCCAAATTTTTGGATATGCTCACCTTGAAACCCGAAAGGAGCGAGCAGCTTCTAGAGAAGCTACGGCAGAGTTATGATGCGGAAGTGGACACCCTGAAGCGCTCGCAATCGGAGCTGCGGGATCAAAACAAGGTGCAGTGCTGGGGGGCACTGCACTGCAGTTCCGGAAAGAACATTTGAGAAATTTGAGAACCTCTGGTGATCGAATCTGGCGGTTGAATTTCCCCCCTCTGATCTCTTTCTGCCAGGTTGGATTACCAGAGGGTGTAGCAAGCTGTATCCCAAGGGGGTGAATGGGAAACCTGCAACAACCACGGAGGATCCCTAGGACTTTGAGCGACCCCGTGGGGGAAGTATGACCGACTGATTTGAAGCATCAAAACCAGGGTAGGTTTTGGCTGGTTGGTTTGCGGTGATGTTGAGATAGAAATAGAAACCCACCCATTGCCAGATTGAAGTACCAAAGGGCATGTCTATCAAACTGTACCAGCGCGCAACCTCATCATACCACTCTTACTCGCAGGCTACGTTCAATTAAGAAACTTCTAGATTGGCAAGGGGAAACGTCATGTTTGGCTGCATTGAGCCAAATTGGAGGACGATGGTTGCCCATGTCTTCAGCCACTTGAAACGGTTGGCTTGGAGCAACAAGACTTTGTACCAAGAAACATGTTTCAGTGCCCTGCCCTTACATAAGCAAACCCCAGAAACCCCGGCGGGATGCGCCATATATATGTATATATGTCTACTGGCTTCGGTTCACTTCTTCTAACGACAGGATTGAATCATTGAAGGCTATAGTTATGTGCTGGTATAGGTATATTAGTAAACAACCATATGAGCAAGTTAAGTTATATATATAGTTGTGTCCAAGGAGAGAACCAGCAAACATGAGTCACGATGGGTGCACCAAAAAAGGCCAAATGGCAGCTGGGATTCTCAGGCAGCATGGACCAGCGTAGATGCTATTGACATCAACATGCAATAGATGGCAACAAACTATATATATATATATCAATATTTATTATATTAACATATATATATATATTATATCTAGATATGATCACGCTTAGAACGCCTTGGTTGGATCCTATGCAGGACTTGGAGCACAAGTTGAGCTATGCGCAGCAGGAATCCAAGTTGCTCAACCGACATCTCCATGAATCGGAGGAAGCGCGCCGCATTCAACAACGGCAGGCGCGCAGCATTGCGCAGATGGTTTTTTTTGGGGGGCATCCTGATGTCCTGATGTCCCAAAAAGATCAGGTCACTGATTTTGACGCGTGAAAAGGAAACGTGACATGTTACTCATGAAACTGGGTACCTAATTTGATTAAAAAGTACCTCAATGCCAGGAAACTAAGGATTTCCATATTTTAGTTTACCCCAGAATGGTGGTGAATTCCCAGAATTGGTTTAAGGGAAAATCTGCAGGAAACCCTTAGATGTGGGGGCAACGGTTTCGCATAGGTTTTCCCAACAACAGCAATCCCTTGATGGATTTCTATCCAACCAGGTGGAAGTGGCACAGCAACAGTCGCAGCTTCTCCTTGGGGCCCTGGAGAGATTGGGTGCAGGCGGTAGTTACTTTGGGATACCTGGAAAAGATAATAACATGGAGTGCCTGACTGTGCCCATGGAGAGAGAGAGAGAGAGAGAGAGAGAGGAGGCGATTTTCGAAATATTTTTTTTTTGTGTGTGTGTGGTGTGTGAGCAAGTGTGTTCCTTCCTCTCCTTGTGAGGAGGGGGGTTCAACATGAAATCAGGGCCACACAATGCGGAAAAACTCCCCTGGCGCCGGCGGCAGCCTGGCAGGCAAAGATTCTGACGAGAAGGAGCTACTGACTGAAACGCCATAAGTGGCGCGCTGTTGATATGTTGCCAATGGTCGAAAAGAGCCCAGGGTCTGCTGGATCATAAATATCATAAATGGAGGCAGCTTCACATGTTGACTAGTCGCCCGCAATTTGATGCATAGTGATTGTTGAATGCTGGAAAGCGTTGCCCTTGTCTGTAGACTCTTGGTAGACTCTTTGTAGGGTCTTCAAGTCTCTTCAATTCCTCCGATTCTTTTTGCTAAAGCCTGGCATGCCAGGCAGAGGACTTTCTGATTTGGTCCAAGTGCCAGAAGAACTGAGAGAGAAATCCACCTCATACGGCGCGACCCGGAGACGCAACGCCTTCCTTAATCTTTAGGTCATTGAATATACTGTAAGGAAATCGAGAGTTCGGGATAGCTCTTTGAGATACTACAGGCCTTCTGTTGGTCCTTCGTTGAGGGGTTAGCAAGATGCGGGCCTGCCGCTGTTGCTTCGTGTGGTTACTGGCAGGGTTTCAGTAATTGCACGGGTTGGCAAGCACTGACCCCTGTATATACGATGTATTGATGGAACGAAAACGACAAAACCATGAAGAACTCTCCTACTATATATTCACAATTCAATCATATTCAGTCCCTATAGTAATAGTGGAAGCCGTTCACCAGCTTGCCAGCCTTTCTCGAAGTTTCTTTGCGGCCGAGGGTGTGCTGTGTACATAGGATACTGATGGCCGGCTGACAGTTTGGCCGTGGCCGGTGGATCTCCCTGTTATGTAGTGGGCCGAAACCCGAGCCTGGTTGTAGAGGAACCTTCCCGTAAAGGAACCTTTCAACAGAAAAGTGCATTGATGCACTGAATGCCATGTGGGAACGGGGATGAATGGGGATGTTCCCTCAATTTCCAGTACCGGCCGGGTAGGCGTGATGATCGCTGACCCAAGACTGCTGCAGCTTTGTCCCCTTGAGGTCAGGCTCGCGAACCGTTGGGAAGCTCAAATCTGGAGAGGGGCGCTCACAGCGATGGCTGTGCTGGAATTGATCGGGATTGATCGGGGTGCATCTTGGCGCTTTTTTCCCGCATCACAGAGTCAAGGTTTTGGCTTTCGGCTGGGGGGCTTGCTTTGGCATACGGAATCACAACCTGCATGAGACTCATGTTGATGTGAGAGCTTCTAAAGTGCTGATGCGTGGAAGAGGCTGATACAATGTACAGGTATAGCCCATTTGACTCACCTGGACATGATGGAGAACTGCCCGTTGGGCCCTTAGATGCACAGATGTTTTGGGCCTAGCGAATGGACAGGCGGCCTCACCATGACGAACGATTTGGCAGCTTTTTGACGGATCATCCTTTGGTTCATCCATTGGTTCATCAATTGGATCATCCATAGGTTCGTTCATTGGTGCCTGAATTGGTTCCTGAATTGGTTCTTCATCATCATCATCACCACCATCATCACCATCACTTCTTTTATTTCCATGTTTCAGGATCCACTGTAGCAAGAATTCCGCCATTTGAAATTCCCTTTTGCCGTTTTGCCGGCAGAGGGCGTGGGGCCCTTTTTGTTTGTTGGGTATCACTGAGATAGGACGGCAGTGCCATGGGTGACCATACAGTGGAGTACTATGACATGGCAGCTAGTGATGCGGCTCCCGCGGATTCAACGACAGATGAAGCTCCGGGAGATGAAACTCTGGCAGATGTAGAACAAGCTGGGCCGCCTGAGGCGCCCCCCCGCTGGGCAGCGCCCTTGGCAGGTGCTGTGGCTGGTGGGTTGGGTGGTGCCATTGGTAGTGCCATTAGTGTGTCGTTGGCCCCTGTGACTGTATTGGCTGGTGTGGCAGTGACCGTGGCGGCCGGTGGGGCCTTGGTCACCAGGGCTCTGCGCCAAACAGAGGCTTCAAGTGCTGAAAGCACAGCAGTGCCAGAAACACCAGCGAACGCGTCAGAGCTTCAGCCGCTGGGCGACGGTGTGGACAGAAGCGTGCCAGCATCTCCAGGAAATTCGGTGGTTGGCAGTGAGGGCTATCAAGAGGCACCCAGCCAATCAAACCCTGAAGGCCAACCACTCCAAAGCTATGCAGACGGGCTTTTGGGGGAGCGATCCCTGATGGAGCGCCTCCGCCTCCTGCTACGGTTGCACGACAAGCGTGATGAAGCCGCCCTTCAGCAGTTTTGTGCCACTGAGGGGTTTTCTTGGCTTGGGGCTAGCAGTGGTGCAGGATGCTTTTTGCGACAGGTGGGTGAACTGAGGGAGGTCTTTTTCCTGGGTTCTGAAGCTGATTTTCAGAGCCGACCAGAGGCATTCACCACTTGTTGGCTGCATACGAATGCGCAAATTCAGCTGCAACCATTAGATGCTTTGATTTGCCCAGAAGCTACGATACCACGAGGGCATGTGCACACTGGCTTCCAAACCAGTTACCTCTCCATTGCAGATGAACTGCTGGAAGCTCTCCAGGAATCTTCTGGACCTGTTTGCCTCATGGGGTATTCTTTAGGCGGCGCATTGGCGACGCTGGCTGCCGTGCATTTGTGCTGCAGCGGTTTCACTCAGATCGATTTGATCACTTTCGGCAGTCCCCGTGTGGGAAATGAAGTCTTTCGAGATTGTTTCACCGACGCATGTGTAAGGCCCAACTATGTCCGCGTGGCCAGATACGTCAATACACTGGACATTGTTCCCCATGTGCCTTTTAACCCAGAGGATCTTGACTCCACAAGGCAAGGCCAACTATGGCGGCGTGTGGAAGAGGCATTGACAATTCCCCAGCAACAACTTGCCGGCAGCTCATCTCTCTATGGGAGCTATGTACATGTGGTGCCTGGAACAGTTCTAGACGGCCTTTCGAGCAGTGTGGCTGGAGTTGTGTCGCGCCTGGCCAACATGGCGGCCGAGTCGGAGCGTTTGCGTGTGGCTGCAGCAGTGCCGCTGGAATTGGTGGCTGAACATGGCCTAAACAAATACCTCAGCACCTTGCAGGAAGCTTCCAAGCCTGCATGGCTTTGCTTATCCAACCGGCTGCTGGCAGTCACCAGCCCGGTGCACAATGCCTTGCTACAGCTGAGGAGTCGGGAGGCCACAGTGGCCACTATGGCCATGCCCTCTGCTGCGTCGCCGTCCTCCTGGGGCATTGCCATGGCATCCGCCGAAGCGACATCTTCGGGCATCGTGGCTGGGCTGCTGCTGCCGCAGCTGCTGAGTTCAGCCGTTTCGGCCGTGGGCTGCTACTGCGTGGCCCAGAAGGTGAACCAGGTGTCACAGCATTTGCAGGACCACACGGCAGAGACAGCCAGGTGGGGTTGGGCTGGTTGGGATGGCCTGGGAGTCCAGAGTCTTGCCCCAATCCTTTGTTGCCAGTGGCACATCATCAAGTCAACACCTGCATACATTCGGAAGGGTTCCGAAATGGCATGCCGGCAGGTCCAGTGAGGAGTTGCAGCTTGAACTTCAGCAGCTGAAGCTGGAACTTTCGAACCTGGCTGGTGGTTTCATTTTGAAAATACGGTTTCAGTTTTCCTTCCTTGAACTTGATTATTCTAATTGACTCATAAGTCTGTAGATTTGATGTAGATAGATGGATGGATAGATAGATGTCTGTGCATACTATATGGGTAGCCCAGCCACCAACCAGGAATGCTCACAGCAGTGTGGTCTCCGCTTTGCAGAACCTCTCGGATCTCCTGCGCCGCCGGAGCTGCGAGGATTTGTTGCGCCGCAGCCGGGTGGCACAGCGCCACCTTTGGGAAGAAGTGGAGGTGTTCCTGGCCAACCCAGGTGAGGGAACCCCCGTTGGTGGTTGATGGATGTTGATGGTTAGAAGGTCTTGGAAGCGAAAGGTCGGGTGGTATAGGTATAGTCTAGTGTTATCTTCTCTATATACTTTTGACAGGTCATATGGTGGTAATGTTGTGCGAAAAAATATGGAAAATAAGGACTCAGCACACGTGCTTAGATTGGCCATGGGATTGGCTAACTGGCCAGTAGGTGGGTTATAATTCCCACAAATTCTGGCAATTAGAATCCATTTGCAAACCAGTCAACTAACAAACCATGGCCCATCCAAGTTAGTCCATCTTTTTCACTTTTTTTTTGCACCAGGTGAAGCCGGACATGCCCAGATGGTGCGCGAAGCCTGTGGAGAGCTTCGCAAGGCTGCAGCCGAGGTATTGGAGATGATCCATGAATCGGTCAATGCGGAGGCGACCGAGGTGGCTCAGTACTGGCAGGTGCGGATGGTTACAGCCGACTATTGGCCACCTTAAAAAAAGGACGATATTCATGATATATGGAATATATGGTTTAAGTAGACACATCTCCCAAACCTGGATGTTGATTGGATTTTGAGGAACTTGAAGGTTGGTTTAATGGGGATTTGGATTCTTATCACTTTGCAAAATATCCACCAAAAATGGATGTTGAGAGATCGTTTCCTTCAAAATCAAACTTCCCAGCAACCTTGGTGGCTCGCTGGTGGATTTGTTCATTTTGGGGTCCGATATTTTCCATTATTTTCCGATATTTTCATATGGGGGAAGAGAATTAGGATCTGATCGGAGTATGGATTTGTATCCATTTCTATCTGAGAACCATGTGGTTGCACGTCATTTTTTGCTGCTTGACTAGTTAGAAATCTTAAACTCATTTTTTTGGTTGACGAGGCACGAATGGCCAAGTTTCCTCCCCATGAGGTGGTTCTGTCTGCCTATCGCTTGGTGCTCTGGGCCACTGCCTTGGCGGATGGGAACAACGCCGCTCTGCGGGCTGCGCAGGCGCTACAGAACATCCTGGCGCCACTGGGGCAATTCTTCTGGCAACATTTGGCCACGGGTCGCTGGTGAAATTTCTGGGTGGGAAAGGGTGAACATCTTGAAAAAGGATTCGCCTTCCATATGGTTCAATGAATTTCACATGGCATGCCATGTTGGAAAATGATGGAACATGGGATAGGATGGAAATTGGCGTGTGCAAGAGTGGGCGAGGGGCTGCGAACTAAAGGGGGTTTCCACTACTTAAACTGATCATGGCACATGGATATAAAATCACCATTCTTTTCGTGGGGTGCAAGCAACAATTTTGACCCTTGCGTATTTTTTCCCGATGGGGAAGGCTATATGTATCTTAGACATTCTTAGACCCCTACTACGCCAAAAACCGTGCCCCGGAAGATTTACATTTAGGGAGGGGGGGGTGAAAGTCCGTAAGAGATAGGTCCCCCGTACCCCCCCTCCGAACCCCCCTCCGGTCCCTACGGATAGCGGGGGGGTGGGGGGAGGTAAAAATTGTTAAATGTCCGCAAGCAGTTTGTAAACTGTTTGTGAGGTGTCTTTGTGGGGGTGTAATCAACCTATGTCTGAGGTCCATAGTTCCTTGCGGAAAGTGTTCGAAAAAGAAGGTAAAACTAAGATAGAACAATGTAACCATCCTACACCTGAGGTCCTTAATTCCTGGCAGAAAGTGCTTAAAAAGTAGAGATGATATAAAAAAAATGTAACTTGTAATTAACCATCTTACACTTGAGGTCCTTAATTCCTTGCAGAAAGTGCTCAAAAAAGAAGGTGGAGATAAGATAGAATCATGTAACCATCCTACACCTGAGGTCCTTAATTCCATGCAGAAATTGCT
>Ga0126342_10019574_pt1 | contig 11480 bp, 9 predicted proteins | sample Cyp1metagenome_FD_92528 | JGI IMG/M metagenome (GOLD analysis project Ga0126342, IMG submission 92528) | Coral microbial communities from Lord Howe Island, Old Settlement Bay, Australia - Cyphastrea 1 metagenome | ecosystem: Host-associated > Invertebrates > Cnidaria > Coral ... | reverse complement strand
GTATGCATGTATGTATGTATGTATGTATGTCTGTATGTCTGTATGTCTGTATGTCTGTATGTCTGTATGTCTGTATGTCTGTATGTCTGTATGTATGTATGTATGTATGTGTGTATGTCTGTATGTGTGTATGTCTGTATGTCTGTATGTCTGTATGTCTGTATGTCTGTATGTCTGTATGTGTCTGTGTGTCTGTATGTCTGTATGTCTGTATGTCTGTATGTCTGTGTGTCTGTGTGTCTGTGTGTCTGTGTGTCTGTATGTCTGTATGTCTGTATGTCTGTATGTCTGTATGTCTGTATGTCTGTATGTCTGTATGTCTGTATGTCTGTGTGTCTGTGTGTCTGTATGTCTGTATGTCTGTATGTCTGTATGTCTGTATGTATGCATGTATGTATGTATGTACGTGTGTGTGTGTGCGTGCGTAGGTGTGTACATGCATGCATGTATACATATCATTGTTCTTAAGGAGCTGCAACGAGTGCCGCATAATCATCGCTCAGCCACAACCATCCGTTAGTTCCAAATCAAGCAGCTTCTTCATTCGAAATAACTGGCACTCTGAGTTTCAAGCGTCAGAAATGCACTGCTGGGTTCTTCGCAGGGTGATGCCTTGATGTGGTCTGACGGCAAAACCAAAACTCGAGGGATTAACGCCAAATATCCCAGGGCGAGAACCGGTCTGGTGTGCCTGGGAGAAAAGCCCGCAGACCCAGAGCAGCAGAAAACAATCAGAAAACGCTAGGTGGAGCCAGCCTTGGGGTTTGCAGCATGAGCTGCATGTTTTCCTTTCTGGCCTGCATTGGGCATAAGAAAAGAAGACGCGAAACCTTGACCCTGGTGCTCCAGCTCTGCGGGACACAGTAGATTGATTGCAGCCTCAAAAGCAGCATCAGCATCCGACTTTACCTGACAACCAGTACCCTGCAGTAAAGAAACACAACTTCATAGAAGGTGATGCTGCAGCCTGCTCAACCCGGCGAAAGGAGTCTTTGATGTGAAGTTTCCTTGGTCATCAGGTCATCCCTACTTTTTCTCTCCCGAGAAAGTGCCAAATCAGGACCCTTGAGATTTAAGGCTCTGGCAAATGTTTGAAACCATCCTTCTCCTGTCAAACTGCACTTCCACTGTAAAACTGTGCTGGGGGCTCCATGGTGAAACTGCACACAAAAACAGTCTTCCTTGACCAGGATGTCTCTATGCGTACGTCCACTTATACATAGTACATGTACATTTGCACGTGCAAGTTGCTTCCGCAACCACCAAATCCCGCGCTCCTGTCGTTCTTGAACTTGCCCACATCGCGGCAAGTCCTTCCTGAAGGACTGCATCACTTCTCCATCCACAGATCAATCATGAATTTCTCTTCAAATTGGCCATTTCGGAGCGGTGTACCCTAATTTCAGGCACACGCAAATCCATTTTTCACTGGATGAATCTGGATTTTTGATGGATCACTCCCATTTTTCCTCGGTAAACCACCTATTTTTCATGGTTTTGCAAATGCAACAAGCTGTCGCTTTCGATGCCGGGCTCCCGGTCCCGTAGAGTGCATGAGGAAGGCGGCTTAGACTTAGCATCTCCTCCCGATCAGCCTGCCATCTTGCAGAACATCACGGGCATGAGAAGTGCAGATTCAATGGGAACATCATAGATACACGGGGGATCAAAATATAAATAAATAAATAAATAAATAAATAAGTATTACTGTAAATATATAATGACATATATAATAAAATACATAATAAAGTATAGAATATTATATATATATATACCAAAATATAATATAGTTCCCATGAACCCCCTAATAAATCCCACGAAATCCGTTTTGTTGATGGTCAAACTCATGGTGCACAACATGTATAAACAGGTCCAGAATCTTGTTTCGGTCTGCCTCCAAACTTGCTTCTTCAGCACCTGCCTGTTCATCTTTGACAGCATCCTGCATCGAGACTGCATCTGGCTGCTTGGAAAGTGTTGCGTCTCTTCACTGTTCCGCATGTTCAGCTGGGCAGCCTTTGCATCAGGAGATGTAGCCCTCTCTTTGTCCATGACTTCCTTGTACTTCAACATTTGAAAATTATGATGTTCCAATCCTTAGTCACGCAAGCACAGCCGGAAACATGCTGCGACAGTGTTGCAGTTCCATCTTAGGTTGTTGCTCTTTTCTCGGTCTCTATCCTTCTTGTCCTGGTGCTGCGAATTGGCCTCAGCATATGGTTCCATGCCATCATTTCGCTGCAAGACTACAGTATTTCGCTGCAAGACTGTGCTGCAAAACGCGCGGAACCGATAAGAGCTGGACGTTGCTAGACACTGCAGCTTCGATTTTCGCAACCTGAAGCACTGGACGAAACTGAAGGGAAGCTGCGGCAAGTGGCACACTCAACCCTGATTGACAACAGCTTGCCAGCCTTTGCCAGAATGGAATTGTGCATTTCAAAGACTCGTTCAGGTGGCACTGGAGCACCGAGGGGCCTAATGGACTCAACAAATCAATTTCCATGTTCCTATCACCCAGCCACCCTAAAAATCTGGGAATTGAGCTTGAAGTTTTCGCTGTGCTTGCAGGCAAAGCCTTCTGAACGTCCCCTGGCCTAAACAAACGAGGCAACTTTTGGTCATGTAATCATGTAACTGTTGCACCACAGCTCCGTGTGTTGAAATCTGGGCCCATAGCTCTAGAAGATGCTGCTGAATTTTTCCGGTCCAACCTGCAAAATCAACAAACATCATGGCCACCAGGCGCAACAGGGGCAGCCGTTTCTTCAGGATCTGAAGGCACTAAGGGCACAACAGTCCGGCAGAGTGAGCCTTTGATGATGGACATCTGCCGTCCAAATTGATGCGACGAATCAGAAATGGCAAATCCCAACGACCCATGTTTTATTTTTTCCCCATGGAATCCGCTGTCCCGGCAACAGTTTGACGTGCCCTCACAACAAACCATGCGTCAGCCATACCCAAGGCAAAAAATGTTGCCAAAATAAAACATGTGCATGCATAAATAAACGTACACCTATGTACAAATAACAATATACCTATAAATCATACCATCGTCTCAGTTCCAAACCACCGTCTCAGAGCGATGCAGCCTGAGCGGTTTGGGGTTTGTTGACTGGATATGCATCGCCACGCTGTGTATTCAATTGCCCTTGGTGCATATAGATCCGCAAGTAAAACCGGCAGCGACGCGTTCCGGTGGCATCACGCCCAAAGTCGCAAGAGTCATGGTAGCCACAACGGCGAACCTGCTGCAAAGCCACTTCGAAATCTTGGGGACTGTTGAATTTTGGATGGGTTTATCCTAAACTGGAAAGTTCGCACCGGATGCATTGAGTCGTCAGGTTTCCCCGGCGCCTCTTTCTAGCATCATCCCGCTATGCGGGTCATGGTCATTTTTTATGTCTACGCATGGTGCCGCTGAGCCAACACGGTTTGCCATGTAAAATAGTGATGCATTTCGGTGGTGAAGTCCGTTCCACATGATGCCAAAGGGAACCATTTTGGAAAAATGAACGGTTTCGGGGTGGTTAGGCAACATTGCTTGGAATTTGGGAACCCGAAAAATGACTGCACGGATTGTGCCAGCAAAAGCAAGTCAACACGGGCCTTGTGTCCAACTAGAAAAAACGCAAATAGCAAAAAGGGTTATTTTTTGTGCGTCCAAATCTTCAAGCCAAGGCGATATTCTTTGATATGACATCAGAAATAAAATACAAAACCATGCGCCCGTGTTTTGGACTTGGCTATGGAAGTTACCGACTCCCATGGGCATTTGCTCCTGGAAATGGTGCCCTCGCATACTTGATGGCGGATGGACGAAAGCAAGCAGGAGCAACAGCAGGAGTAGAAGAAGGGAATTCAATGCTCCATGGTTCTGCAGCATTAAAAATTGCACAATGACATGGTGTTATTTGGGACACGGCACCGTCAAAATTGTGGAATGGAGATAAAATGAAAGGTATTAGGGCAAGCGTCGGACCTCAACATAGCTAGGGTTGCATTAAGTTTCGGCCTGGTTTAAAAAAAATGTTTGGTTGCATGATTATGTTTCTAAATTATTGTCAATGTGACCGCCACCAACAATTGTGATGCTAATTTTTTTAGTCCACAAAACTGGCACACATCGAACCAATTACCAGATATCGAACACGTTGATGTTGGGTTTCTGGTGGCGCGTTTGGTCACGTCTGGCGCCGCGGCACTTTCTGTGGCAAGCATGACGCTTGGTGACATTGATGTCACTTTCGTGGCAGGCATGGCACTTGCTGACATCGACGTCACTTTTAATTTTGTGTGGCAAGCGTGTCACTTATGGCATCTTTTGGCGCTGGGCTGGGTCTGGCGCCGGGGTCTTTGCGTGGCAGACATCGACGGTCACTTCGCGAAGCAGGCGTGGCACTCGGTGGCATCAACGTTTACTTTGCCTGGGCGCTTTCTGATATTGACGCTCACTTTGTGTGGCGGCAGGAGTGACAATAGTTACGGCAATGGCTCTGGTGGCGCGCTTGGTCGCATCTGGCGCTGCGGCACTTTGTCTGGCAGCTAGCTATTCGACCTGCTATTTCTTGCAACTCGTTTTGACGCAAAGCGTGACTGTCGAGCATTGACCCGTCAGGCGTTTCAGATTCCAGACAAGATTGTGACGTGCCATGTCAAAACTGTTTCAGGTCCTAATGTTTTGGCGTTGGTTGACATGTCTGTTACCAGGTACGTCCTCCCGATCACTTTGTCATCATTAATGGAGGTTCCGTTTTGGCGATTCAGCTAGTTGTTTCGTTTCAATTTCAACCGTGCTCTGTTTTCGTGAGCCCGGCTGCCGGCATGAAGACATACGATCCAAACAAGTGGAAGCACTTCTCGATTTGTGCTGTGTCACCCTTGCCAATCTCGATAGCTCGATGCCGCATGTAGCAGCAGCTATTGCAGTAGCGCACGGCCACTTCAAAGTGGCAAGGCTAAAGGAAATCCCGTAACATGATGTAACATGGGGCGGTTCGGCCCAAAAGTACAGTGGTGATAAATACCAAAGTAAATCGGTGAAGGCACAAATGGGATTAGCTTGGTTTCTTGCACACCACAAAATCCTTTGCCGAAGCCGATTGATGTTCGAGATATTCAATCCAACTCAGATGGGAAAATTCTATTCTCTCAGCATCGTCCTGGTCGATCTTGCGGCGCTTCTTCGCCGACACGAACTCCTCGTCAAAGTGGAGGTTCCATTTCTGCCCAATCATCAGAAATTTTCGGAGCTTATCTTGGGCAGTGGATTTTGTCAGTCCATCTGCCAACTGCTGGTCTGAATTGCACCATCGAAGCACGGTCTGTTCCTTCTCAAAGTGGTTCACCATCGCCAGCACTTCCAAGGTGGTGTACTTCTCCTTGACATTTTAGCCCGAGGTGTCGGTCTGAGCTGCATCATACAAGGCCTTCGCATCGATCACCAGGATGCCCAGCACATGCTTTGCAGCGGCCTCAGGGTCAGTCAAGTCCACGGTGTGCCCAAGCATCTCCCACCACTACAATCAGAGATACATCAGCTCCTGTTCGGCTTCCGCAAGAGCCTGGGCTTCAGCCATGAGCGGCACACGCGCTTGAGCTTGTGGCTTCCCCATCACATCACATTCACCTGGCCGCTGACGGCGCCATCCACCATAGATCGGTGCACAAACCCAATGATGTAGCCACCAATGCTGCCAAGGTCTAGCCTGTTGGCCAAAGCAGCATCCGGCCACGAAGGCGGGGTTCTTCTCGGCATTCGTGCAAGCCAAGCTCTTTCTGAGCAGGCACTTCCCGTATCATCTTGTTGATGCCCTCCAGCATGGACCGGTCGCCCTTGGTCAGCATGGACTGGAAGTAGCCCAACTTGGCAGCATGCTGGGGAGCGGCCTGATAGACATGCCATTGCACAGCTCCAAGAACAGCACGAGCTTGATGAAGTTCACCAGGTGCCGAATTCCTTGCGGTTGGACCCGGCCTTGATCTGCATGATGTCCTCGAAGAACTCAGCCTGATCCAATCTCCAGCTGAAGTCTGGATATTGCTGCAGATTGACACCGCAGTGCACCAAGGGCGGTGCCTCCCAAGGACTCCATCGCAGGGCCATGTGGCGGAACTTCTCCAGGACCTCAACCCAACGTGGGTCATCTTCACATCCGGCCCGGCTCGTCCTCAACCACATAGATCCACACGCAGGGGTCTGTCATCAGCCGTCGTGGCCGAAGCGTCTCCAGAGTGGAGCCCGCCATCATGTAGAACCCTCTGGGCGCTATAGTGAGCCCATACGCCGCTTTCATGAAGTGCACATTCTGGCTCTCAGCCAACCCCAAGGGAGTTCTGAGCTCTTCCACCGGCTTCCCAAAGATGGATCTGTGGCCCTGGGCCGAAAGGCCTTGAAGGAATGCCGCTTTGGCGTCAGCCTTTAGGAGTTGAAGTCCATAATGGCAGGAGAACTGGAGCATGAGTTGTCGGCTTCAACGCGACATTGTAGGGGACTGAATGGCTAAAAGTCCAACAGGTGGTTCAACTTCAGCCTTCTCTTCGGTCTTGGGCTTGCTGGCTGGTGGTGAGTTCCTGGGCCTCGCAGCTGAGGGAGCTCTCTTATGTTGTCCACCTCAGCCACGACTGCTTGATCGGGTAGTTCTGGAAGTCTTCCCGTCGTGAGCGCGACCTCTTTGAAGTTCTGGGAGCTCTACCAAATCATCATACGAATCATATGATCCTTTGTCCAGGATGCTGGTCACATCAGAGAATGTCCATGGTGTAAAAAGGATGCCATGGAACTTTTCATTGGTGAACTCCTCCAGCATCGAAGCATGTCGCAGTTGGTCTATGTGGACACGTTTCAGGCGTCCTTGGCTGACCAGCCAACACAATCTGTGGGGCCGTCGTACTTGCCATTTGTAGGTTATCTTTGTCTCAAGCCAAAGTATGCAGGCAGGTCCAGACCAACGAGCTTGATGTCGCTTGTAGAACACCAAATCACCAGATTAAAAAAACGAGCCGCACTGGTCTTCATGTTGTGGGCCTTGCTCAACTTCTCAAAGTTTTGCAGCTCCTTGTGCTCCTTCTTGGCATGCTCACGGAGAGCAGCAGTCCTCTGAAACCAAGGTCAGAGAGCTGAGATGTGGTAGATCAGGGCCATCATGAAGACGTTGGGTCTCAGTGAAGTCCCGGCCGGCCAAACACCCATTGAATTGGTGAGTAGCCACCACAGCGACTCATGGAGTTGTGAGCAGCTATCATTGCCCAAGTTGTAGCAATGGGATCATCTTCAGCACCACGAAGATGCGCCTGAAGTTTCTGCTTCAAGCTGCCCACCAAGGACTCAACCTTGCCGATCTGACCATGTGCCTCGGTAGGGACAAACTCCATCTCCACAGCGTGCGTGTGTGTGTGTGTCGCCCCATTGTTTAAGGTCACGACCACGATGACCACCCTTCGTGCCCAGTTTAAAGCACTTGGGGTAGCCAAAGTATTGAATCCAGCTCCTCAAAATGCGTTGGTTCACTTCCGCAGGCGCGAACCATCCTAGAATTTCATCCGGTAACACCTCCCCAGTTTCTGGCTCAAGTTCATCCCAAGGGGTGTCATCCGACTCTGCACCAGGTTCATCCTCTTTTTCCCAAGCCGGTCTCACCATTCCACATGCCAGCCGTGGCCATACCATTCTTGGCGGCCGCCAGGATCTTTTTGAGCTACTTCAACATCTATAGGTGGCCGGCTCCAGGTTCTGCAGGGTCGGCACGTTGAGGTGTTGAGGTCGTTCAAAACCTTGTTCTTCTAGACATTAAGGGAGTAACCAAGTAGCCCTTCTAGAGCGCCCACACGGGGAGTTCAGCAGGCGATGCTGGCCTAGACTGCGGTTCTGATGTGGTTTTCTGGTCGCCCCTCAAGCAGCGCACACTTTTCATGCGTGTCACCCTTGCTACATGCAGGGGCCATGCCAGCTTACACAAAAGCTCGACGCCCCGCCTCAGCTGCGCATTCGTTTGATTGCGCGAGCTGATCTTCAAACTATTCAAATGCGTCCGGTTTTCCGTTGTTTTTTTTTCAAGTTGTAGTCCATCCGAATGGTACCCAGGCCAAAATGAAAATGAAACATTTGGGGACAATGCTCAATGGGCTCACGAATATCGACATATTCTAGCGTATGAACGAGAGCATGGACCGCTGGTAAGCGCAATGTCAAGCGCGATTCCGAGTTTCAGAGCCACTACATCCTAGAGAAGATCGACATGGAAGTTTCGAAAGCAGCGCTGGTGGATGTTCCTCATCCTCAATTCCACCGTCACCAACTCCGTCCATTTTCGGTGGTTCTCTCTCTGCTGGATTTCTCTGTCACCAGCATGTCTTAGGATTGCTTCCCGCAGTCCTGGCACAGCAGTTGTAATCGCTATCGAGCCTTCGTTTTCACTGCTTGAGTCGTTCTTCCTCAAGGTTCCAATGGCTTCAAGCAGTGCCGGGACATCTCCTCGCACGTTGTGCACTCTGATGTTTTTTTCTGGTTCTTGTGGAAATTTCTCTCAGTGCTGCTTCCAACTCTTGGATATGTACATCCAAATTCGCGAATCTTTGGTCCAGCTCACCTTGGGCTAGGCCCCTCTTGCAAGTAATGCCAGAATGATGATACATGTTGCTGGTTGGTTCCGCGCACTGAGTTTCCAAACCCGTTGGTTCAAGCCCTGATTGTGCGATTGTTGATCCTGCTTCAAACAATGCTTGCACCAGCAGGATCCGAAATGCCCTGTAGGTTCCTTTGGCATTTGCTGAATGGATCCTCCTCACTGTTCTTTTTTTTTCAACTCCTTTTGTTCATCCTCCAGTCTCTTTTGTTCTCCACCTGGATAGGAATCATTGTGGGTATCCAGTATCCACGTAACCCATCAGGTTCAACAACACTTTGATTTTTTTCCTTCGTTTGATTTTTGTGCTGGGGTCTGCGGTGCTTCTCCACGTGCCAACTGGTTTGACCGCGACTTCACCCTTCTGAACAGGCCCTTGCAACCACAGTATTCCACATGAGATGAGACGTACTCTGCCAACACCTTGCCTGTGGCAAATTGCCCTTGCGCTAGACGAAGCGCATCGGAGTTCCAGCCTGCCCTTCCTCCCAGTGCAATTCTTGGAAAAAAAACCTTCCGATGCACTTGTTGTCATGGCCATGTACTCGGCTTCACACGACGAAAGAACAATTGACTCCGACTGCCGGTCTGTGTGTGTAGCAACACTCCATTCAGGCAAAAGTTGGCTACGCTCACACTTTTCCTTGTGCGGCGATTTCCTCCCCAATTTGAATCTGTAAGGACCTCCAGCCGATCTTCACCGGTGTTCTGGCTTCCTCGTCCCGAGGATCAAGCACACTTCTTCCTGGTCTTGTTCTTGGCATGTGGGTTGCATACCCACTTGTCCCCTTCAGGTAAAGCATTAGGTGTTCCAGTCGCTGGCAATCCGCTCGAGTACGGCATGTCAGTTGACTTGCCAGTACACGTATGCAGTGCTGCCATCGGGGCGATCAGCACTATGTAAAGTAACACCCCAACGGCTGTCACAAACCGTTGCCGTTGTTCACCTGCCAATTCTGGTGAGTCAAATTGTTGGCATACCGCTACGAATCTGGCTGTCGTTGTTTCGTCGTCTAGGACGATTCGAAGAGTGTCTGCTGTTAGGCCGCATGGGCCTGGTGCTGCCCCTTTCCGGGATTTCCGCAGGGCTGTCAAGAGCTGGGCCGCTGGGAGTTGGAGCGGGTCTGGTGGCTGCTGTTCTCCCTGTTGTGGTTCTGGGGTGTTGTAAGGTTCTTATGGTCTCCGCTGCGGGTCTTGGAGTTGCATCAATGTGGCTAGTGTCCCCGGTGCTGTCGGCCCGGCTCTGAGTGCCTGTCATGCCGCTGACCGTTCGCCTTGGTGGACTAAGTGCCGTGCCCTATGCCATATGCTCTTTTGCGGCACCTGCAAAGGAGCGTCCTTCACATCGATGGTCCACAACTGGAACACCCAAAAACAGTGCTGCCAATAGGCGTATTTTTTTGCCTGAGGCAGACGATGCTGAAAACAGACCCTGTCTCGTGCGGTCGTCCCACTTGTATTCCTGGCTACCAAGCGTGGCCTTCTCTCCCAGATAAGGTCACGATGTTCCCAGTCCTGTAGTGCAATTGTTGCCAATTCTTTGTACTCACTGTCCAAGTCTGATCTTTTTGCCTTTCATCTCCTGCAGCCTTGTCACTGCATCAAACCCAACAAGTTCCCCGTGTACCGGCGGGCGCTGCGCCGCATTCGAACACGCGGAGGCACAGATCTGCCGAGAAATCGAGGTCATCGCCAACAGCTTACTACCGCTTTGGCACAGGGCATGACTGGCCATCGACACCACCAATCCAAACGACACATCGACGCCGGCTAGTTGTGCCTGGCCTCGAATCGGACGGTCAATAGAGCTCTGGGACACATACGTCAAACTGCTGGCCCAGCACAATGTTCCACGGCCAGCCCCCTTCCGAACAGATCCGAACAGCTGCAGTCGCAGCGTGGGTTTCCAGCTGGTTGGCCTTAATGGCGGCCCCGGCCATGACCGGGTTTTTCCCATTGTTGCAGATGGACGCGGGTGTCTCTCACACGCAACTTGGCCCCACGCCCGTGCCACACACAATTTTGTCATGTTTCACGCACCACTTTTTCACGCACAACTCTTTCACACACAATTTTCTTGCACTTTTTGACATACGACATTCTCACGCACAACTTTGTCACATACATTTTTTTAATACAACCCATCCTCCACAATCTCCTTTGTCTTTCCTGCCTTCTCCGCACTGTTTCGGCCACTGTGTCTGATTTTTTGGAGGAAGTTGACTTGTGGTGATTTCTGGGTTTTAAATTGTTTTCATTGCTTTCGTTGCCCTTGTTCTCATTGTTGTCGTTGCTCTGGAGGTGGGCCTCGAGGGCTTGAGCGGAGAAACCAATACATAACGGGCCCAAATTCGTGCACTTGCACCGCTCCCACCAGGTAGTTTACCACTACCTTTCGAGATTAACGTTCTTAATACTTATGGCGTGGAGTTTGCGTTGAAAGTTTTGGCTTGGGTTTGGCTCCATATCTAGCACACTTGAGAAGGGGTGACACGAAAGGTAGTTGTGTCAGACGTTATAACTCTGAATGTCGTTGTGATGTGACTCCAATTTGGGTGGTTCATGAACCATGGACGGGCATGAAACTGGACATTCATAGCTGAACGGAGATACCTGGATCCGAAAAGAGGGCACCCCACGATTGCCATGGTTGATCATGACTTAGTCTATTTAAATAGCCATTTGGAGGTATATTGTCTGACGCACGCATCGTGCGGGGAAAAAAACACGGTCAGTGTAAGCACAAACTCCAATGTCTCTTTTTGCGGTACCTATGGATGCTCGAACCTGTCACTTTCATCGCACCGTTGGGTACTTGGAAAATGGATGTCGAAAAATCCGAATTTCAAGTCG
>Ga0126342_10019573_pt1 | contig 11480 bp, 13 predicted proteins | sample Cyp1metagenome_FD_92528 | JGI IMG/M metagenome (GOLD analysis project Ga0126342, IMG submission 92528) | Coral microbial communities from Lord Howe Island, Old Settlement Bay, Australia - Cyphastrea 1 metagenome | ecosystem: Host-associated > Invertebrates > Cnidaria > Coral ... | reverse complement strand
GGACTTGGTTAGGCGCCCATGACGCCGCGGCATTTTGCGTGGCAGGCGTGGCACAACCTCACATCTACCGTCATTTCACGTGGCAGGCGTCGCACAACCTCACATCTACCGTCGTTTTGCGTGGCAGGCGTGGCACTTATGGCACTGGGTGGCGCGCTTGGACTTGGTTAGGCGCCCGTGACGCCGCGGCATTTTGCGTGGCAGGCGTGGCACAACCTCACATCTACCGTCATTTCACGCCTCCACGTCACAGGTTGAGGACGTGTGCTCACTCCGGGCATGCCGCCGTCAATTTTCAGCGGCAGAGGCCCCATAGCAGTCGCTAGTCGTATCTATGTCGTGGTTTTGGATTCTTGTCGCATTCTATAGTTTCGGTGCATTTCTGGAAAGTTTCTTGAATTCTGTTGGAGTGATGGGAAAGCCAGCGATGGTTCGATCGAGTGCGGGGGGGAGGCAATTTTCCGAACCGTGGTTCAGGTGCTTGTGGACCATTTCGCTTACCTCGTGGATCCGACCAGGCTGGTTTGGATTTGTAGATTTGTTCACATATCAGACATATCATAAATCTCACTTTGATTGGCTTCACTTTGATCATCTTTAGTTGCATATTAATATTGAATATCTGCCATTGTATGACTTGTAACCGGAGGCCAGAGGCTTTCATAGCCCTGGGACACCTCTTGAAGGCCAAAGACAAGAACCGATTTCTCCAAGAGATGAGCTACGGACTTCGCGCTCGTGTGCGCTGTCTCCGGTCCTTGTTTCTTCGTGGGCGCTTGCAGTCTTGGTGGGAGATCAAACCTGTCCCCATCATGGATATCTTGGCAAGCTTACGAGCCTACAGCTATCAAAATCCAGCAGTGCGCCATGTACTTTGCAAATTGGCGGCCCACTTGTTCCATGCCGCTGATGAAAGATTGCAAGACTATTTGGTCCATGACCTCCTTCACATTCTTCACTCAGGTGACCCAAATGACCTGGAAAACTACACTGATCAATGCCGGGTTTGCGATTCCTTCCGGTTTTGGCCTCGCCGTTCAGGGCGTGTTTATCAAGATTGCGTGGTGGCCTTGACAGAGATTGTCACGAAGCCACATGGCAAACGGCAAACGTCTGCACTTCGCAGCAGCAGGGGCCTTGACTACAATCACAGACCTTGTGGTACATGTAAACCTGTGAGGGAGGTGGAAATCATGCGCTTCGCGCCAAGATTGTGATCTGCAATGACTTCTTTGGGAGCCAGTGGTCAAGGACCTCATTTTTGGTGGTCTGCATGGTTGGTGAACTTCAGTCAAGCGGCAAGATACGTGTGGGCAGTCGTTTGCTTCTGCTGGATGACGTGGATGGGCCCCAGCGAATACGAAACTCAACTTGGCCAAGATTGGCTGCAGTCGGGAAATATCATTGGACAATCGTGTGCTTTCAAATGCCCAAGGAGAGCTTGCCCGCATTGAACATGTTGAACATCAGATTGTATGATTGTATGAAAGAGTTCCGGTCAATGATCGTTGTCGTGCCAGAGTGAATCATGCAAAACCTCGTGCGTGTTTCCAGCCTCTTTTTGCCAGATAGGCGCAGCAGCATCAAACTTGGGCTTGGATCGCAAATGAATACTGAAAAATGTGCGTCCGTGTGTCGCAGAATTTGTTTGTCTACAAAATCGCCATTGTACGAAACAACCGGGCACCGCTTCCCTCTCCTCCAGCAAGGAATTTGGACCCCTTCGTGTGCTGCCCATGGGCCAGTAATTCCGCTTTTGCTTGTCCAAAGCAGGGGGTATATTATGTTTTATTCCAAACTGCCATGAACAATTATGAGATATCATTGAAATCATGATAATCGGTTGAAATGGCGGTACCCCGCTTTCAGACAAGACCACTTGAGGAATACTTTGGAGACCTTGGAGTTTCATCCCAGTGATCCCTTGTACCCTGGTCATCTACCCACCTTGGGGATGCTATACCGATGTTTTTTCCTGGCAATTCACAATGCTGCGACGGTGACGGTGGTTGTATCATATGTGGCTGAACAACGCAAGAACTTTCCTTGTGCAGGTGTTTGGGGCAAGTTAATTCAATCATGTGGCAGCATTTCAGACATTATTCAAATTACAATCCACACAAATTCAAAACAAGTGAAACATTGAATATCTTTTTCACAGCACGACAACCGTGTTTATCAACTGTCACAGGTTGCATTGCGTGGCTGTCTATGGATTGCTTTGTTGCGATGTCGAATTTGTTTAGTTTCTGTGGCTCAAGATTTTTCTTTGACAGCTCCAGATGTTCATGCAGTACTCACAGCATGTCACCCCACAACTTCGACAACAAGAGTTCTGCGGTGCAACGCGTTTGACAATTTCTTGTACTGCATTCGGCAAAACTTCAAACCTGGATGAAGGCAGAGAGGGAGACTCAACGAACAAAATTTGCAGAGACAAGTGGCAACACAGCCATTTTAGGCAATCGAGGCGATGGAGTGCCTCCGGGGTTTTTGGTCTTGTGCAGGTCTCAGTTGTTGGAAGGTACATTTGTTTGTGTTTGGATTCTTTGATTTGTTTGAGGCCTGCAGGGGTCCAATCTCAGAGACGAGGCTGGTTTCCTGCAGATCTCTTTTCAAATGCCCTTTTCCGTGTTTTTTCGGTTTCCGAATCGCTCCAGGACAAAGATTCCTCGTTCGTTGCAGCTCGGGATTTCGGTGAGAAGGCCAATGACTCCACCGACTCGTTCCCGCCTGGGTTTTCAGCAATCTCAGAAAGTCTTGACCCATGCAAATCATTGCAAATTCATTTAATCGTGATTGATTTCGACTGAGCCGATTGCGAGGTCAGGGGATTGCATCGCAACACCGGTCAGCAATCGTAGGCTGGCACACCAACCTGTATATTTTGGTCACAGACAATTTCACTCACAATCATGTCAGGCTGTCTGGCTATACAGCGCCTCCGTCGCCAGATGACCTTGTAGAGGACAGATTTGCAGATGCGTCAGAAGATACTTCAGAAACTCTGCTGAAGCTTTGTCAAACCATCACTAGGACTTGGATGAGGATCACCAGGACAGCGGTTTCCATACTATGCAAAGTGTAGATTATTCAAGTTTGGGGAGTTCGTGGATGGCCCTTTGCATGTTCGGCAGGAGGCAGATGTACTTTACAAAAGAGCAGTGCCAGCAATGCTTTGTTTTGAGTTCGCTGGTGGCAGCTTGCAGGAGGATTGGCCAAGCATTCCTGAACTGTTTTCAAGGCGGCAGACATCCCCCAGCATTCTTTGTGAACGTTTGAATATGATTGAATTCCTACACTTTGCATGGACCCGCATGAAGTCCGAACCAAAAACATTGCCCACGGGGGCCCTCGAGTTTTTACAACTTCGCAGGTTTGGAGTTTCGACGGGCGCGCAATGCCCCGAAACAAACTTGGATGTTCCACTAAAGGACGGGTGGTTGATTCGTTCGCCACAGTATTCCAGCCTTAGATTGTTGTGTGTTGAAAACATAGAAGTCAGCCAATCAGTCAGAGACGCTGGGGTTTTCGTAGATATAAACTGCTTCGGGGTCAGGGGTATACCGGTATACCCTTCTGGGGTAGTAAACCCTGGAAAATTTATAGTTGCTCAAGTGTTTTTTTTTCTGTCCAGCAATCAAGCTGTCCAGACACGAGAAATTATCTAGCCCTGAAGGGTTGAGACTCTAGCCACAAAAAGATTCCTCCGTAACCACAAAAAAACATGTAAACAAGGCTTCAACCTTATCATATTTTTGGAAACAGACGCTTTCACTGGTTTCATATGGTTTCATCATTTTTGGGATTTTTCTTTGCACCAAGACATGGAAACAAATTCGGAGGCATGGCCCCGGTAGGCCCACCACCAGCGATTCAGGCACCTAATTGGCAACAGGCCGAAAATAAAAGAGCGCGACAGTGTGAATCACGGTGCAGAATCATCCCAGTACACAGTATCCACATCGGACATCCGGACAGAGCACTCTCAAGACGGAAAATAAGATAAAGGAAACTAGATGGCATCCAGTTGAATGTGCCAACTCACGAAGGATTGGAGAGAGGGTACAGAATTTCACGGGCAAAATAGCCAGTGGCGGAGAAACTCGCAAAAGAAGTGGGGTGGTTTGGGCGAGGTAAAAATTCGGAACAAGCTAAAGATTTTGCAAATGGCACGGGTAAAGGATTCGCAAGAATCTAAGACTTTTATTTTTCCAATTACGAATTTGGAACAGGATATATAAAGATTTCGGAGGAAGTGGGAAAATGGCGAAAAGGTAAGGATTCAGCAGCTTCAAAAAGCAATGAGAATTGGGCAGAGTAAAGTAAGGCAAGGTAGACCAAGGTAAGGCAATGCAAAGCAAAATGAATTCAGTAATTGAGCAAGTACGTACGTAAGCAAGTTAGTACGAGGTAAGTAAGAAAGCAGCCCAAGCAAGGAAACAAGTGAGTATGTCTTTCTTCAAACATGTTTTTCAAGGAATTGTGTCTTAAGTAAATGTAAGAAAGGGACAGCAAGCACAAGGAGGTAGCAACAAATCATTCCCAGAGAAAGAAACCCACTTCATGTCAAGAATTGAGAACATGAAAGGGAAGAATGATAAAACACAGGACAGAGAAGAGCAAATGCAAAGAGGCCTTTGAGAAGTGGCATGGGCCTTCGTGGGTTTAGTTTGGACGGTTTCAGGATGGGTATACTTTTTTTGGTAGCCAAACCTTGGAACATTTACGTGACTACGCATGTGTACGAATGTGCTAGCATGTGGGATAAGCTTTTTACAGCTCGGTTTTCTGGGCACCCAACATTGCTTGGTATGGTGAGGATGCCCGAGAAATCGTGAACGACGCCTGGGAAGAATACGTTGCGAAAAAGCGAGACGAAGAGGCGCCATGGGCTGACCAATAGAAGGCGATGTTGGTGGGCAATCTTGAGCAGTTGCTCCCTTGCTTTTTGGTCTTGGTGACGATGGTTACCTTGAGGACCTTACGAAGTTTACCCTGAGGACTGATGTTCTTGTCTTTGTCTAATTTACACTAATTTGCATGTTTCTTGTTCATTTGTATCTGGCGCGTAGCCTAATGATGCCTAATGAACATATTCCGGCAAAGAAGAGGACGTTTCAATTTGTGTCTCTTTCTATACATGTACATCGTCAAGCTGCACACTTGGCTGTCAGCTTCAAGTCCGAAACTGCCTATAGAATATGCAGTAGACATGACATGCGTGGATCGGATTCTGTTCTGTTCCGCACACGTGACCTTCATCACTTCTCTTTGGCAAAAAGGTGATGCAATTCGCAAGTGAGGTGAGTTGGAGGGGCAGCACAGCACCAGCACTAGCAGCAACAGCAACAGCAATTGTTACAAGGCTATAAGGCGATTTCTGTTGGGAAAGGACTTTCAGGAAAAAAGCAAACATCCGCTGTTGTGGTTGGGTTGCTTTGTTCTGCGGAGATTTTCCGGCATCGCAAGTGGTCTCTCTCGCTGCATGCAACCATTGAATTTGTTTGATTGTGGTAGGTCACATTCATGTCATCAAGGGATCATAGACTTGGATGATGTGATCAAAATGCCTTGTGTACCAGGCAAAGTTGAAAGCCAACTTGGGCAGCAACCTTAGAGCATTGATTCTGCTGTGGACTTTGGCTTGCAGCCATAGCAGCTTTGACTTCCCACCAAGGCCGGCTGATTCTGAGGGATTGCATTCAAACGGAAGAGGCTTTGGACATGGCGTGAGCCAACGTATGCCAACGTCTCTTTGCCTTTCACGCGCATATCAGGCGAAACGGAAGGCCCATGTCGGTTCAGATCTCAAGATTTAGTGTTCGTTTTTGCAGAGAGGAATTGTCACTTTGGAGAGATTGTTCGACTTCAGGTCTGTGGCTTTTGAGAAGTTGCATGACCCAGGCATCACGCCAAATCTTAGTTCAAGAAACTGGAACTTTCAGCTTCTCTGGCGCAGGGTGTAACTTGCTTTACCCCAAATTTCTATTGTTTTGTGGACATGTGACATGTCTAAGCCCAAATTAAGATCGGATCAAGCTTGCTTTGCTCGTGACTCATATCAACTCATATCTCTATAGCCTAACTTAGTCAATTTCAGTCGGGCCATTGGATGGACTAGTAGGCCTCCAGCGGCATTGCACAAACGGCATTTTGTATCTTGCGATAGGGGGCGGACTCTTTGAACAGGAACAAGTTGAACAAGTGTGGAAGGCGCTTGGGACACTTCTGTGCAGAACCCCTCATCAATTTGCAATTTCATTGGACGCAACTTCATCTTACCAAACTCTTTCCGCGCTGTAGCCCAGGACCTCCGTTATCGACTTTGGTCGCACAGAGGCATGTTTAACATGTGGAGCACACCGATTGGCAGTCAGCTTTGTACAAGCAGCATGTTTTTTGAACACCTTGACAGCGACAGAAAGGCATTGTTTCTTGTATGAGGATAGGGATTGGTATGACAGTATGACAGCGAAGACCCTGAATGTTTGCCACCTTGGCATATCTATGTTTTTTCCCCACATCACTGTGTGGGGTTCTTGTTTTTCGCTCTGCGCCCGCCGCTCCTTCCGCCTCCGTACCGCCTCCTTCCGCCTCCGCGCCGCCTCGTCTTAGCCTTTCACACAACACACACCACCGCTCATCACACAGCCCTCATCTGACACCACTCATCACACAGCACACTCATCGCCCTTACCACACAGCGGCGTGCTTTCGTGTGGCAGGCGCAGTACACAGAGACTTCTGGCTTTCCTGTGGCAGGAGCAGTACACAGAGCCGTCTGGTGAAGCTGCTGGGCCGCGGCTGGCTTTCGTGTGGCAGGCGCAAGACACAGAGCCTGGAGGAGCTGCTGCGCGCGTGGGCGCCGCTGGGCCGCGGCTGGCTTTCGTGAGGCAGGCGCAAGACACAGAGCCTTCTAGAGGAGCTGCTGCGCGCGTGGGCGCCGCTGGGCCGCGGCTTTCGTGTGGCAAGCGCAAGACACAGAGCCTTCTAGAGGAGCTGCTGCGCGCGTGGGCGCCGCTGGGCCGCGGCTTTCGTGTGGCAAGCGCAAGACACAGAGCCTTCTAGAGGAGCTGCTGCGTGCGTGGGCGCGGCTGGGCCGCGGCTGTCTTTCGCGTGGCACGCGCAGGCAGCAGCTGCGCACGTGGGCGCCGCTGGGCCGCGGCTGGCTTTCGTGTGGCAGGCGCAAGACACAGAGCCTTCTGGAGGAGCTGCTGAAGACGCTTACACACCACTTTGTCACACACCGTCGTTCACCACACCATCTTTCACACACAGCTTTGTCACACACCATCGTTCACCACACCATCTTTCACACATACCATCTTTCACACGCAACTTTGCCACACACCATCTTTCTCACACCACTTTGTCACATACCATCTTTCACACACACAACCTTGTCACACACCATCTTTCACACACCACTTTGTCACACACCATCTTTCACACACCACTTTGTCACACACCATCTTTCATACACCATCTTTCACACACCACTTTGTCACACACCATCTTTGACACACCATCTGTCACACACCATCTTTCACACGCCATCTTTCACACGCAGCTTTGTCACACACCATCTTTGACACACCACCTTTCACACACCACTTTGTCTCACACACCATCTTTGACACACCATCTGTCACACACACACACCGTCACAGACCATCTTTCACACACAACTTTGTCACACGCTCCCTTTGACACACACACACAACTTTCACACACACCATCTTTCACACAACTTCGTCATACACACGCACACCTTTCTTTGTCACACACCATCTTTCACATACAACTTTGTCACACACACACAACTTTTTGTTACTTCTCGATCCTCCACCACCTCCTTTGTCTTTCCTTCATTCCCCGTCCCGCGTATACTGGAAGAAGTTGACTTTTGTGGGGTTATCCGGTCCTTTATTATCATACACACATACATATACTCAATTATAATCATATCCCCTTGGCAGTGATGTGATGTGATGCCATGCGATGTGATGCATGTACAGTTCAATATTCTTTAACGCTTTGAGCATGCATGTTGCATGGTTGCCCTGCAAAACTCACCATTGCGACAGGGCACCCCACAAACACCCCGCACACCAATGACGTGCAGCACAGCTCCTTCGAGCCCAGATTTAAAGGTGCCTTGGTGTCAGCTGCAGTCTTCAGCAGGGCTCGCCCACAACTGGGCTAAAATGCGGAAAATGGTAACCAACCCTGATTATGTTTGGTTATCTTATTGAATTCAGACGAACACAGGGTGTTGGGTAAAGAGAAGGCGTTCTTTTCGGAAAAGGGATATCACCATGCCATCACCGATTGGTGGGTTGACTCAAAGGATTTTGCACAAGAGATTTGGGTTTTGCGAATCCACTTCTTCGGGATTTCGTGAACGTTTTCTTGAAACCAGTTCGGGGAGATCAAATTGCAGCCACTAGCTACTAGTTGTTCCCAGACCAGCCTATATTATATACGTATATACCACAATCTGTGAAGGGGTTGCGACCCCTTCTCCTTTGGTTTCATCCGTGATTCTTGGCAGCAACAACAGGCAGCCAATATCTAGCAGTTCGGAGGAATGACAGCTGTCGATTAAGGGGCTCGGGGTCCATTGTTACTGCTCAACAGCAAGCTGTGCACTTGTATTTTTCCAATATGGAACTGCTGGAGTTTAGGACTGGCTTACTCAACATTCTGGGTAGCGCGAGTCCAACTCCTTCAATTCTGTGACAGGCGGAGCAGATCTTGACTGTGAGGCTCGTCCGCTTTATCAAAAATCAGGGAGCACCATGATATAAAGTATATAAAGAGCTGGGCAAGAGTAACTTCTGTGTCAACTGCGCAATTTCGTCTTCTGGAAGGAATCCTATACCGTACCCCGCCCGCTGACTTGCCGGATTTTTTTTTCTTCTGCTTGCAATAGGTCCTGGGAGATATTCCCAGGCCTCTCTATTCACCAAATGTGCCGGTAGTTCGCGTTAGACTTCCACTTGAATCGAATTCGGTACAGCTGCCAGTGTTGCAGAGATGTTTCTATGATTATGTCAGTCAAAGGATTTTGGTTCGATTCAGGTTGGGACTTTCCATCCGAAGTTGATGGCAAACCTGGGGCATCGGGGCATCTCAACAGTTCGTGGAATCGCGGTATGTCTGGAAAAAGGGGTATATACCCACCGGTATACGGTAACGGTGAGAGGATGGTGAAATCCCGACAAGAGCCGGGGGTATTGCCCCCCAACAAGCTTGCATTGTGTTGTTGTTGTTGTTGTACTGCATGTGCTTGTCGTGGTTTCACCGTCTGCTTTACCGTATACGGTATACTGGTATACCCACCAACTGATCATTTAGTTTTGGAAAATTATGATATATTAAATATATTCAAAGAACATGGAAGTGGGGTATTTTCAGACAAACCCTGGAAACGTTCACCCTCCAATTAGTCGCTCGTAGCGTCAGACCGTGCCTTGAAGAGCAGATTGTTGCGCAGGAGCAGATGGCTGTTGCATGGACAAGATGATGGATGATATGAGTCAAAACATGTCAAGATCGTCACACAATTAGGCATGCTAAGACATTTTATCAGATTCCAACCAGTATGATTTGCGGTTAAATCAATTGTTTTTGCCACTGGTCCATGGAATCTGCCCATTGTGCCTTCATCTCTGCGCCCTGCCTTCCGTCAGGAACGCATGCACCGTTTTCAGAAAACAATGCGAAGATTCTTGCTTCTTCGCTTAAGGTGAGGAAGGGAAGGGTGGACAATTTGGTGACTGGCCGAGCCTTCATTGTCACAAATTTAAAAAGGAGGCCGCTTTCGTTTGCAACTCTGTACCCAGAAGCTGTAACGCAGTTTTTGCAGGCTGCGTCGGTGGATCTTCAGCAAATACGAGAAGGACGATTCGGGCCACATTCAAATCCAGTTGGTGCTGATAGGTGGTATCGAGGGACAAACTGTTGGTGGTCGGCTACGCATGATGTCGCAAGCAGTTCCCCAGGAATGGGTTGCAAAATGGAACAAACGCCGAGACCAGGAGGTGCCCTGCCGTGGCTTTGAGCAACTCTGCAGATTTGGGTGTTGAAACATGGGAATGGTACTAGACCTTGACCAAACCTTCCAATTACATCCAACAAGATGTTGCGGTATGTCCCTAATTACCATCAATTACCCAAGGCTGAACTTTTGCTGGACTTCACTTTGCTGCAAGGGCTTGTCCGCCAGCCAACTTTCCCGCTTGGAGCGTGATGCAAGGGCCCTGGTAGTTCCATGGTTTCTGGCATTCACATTGTGATTGACTAGCAATGTGTGATATATCTCCCAGCGCGATCCAGCGCGCTCCAGCTCGAACGGTTGAGATTGTGAAAATTGTGAACACTACGGGATGTAAGTGTGGAGCAAGGATTTGGCCCTTTGGGGTTGCAGACAATGACAAGACACCGAAGTTCACGTGCCACGTGTGCCCTCAAGGCCCAAAGACTTCTCGAGCCGATCCGAAGAGTCACAGTCCCTGAAGAGCGCCGGAGGCGCAGCGTTTCGTCTTGTACAAAAGATCACTGGTTGGTGGCTTGGTGGTTTGGAACGTTTTTTTTGACTTTCCACATATTGGGAATAACCATCCCAACATCCCACTGACTAATATTTTTCAGAGGGCTTGAAACCACCAACCAGATCAGACTAGAGAGCGCAGCAAAGAGGTCATGACTTCACCATGGTACTAGCCGAACTTTGTAATTATATATTTCTTGTGCGTTGTCCGACTACCAGGATGTTTCGAGCGCTTTGCAAAGAATGGCATCCAGACCGGAACTTGCACCGGCAGCAGGCTCTTGGTGAGATGCTGAAATGCTAAGAAGCCCCAAGATAAATTCTACCCAACCCACTGAGAATTGAACCTGTGGGAACCAGAAGCATATGCAGGAACTTCATGTAACTTCAATCCTTTGGGAGTGAAATACAGTGAAGTTGTGACTCAGCCACCTGAGATGAAGATCCACAGGTCGCGACTAAAATGTTCCAATTCCTGCAGGAAGGCCAGCGAAAGCGACTCAAGGGAGGGATTGGGGAATCGAGAAGGTGTATTCTGCTCATGTCTGCTTCGGCGCTGAAATAGAACGGGCTAGCGCCCTGGTGCCGCCGACCCCCCCTATTTGGGGGGTCCTGTAGAGAGAGGGAGAGAGAGAGAGAGGGAGAAAGAAAGATAGATAGATAGATAGATAGATAGATAGATAGATAGATGGCTAGACAGATAGATAAATAGATAGATAGATAGATAGATAGATACATAGATCGATAGATAGGTAGGTAGATAGATAGATTGATGGATCGATAGATAGATAGATAGATTGATAGATAGATAGATAGTCAGAAAAAGAGAGAGAAAGAGAGGAGACCTTAAGCACCTTTCGGTCCATCAGTGGATTCGCTCTGCCATCCCGGATTCACAACAGCCAAGCTCTCCTATAGGTTT
>Ga0126342_10019572_pt1 | contig 11482 bp, 10 predicted proteins | sample Cyp1metagenome_FD_92528 | JGI IMG/M metagenome (GOLD analysis project Ga0126342, IMG submission 92528) | Coral microbial communities from Lord Howe Island, Old Settlement Bay, Australia - Cyphastrea 1 metagenome | ecosystem: Host-associated > Invertebrates > Cnidaria > Coral ... | reverse complement strand
TATCAACCCCTATCAGGCCCTATCAACCCCTATCAATGATGACCATCCCCCCAAAACGGCACCTCACTAGGCAGTACTTTGAGACTCACCCTGGCCACAAGTCGTAAGAGCTGGGCGTGGTGATGTGGTGAGTTGAGTGATATTCCTACACATATTCTCATATGTGCATAAATATGTAATGCACAATTATTGTTATATCACGCATTGCAGAATCGATATCATATGTTTTACATTTATGATACATATATCCATACAAAAACAAAAATGTGCGTATTTGTTGTTTGTTTGTTGTTTCTGTGGTGTTATTTTTAAAATTTTATAAATGCCTTGAGGCTGCCCGGGCGCCTTCTCGCACGAGGAGCCAAACGCTCACTGTGGTCCTGCCAGCTGCAATTTCAACAGGGAGATGATCAACTATGTTCCGCCACGTATTCGTCAAAGTTGACAGTTTCCAAGGCCCTTAAACTTGGTGAAACTTGGCCACGGAATCCCCAACCATTCAGCCATTCTTTCTGTCACCCCATGGCACCCTGAATCTTCCAGGGCCAGGCCGCCTACGTCGGCACGTCCTGATCATCTCGAAGCTTTGGTGACGATTGTGGCGAGGCCGTCCGGGAGCCACGCGATCCTCTGGAGCTGCGAGAGCTTTGTCTCGAGCTTTGTCGCGAGCTTTGCCTGGAACTGGCACCCTTGGAACTCGTCTTTCCGCTGGACTCGGTGTTGTCATCACCTGACATGGGACGAGAAAGGACGAGAAATGGCCAAGATCCCTCAGATGAGTTGAATCAGCGACTGTAAATTGTCCAAATCTTCTGTTTGATTCTTCTGTTAATCTGCACTGAAATAGTAATCTTCCCCTTTCCGCACCTGTCGTCTGTGAGCCTATTGCTGCCTGTGGAGAGTTGCGAGTCAACACTCAACGCCAGGTCAGTTCATTGCTATGCAGCAGTGAAACAGGGCCAAGATAAGCAGAAGTGGAGGTTTGACGAAAAACTATCCTTCAAGAATCATGCTGAAAAAGGCAGAAAAGTATAGAAAAGTGAGATCTTCTCATGGGTAGTCTCCCATGTCACATTAGGATTAGACGCTTAGATCTTCTCAGATTCGCTTGCTGGCAGCCCCTGAGCGTCCTTAGTCGGAGTGATCGGAAGCCTCAGCACAAAAATCTGATGATTCAGTCATTCAATCTGGTCCCTCGCTGGCCATTGGTTCACTGTATTGGACCGGCCAGCAAGTCAAAACTGCGAGACCATCCACATTCTGAGTTTGGGACTTGGGGGATTTCCTGAAGCGAGAGGTGAAAATCCTGAAAAATCCTCCCCAAACAACTATATAATCAAAGCTGCTGTCCCTGACCCAAGCTGGGACATTGGAATCCATGGTTCCGTTTTGTTCCAATCTACTGCTCAGCCAGGGCACTTCTTTGAATCCCCACCACGACCTCAGGAAGAGCACCAGCCACTGAGGCAACTGCCATTTTAATGCGATCTGCGATGGTTTCGGCCGTGAAATTTGATAGAGATCATTTCTGGAAGCCGGAAAATATAAGAAAAAAACACAGTAGACCCAAATCCGAGGTCTACAATTCTCTGGTGTCACTCCGGCCATTGATGCGAGGACTTCCAAGGCGCTGACCCGCTGGGGATTTGCGCTCGGCCATATGTGACGGCCTGTCAATGTTGAGTACGGAGCCACTATTTTGCAGGAAATCCCAAGGTCGCAAGTGAGCCCAATTTGCTGCAATGGTAAGGCTGCTAAGGTGAGGTGTATCCCAAGCGGTCGCAGAATTCCGACATCAACAGCCCCATGCTTCCTGTCCCACTTCGGAACCTGTAAAAGTGCCTGCTTCACATCCTTCAATGGCCAGCTTTCCGCCAGCCATTGAAGTCCTAATTCATGGCCCCTGTTGACTTGATTCAGTGCAGTAGAGGCCAGAAGTGCTAAATGCTGTCATATATATTGTATCTCAATCCATAGGAGCTGCTCAGTCCACGTACAACTGAAACATGTTTTCGAAATCTGGGTTGCTCTCCAGATCTGACTTCTAGTTCGTCAGTTGCTTGAGGTCTGTCAGTTGCTGCCACATGGTGGTATGACTGCATCATTGTTTTCCAAACCTCTTGATTACCTTGATTGTCACTGTCGCTGCATTGTCTTGAAGTTTTGAACTGTATATCTTTTAGCTCTCATGTTTCTTATTGTTTCTTATTGTTTCTTAAATCCTCTGCAGACTACTTCGAGCCACGAAATTTTCGTCCGCAAACAACTGGATTCCTGAGGTCCGGCAATCTGGTTGCCTCAAACCTCGTTCCTGTCCGGTTTTCATCGTGCTTTAGATTCAAGCCAGTCTATGGCAGCAAGTCAGTAAACTGATTCACTCCAATTATACAGTGAATGTACGTATGTATATATAAAATCTATGTAGAGTCGATATCATATACTGTATCTGTAAATTGCATACATTTGCATACTACATGATACTAAAAGTAGTATATACAAGAATAACATATACATATTATATATATAATATATATATATAATATATATAGATAACATCATGTATAGTAAGTTCTGTTCTCCATGACCTCAGGAAAAAAAAGCTCTGGTCACCATGGCAGCACCGCGGAGCTTTACGGCGGTCTCCAGGTCCTGAGGCACCTGAAACCGGGCCTTGGGATATCTGGAGGGATGGGATTCATATGGTAACTGGGTGGGATGGGATATGATTATAACATATTATAACATGATGAACTAAGATTTGGGATTCAATATGCTTATCATTCATATTAGGAGGGATGGGATGATCATTATATACTGTAACTATATCATTCCGAATCATTCCACAAATCAATGTGGGAAACCCAATTTCATGAACCATCCCCAAAATCACCCATGTTTTTGGGCGGGAGTCAAACCATTCCCAAATAGTAGGTTCATTCGTGGATTTCCCACACATGATATTACATGTACTTATACATATATGAAACTCTATGTGTATATATATATATATATACATACGTACAATTATGTATGTAGAAATAATGATAATAACAACAATGATATATTAATATCACTGTTATTCTGACTCCCGTGTCTCTCTCATTTTATGAAAACTCACCACATCTTGAAATGATCCCATAAGGATCAAAAAAGGTCCTTAAGGGGGGATGTGGGCACACAATGATCCAATATAACAATATAATGTAATAATCAACATGTTTATAACTTATAATCTTACAGTAACTTACAGGACTATCTTAATCCCACATATCCGAGTAAAAATCAAGCTGCTTCTGAATTTGTCAACCTGAGGTTGCAGCCGTGACTGGGTCAGTAGTGCCTCCAGCATGTCGCACAAGCATGTCAGCATAGGCCTTCCGGACTGTTCATGGCTGGTTCCAGTTGGCCAAGAATTGGTTGAGTTGAAGTGAAAAATCACGACCAAACTGAAACCATCAAAACCTACAATTGGTGGTAAATATCATGGTCGTAAACTCTATGGTTTCCTGTCATTCTTTCCCTTTATCAAGATTTATCAAGCCATCCAAGTTGGAATTTGAACCGCAGAAGCCACGCAGTCGAAGCCTCTGCGGTCCAGGCGTAGCTGCCACTGACACCAGGGTATGCTTTCACCTCAACTTGGTCCCCATTTGGGAAGAAGCTATCCTTAGGTATCAAACATGGCTGAGAAGTCCCTAAATGGAGGTGTCAGCGGGAACATCATCGAACCAAATGGGGAATTTTCCATTGTCATGTTTGACTGGAGGGTGACATGTGCATCAAATCTGTGCGATGGTAAAAACTAGAATGCAGCAAGGGAGTTTCTTAGTTTGTTTCCCCAATCTATAGAAGTTATTATAGAAGCAGTGCAAAAAGTGCAAAAACCAAAAGAGATGAATAGCTGTGACTGGCTGCACCAATTCCCCGGGATCCTGCCTGATAATCCAAGCGTTTGCGCATGAATCTCTCCCCGTCCTGTTTCACAGAGCATCTTGGTTCCTCTCTCCTTCATTGGATACCATATGAATACCATATGAATACCATATGAATACCATATGAATACCATGTATGCTTGCTGTGCATGAGCACCTCCTTAGTATGACACGCTATGACTCTGCTCATTCCCACGGCCCCTGCCTTCTTCTCTCCAGATCGGAGACTCAGCTCTGTTAGAGCTTGAAAGGAGCGGTCCAAGAGATAGTGCTGGGCCAGACGGGACCCTCCCAGCCGGAGACTGTCACCTTCCTTTGTGACAATGTGATATATACATATATAATCATATATATATATGTGATATCAAGAATGTCTCAAGACCAAAGAGCAACCATATGTGTTGCAGTTCACATTTCTCTCTTGGCCAGGTCTACATCGACAGCAATTCCAGGGTAGCAAGGCATGTACGGATCATAATGGAGCTGTAAAATCATCAGAGAAACTCATCAAGAAGCTACATTACTCGAATTACTCATCAAATTTCTTGCACAAAAGGAAGTATATGCTTCAACGGATTGATTCAATGGAAAATCTACAGGAAACCATGATTTTACCATCAAATTCCATAGGATCCATCGGGGCTTCAACCATAAATTATCCCACCGCATCCCAAAGCCTGGGCTAAGGACTTCTCGGCTCGCCGGAGGCTTCTTTGAACACACTTGACCCTGAGCAACTCATCCCAAAAACATCAATGGCTAGCTGGGAAACCCCCCATAAATGGAAGTGTTCATGGGAAAATCATCGAAGTAAATGGGGGATGGTCCATGAAAAAACCGGTAGGTAACCTGTTTCATCAGATTCCCAGCGAATGTGGATGGCAAAATCACCATTCGGCCAGTTTGTGGATCACCCTTTTAACATATCAAGCAGGGGTCAACTGGAAAATTTGAGCGAAAAAATAGCCATCCCATGAAATAAATTGCTTGGCTGACAGTCGCCATCTCCAAATAAGCTCCGGTAGCAGCATGAAGGAGTATATAGCCTATATGGCCTATTGTGATCCATTCTATTAACCAATCAACATGGCTATGTTTGATGATTTTTCATGGCTCCATGATGGCTCCATAATGGTCATGATGGACCTTTGGCCAGGCGACAGCTCTTTGGCCGGCTTTGCCCTGCCCATTTGCGAAAGCTTCTCTTCCATCCTCAGAAAAGTTCAATGTGAGAAATCCTTAATTTCCCAGAGAACCATGAAGATAGAAGAAATAGGGTTGATATAGATTATACATTGTTATACATTATGACTATCGTATTTATCCATGTGTGCTTTAATGCAGCGCAGTAGATTTGAATTGAAAAAGGAAGAAGCAAGAGCTCGCAGAAGGTAGGAAAAGAAGAGCATTGCCAAATTAATTCAAAAGGAAACCACCATCATCCTGCATAGACACAGTACTATCGGTGGCAGGTAGCAGCTTAATTGCATTAAATTCTCAAGCAGCACGTCCTGCTGCACCATTGTCACTGGGCCCCCCCTGGGTGGGGCACTCTTGAACTTTCTCCTTACACAAGTTTTCTTCTGCAAGAAGCATAGCTGCCTGACAGCAGAAGATGAGTCGCCAGGATTCCAGGTCAAAATTGACTGAGGCCCTGTAGCTTGTTAACAACGATCTAGTGGTTCAGTCAGTTCATCACCTGGACCATTTTGACCGTCCATTGCCCTTTTTGCCGCCTGTTTCCCACACGCTTGAAACCCTGGCCCCAGGTACCTCGCCAGCCAGCAGCCCATGACCACCTAAGGAAAGGTCAAGCACAGGACTTGTGCCCATGATAGCCGATGGCCCATGACCATGGTCTTCTACATATTATATTTATATAATTTATATAATATATTATATATATAATATATTATATATATATATATATTCCATTTAGCGGTTTGAAATATGGTTTCTATTCTTTTCTCACCATTTAGCGGCTGCAATCTGACTGCGAAATCTCGGCATCTCACAGTGTTCACACTTTCGACCAGTCATTGCATCTGCCCCAACCTCCACCTCACAGGGTCGAATTGGCGTCAACTGTGCATCAGCATGGGCAGCCGAACGCAGCCGAACGCACCAAGTGCGAAATCGAAACACAATCCATGCGTTGGTCAAAAGAAGATCTTACCCTTACACACTTACACGTACTCCTCGTGTGTGGAGGCGAGCGTCGAACAAAGCGATTTCCAAGTGATCGATTTTCACTCCCCCATCCGTTGGACACCTCATCTCCACAGGCCCCCAGTTTCAATGAGGCGCTGAGACAGCGAGGGCACCTACCAGGTGTACCCAGCCAGGGACCGAAATCATCATTCTTGCAAGTGTCCACAGGGCAAAGGCCAAGGCAAATACCGCAACTGACCTTGCTAAAGCATGAATTTCGGGACAGAAACCCAACAGCACAGTTTTCAAAACATACGACCTTTGGAAGTGACTGTTGCCTGAAGCCACGGCAAGGGTCGCAGTCATCAGTGCAGCGCTGACAGTCGCAGACAAAGTGTTTGGTGTCCTTGAAAGGTCATCGCCAGTCGATCTGTTGGCAGAAAATGTCATGAGCCATGCCAGTTTGCAAGTGTCATCTGCTTCAACAACTCATCACATGGGGTTCTTTGTGAGGGACAAGTCCGTCAGAGACACCAAGCCGACTAAGCCTGACTAAGCCTGTTAGGTCAGGTTGTCTGCACCCCCTTATAAGCAATGTCGGTCAGCTGCTGGGGGAAGTCCAACTCAAAAATGGTGTCCCATGGTGGTAGCCGGTAGCTTGGCACCCGTCCAGCAAATGTGTTCTGCGGACAGTGGCAGCTTCCAGCAGATTGTCCTGAAAATGGGGCTTCAAGCAGGTCACTTTCCAATTCATGACAGCTTTACATGCAGAGTTACCCTCTGGTAATTTAACATAGCTATTGAAAATGACCATTTATAGTGAATTTTCCCACAAACAATGGTGATTTTCCATAGCTATGTTAATTTACCAGAGGGTACATGCACATCAACCAGGTCAAGCATAGTCAAGCCGTCATCAAAATCCTCTCCGAGGTAGGACACGGTAATTTCTTCATCCGTCTCGATCTTCTCTCTGGCTCGCAAGACGAAGTCGTCCTGGAGGGAAAAGCATGAAATTCACCAGCAGGAAGAGCTTGGCACCATTTTCTTTGATGGATTGTTGCTACATGTTCCACATACCGTGCATACTACATCATGATATATACTATTATGTATATATATATATATATATCACATGTAAATATATATATATATATATCACATGTAAATATATATATATATATATATTATTTCATCTTATTATATTATATTATATTATATTATACTATATTATATTATATTATGTTATATTATATTATATTATATTACATTATATATATTACATTATATATTGTATAGATTTCTGTAGATGTATCCAGACACTCCATTTGGGCAGGGCCCCGGTCCCTAGGACAGTTTTCTGTCACAATTTCATGCCGGCAACATCCTCTGCGTAGTGCCAAACAGCATTGGGATAGCACGAGTGTGACCTTGAGAACCAAGTCAGGGGAAAATGTGAACAGCGCACCATTTGCTGGCTTGCACCGAAATCTCTTGGTAGATGTTTAGTGTGTTGCACCATTATTGGGGTTTTGTGCTGATTTCAAGGAGTCCCAGGAAAGTATGTGTGATGACCACCCTTCATAGGTCAGGCATTAAATGACCTCGGCAGCACCACTGTTTGTCAATATGATTTTCTTCTCAAGCCAGAAGGATTGGAGACGAGGCTGCGGCATGAATGAAGACATGAAGTACGTGGAGTAGCCCAGCCTCAGACCGCTGCGACAGCTACGACCGCTACGACCGCTACGACCGCTACGGGTTAAGCAAGTCTCTTGGCTTCCCGGGCGGCTCATCAGTGTGTTCAAAGCAGTTTAAGATCCAAACCTGGCGAACAAATTCTGTGTCGACCTTTTCAATCTCAATCATGGCTTACTGACTCATGGTTGAGAATTTCGGTGTGCATGATCCAAATCACTCGAAATGAGGTGGGAGAATTCCAACAAGCAATGATTGCGATCAGGATCCAAGATGGCACCAAAAGTAAGCAAGTCCTTTCAAGCTGCAAACCCCTCCTAGGATTTCTCAGTCCTTCAAAGTGAATTCTGCAGAAGAGCAGAAGAGCAGAAGAAAAATCATCTTGTCGCTTGTTCCTAAAAGAGACGTGACAGATTCATCTGTAAGGCTTTGTCCTCCTCTCCCAAGCACCACTTTACCACTTTCCACATCCTTCCACACAGCAGCGACGCTACCTGAAGCAAACGCTCCAAATCCAGCGCACTGCACCTCGCAGGTGAAGAAGTTTGGGTGACTCGGATGACTCGTTAATGTTGGGGTCAAAACATGTCACCATTCCAAAGATCAAAAGCTCAAACTATGTTGGTGTCCGCCACTTTCCGAAGGACAGTATTTTATCAAAAGAATCTCCTAGGATGGGTGTCCCCAGATCACCCGCGGCTAATTGCAAGAATTCGCTGTCCCCAGATCACCCGCGGCTAATTGCAAGAATTCGCTCCTTGTCTCCTGCTGTAGCGCATCAGCAAGGATTTCGGAAGCCTTCAAAGCAAGGAGATGACGAGGATAAAAGTCTGCTGACACCGAGGATACATCGAATTTGCACCTCGCTAGGCTGGGACACCTCCATGCTGTACCTAGCACGGGAGATCACTGGAGTGGCACCCTGTGAAACTTGACATGTTTTTAGCCACATTTCTGCCTTGACATTATTATGAAAGCCGGAGCACAAGAGGAGCAACTTCTTGTGAGTATCCTTCGCTGAAATCCATAGCAATCTGTTTGTTTCATTTTGTTTCTGTAGCATACCAGGTTCTTGGTATTATCACAGTTTCTGCAAACTTGTCCTCTGCTACTGGAGGTAGTCTGGAGCCTTCCTTGAGCAGGCTCGGTTTCAAGGAACAGAGTGCTGCCCAGTACCTGCAGCGTGAAGGAGCAAATCATACCACGTCATGTAGAGTACTGCTGACAAAACCATGGTTGATCACTGATTTCCCGAAGTTTATGAATTGCCTTAAATTGGGGAGCGGTATATTCCCCATTTTGAAGCATCAAAATCATAGTTTCACATCTCCTGCAGTCTTTGCGGCACCAAAGGGGCTCAAAGATAAAAGTTTGAGGCCTGCCAGCAGGCACAAATGACCTTCCCTACTGAGTCATTGTCACGAATAAACCAACATGATGTCTCAGAAAAGGATGGCAAATGTCAGGAAAATGTCAGCCGCTTGCCTCTCTTCGCAGAGTTCTTTGACCCTGCGACCAGGCGCTGGTGAGATGTCGAACACACAAGTCATGTGCACATTTCAATACACTTCATGCCAAATGCAGGGTCTCACATTCATCAATACCGTATTCATAATTCCAGTAATGATCAGTAATAGTATGATTTGATATGATTTGTCTTTTGAGAATGTTTGACAAATCTGGCCTTGCAAAGGTTGAGGGATGTCCAGACTGCTCCGACACAATGTGCAGGGGAGGCTCTCGGAAGATGATTTCCTAGGCACAGCAAGCCTGACAGTTGACCGAACTGCAGGACTTCCATCCCATCCCGGCTGCCCCGGCTGGGCTGCCAGCTCCTTTTTGAAAAGAACGTCTGCTCCTTTCGGCACCGTGGCACCGTGTCCGAAGAAAGGGACCCGATCAGCTCGGTGTGGCTGAAAGCGTAAGAGTGTTAGACAGGTTAGACGCAAGCTGAGTCAAGTTTGCAGAGTTTCAAGTGCATATCGCTGCATATCACACCAGATCCTTCTTTTTCAATCTTGCAAGAACAGGTGAATACTAAAAACTTCTAAGACCATTCAAACCTGAGGATTCTTTGTGAAACTTGATGTCATTCTCACACACTGCCCACCTCAAAATCCGTCCCTTCTTGGCAGTCCAGAGGCATTGTACCACAGAGTTGTGCCTCTCCCATGCTCGCAGTGCAAGCTAAAGCACATGCCGTACACAATCCTTGTGTTCGAATTATCTCATGTTAACACAGGATTAATAAACCATAATAACCCATGTTTAGTATGTTTAGTAGTAGGGGATAACCTTCAATAAGAAACAGGGTGTATTAATCCGGGGTGGCCACTTGTAGTAAGCTTCATGTTTGAACACTGCTATTTAAACGGGAGTCACAGTATCGAAATTGACTGTCGTCATTGATAAGTAATCGGAGACCTGCAAACAAGACTCGAAGTCAAAGTTACTTTCCAGTCAGAAACAGAGTCACTTCCTAACCTCTGTCGGCAGTAGTCATTGATGTAGTCACCTCGCAAGGCTTCGAAACTCTCGCAGCTTGAGATTGCAATAGATTACAGAATGGCCTGTGATGCTCATTCCAAACTGGTATCTCAGTCTATCAGAGTCTATCAACTCATGGCAGGTCTGCATTTTTTGGATTCTGAGCTGAGGAATCAACATCCAATCGCAGATACTTCTGTCGGTCCTCCATCCATGCCACAGAAGGACGGGCGTTGGCTCAGGAAAACATGAAGCATCTGCTCTGAATGACTCAGTACGCTCAGGGATTCCAAAAAAGTGTAGAGTTTGAACACACATTTTGAGGTGCTCGAACATTAAAAGCTAAGAGGACGCCCCATGCAAATGCGTTCATCATCTTTGATCATCTTTCTACACTTCAAAAGCTGCAGAAAATCCCAGGGAAGCTTCCCATCGCATCACTGTGTTGAGCTGGCAAACAAGAAAGCACTGCAGTAACTGTGCTGGGGCTACTGCTGTTGATAGGTTGAGGACCTTTTTCCACATCCAAGCATGGCGGCATGGCTGTGGGCCAAGGCAGAAGCCAAAAGATGTGGTTTTTGCTGTTCACACAAGCGACCGCTCCCTCCGCCATCTCTAACAAGAGAAAGCATGTCGACCTGCTGCCAAAAAAAATACATATACATATACATATACATATACATATACATATACATATACATATACATATACATATACATATACATATATATATACAATTAATTAAATAATTAACAGTAACAAGATGTAACAAGTATAAAATACAGATCCATATGGCTATGTTTCTGAAACAAAATCCTATGAAACTTGTTGGATGGTCTTCTGGCTGAAGCGCATTGCTGCTACTACATGGCCAACTCTCCTCATGGAGAGCAGCCATCCACGGCCCTCTCGGCACCCTCGCACCCATTTGCTCGTTGCGCAGCACCTGTAAATTTGGGCTGCAAGAGGCCCCTGAAACAAGTCTGCTCACGGAGCAGCCAACCAACAAAATATCATTTTTTCTACCATGGCTCTTTAGCAAAATATGTTTTAAACTTCAAGCCAACCGGACATTGTGACTTATGATCGTGGGGCTGTCTGATCCGCTGGTCCGCTGGTCCCGCTGGTCCGCTGATCCGCTGGTCCGCTGGTCCGCTGGTCCGCTGATCCGCTGATCCGCTGGTCCGCTGGTCCGCTGGTCCGCTGGTCCGCTG
>Ga0126342_10019571_pt1 | contig 11483 bp, 21 predicted proteins | sample Cyp1metagenome_FD_92528 | JGI IMG/M metagenome (GOLD analysis project Ga0126342, IMG submission 92528) | Coral microbial communities from Lord Howe Island, Old Settlement Bay, Australia - Cyphastrea 1 metagenome | ecosystem: Host-associated > Invertebrates > Cnidaria > Coral ... | reverse complement strand
GCAGTCACCCAGTGCCAAAGCGCAGCGCCCTTTTCCTTTGCTACAGTCGTTTGTTGCTCGAGCCAAGGCATCGGGATATGATACTGATGTTCTCGCGTGCCGGCCCACATGCATGACCTATATTGGGTAATGCCTGGCCTGCATTATATTCACACCCCCCCACGCCCATCGAAAAGTTTGAGGCTTGGGCGCAGGAGAGTAAATGCCAGGGCTTAGACTTCCCCATAGTAATGAAACGAAATTGGTACCATTCGCCTTCTTCAAAGAAACATATCTCCCATACTGGTGCTACCCGGCTCCCCATGCTCGTCGAAGGACTTGCGTGGTGCCGCGAATTATGTATCGATCTGCTGGCATGTCGAAGGACGTGCCTGCTTCGCAAATACATCGTGCACGAATTAGGATTTATGTATAGAAGGCTGGTACCACCAGAGGTTTTACTCCTGTTTTCTTTCAAAATTTGGAGCTTGAATGAGCTTGAATTAAAGCTCTCCGGCGCCTCTCTCAGGTGCTCCTCGGGATGATCTCCAGCATCTACTTTGCCTTTCGAGCTTTCTTCTTCTGAGTGCTGATTCGGAAGCATCCGGTACTTCTTGGCTGCCGGAAGCAATGGCGCGCATGTAATTTACATGGCGTTCTCGCTCCTCTTGATCAAGATGTGCAGTTTGAGCGGTCATCTGACGCTCACTCTTAATGGCCGCTTGCTGTTTCGCTTCATGTTGTTCCAAAAGTTGATCTGGCAGCAGTAGGTCTTGATTCGCCAGCGTCAACGATCCGGAATAGGTTCTGACCTTCTTGATCACTGCGTGTGATGTGTAGGTGATCCTCCAATGGTTAGTTGGCCCTGAAGCAGTCGCAGCTCCTCACACCAAATGTTCCAAGGATGAATTTTCTCACCATAGATGAGCTTCTCCTCATGTCGGGATTGTCGGCGACCATTGTGGTGAAGCTCGCAGGTTTCATGCCCGTCTCGACCAGATGTTTCATCAATCTGCACATGATTCGCGTGCCAATTGTTCCTCGCAAGTATGCTTCCTCATTTCTTCCTCCGACTTCTCCCTCACTGGACTTCTTCTTCTCAAACCAAGCTTTCATGTCTTCTTCTCTTCGAGGTTTCAGAAGGCCATGTTTGTCCGTCCCGAGGTGAGGATAGTAGCTATCGAATTCATGTATGGTACCTTGATTGATGACTCTCCTTGTACTCTGTCGCATCCATGTCGACCATGAAGTATAGAAGGACTTGTAGCGCGCCTTGAGGTGTGTCATGACGACCACGTCAATAACGCGTGCTGCCCCGTCCACTGCATCGACGTTGACCGCCTCAGTGGTGCATTCAATGATGGAGCCGGGAACGAGCCGGATTGCCCATATAGGAAGAGGGTTGGCTTTCCTTTCGGTCTCCTCCCTCTGTTTCTCTGCTCTCTCTTCATCCCTTCTTGCCTCCTCATCCTCCCGTTCCCTGGGCTCTCTCTCTCTCTCTCTTTATGTGAGTACTGACTCCTGATCCTGGCTCGGGTGGTGGAGTGCGTGGTCGATCATCTTTCTGACCGTTACCGGTGCCCATAGTGTCATTCGTACGATCTGGATACTTGTGCTCCTCATGGCGATCATGTTCAGCCTGTTGCCGTCTGCCAGTTGCTTGTGCTTTTCAAATGAGCTCATCGACCTCTTCCTTGTCCATGTCGACATCCTCATCCTGTTGCTGATCGTCATCATCTGGGATGTCATCGGATCTTACATCATTTCGCGGATGTTGTTGTTCATCTTCTGTCTGGATCCTCTCTCCGTAGCTCATGAGGGTTCCTTGGCAGTTCAAGCAGATCGATCATGTGGAGTCTCGAATAAATGTGCTGGACACATCACTCGAACTTCACCCCATTCCCAGGGACACATCCATAGAAATCTGCCCATCTTGACGCCTCGCAGGAGGGTTGCCCAGGTCCTGGAAGAACGCAGCTCCCAGTGTTGATTCTTGACCTGGTTCCCCAACAGGACTCCTCTTCCCTTGAACTTGCGTCCTGGACTTCCCTTCGGCCACTCATAATCTTCACAGCACAGATTCCATGAACACGACATGTGAACTTCAGTACCGTTTTTGTTTGCTTCTCGAAAAACGTCATCATACTCCCTCACCACCGTGAAGTCGTAGACACCCTGCTTGTGCTGCCCCAACCACTCGTTCCTCATGAAGGCTCTGGCCTCGGGATCTTCCATCATCTCCTTGCGGCCTACTGGCCTTGAGACCATCGCGTTGAACATCTTGCCGAACTTCATCGATCCACCCTCATTGAGCTTGTCTCGCTGGCCTTGATCAGAATGAACACAAGGCATGCACGGGATTGACTTTGCGATGTGGTCGATCTTTGGCTTTCCCAGGGGGTTGCCTGAGGTAATATAGTGGTCGCAGCCACACTTGCAGGAGTTACATGGAGTTACGATCTTCCCGATGTTGAAGTCGTAGAAGTGCTCTTCCCACCTAGCTTTGGGACCGTGACCATGTTCATGTTCTGGCCATTCGTCCCAATCATTGAGAAACTCTTCACCATCATCATCGCTAGGTGCTTCTGTGCTAGGTTAACTTGGAGCAGTGTAAACTCGATCGGCATGAAGGCCATTCTTGGACCATGTAAAAATTGTAAAAAGTGCTGACCAGCGGATCCCGAGATCACCGGAGGATGTTCTCGTTCACCGGGCTTCCCCTCTGCTCGGAACAATCCATGCGATCCAGGGATCACCGATGGGTTTTCCCCTTCACTTTCGGATGTGTCCTCGCAGACAGCAGCGTCCTTGCCTCCATCTTTGCCTCTCTCTCTCTCTCTCTCTCTCTCTCTCTTCATATTTGGCTTATTTGGTTCTTCTCAGCCTCTTTCTTCTTACGCTCTCCTTCGAGAGTCTTTGGTTCTTCTCTCAACTTTTCTCTTCTGATGATGACATCTCTTTCTTTCAGCGGAAGAGCTCTCCACCCTTTGGGAGTGTAGTCGCCCTTTGGTCTGGGAGAGCCTCTAATTTCTTTACTCCCATCCAGGCCGACTCGATAAGTCGTGCCTATCCTGTCAAGCTTGACGTGCTGGTCGATGTCACTGAGGTAGATCTTGCCGCCACCAGCCGTGCCGGTGGAGTGATGTTCATACTCAACCGCCGGGGGTTCCGCAGGAGGATATAGGAGGATATTCTTTCTTTTCCAGGTACTTCTCCTCGAACTCCCTCATGCAACGATCGAACTCATCTTCTTGGTTCTCGATCTTCTTGGCTGTGTCGGATGACTTGAGCTTCTTCTTCTTCTTGGCCTTGTCACCGTCATCTCCACCATCTTCGTCTTCACCGTCATCATCATCATCATCATCATCATCATCGCCGTCGTCAGCTTCTTCTTGATATCCCCGGTCAGCCATGCCCCGCAGAATTTACAAAACGCTTTATAGAGAAAATAGCTGCTATAGAATGCATAACCAAACATATTTTCTCTATAAGATGTACAGCCAGGGTTTTATATGAAGTGACCCTCCTTTACGTTAAGGACCAAACACTGCCTATATTGGCTCACCAACAGTGGTGAACTATACAATGGCAGTCACTTTGATTTTGTACAATGGGCAATGCCTATGAAATGGGAAGGTAAATATACATTGGCTCTATGACATGATCACTGTTCTGTGTGAAATTGATATTATTTCCTAATGTTGAGACATATCTTTAAACCTTCTCACTAAGAAATTGGCATGTGTTTACAAGCGAAATGAAAGCCAAAGGGTAAAGATAAACAAATATAAACACCTAACATGATCATTTTGCCTGACCTTGCACTATGAAATCATACGGTCGTTGTTTCCTTTCATTCATTATCTAAAAATATCTAAAATGTTTCTGGATGGGAAATCTGGGCCACTTTGAAATGACACGCGCCACCAAAATGACCCCGGTGAACCTGTCATACGAGCTACAACTGTTTGGAAACCCATCTCATAAAGAGAACCAGAGGCTGAAAGTGGTTTAAGTGGTTTCAGGATGTTTCAGGATGTTTCGACATGTTTCGAGATGTTTCGGAATGGGAAATCTGGGCCACTATGAAATGACACGCGCCACCAAAATGACCCCGGTGAACCTGTCATACGAGCTACAACTGTTTGGAAACACATCTCATAAAGAGAACCAGGGGCTGAAAGTGGTTTAAGTGGCTTCAGGATGTTTCAGGATGTTTCGAAATGTTTCGAGATGTTTCGGGATGGGAAATCTGGGCCACTATGAAATGACACGCACCACCAAAATTAAATGACCCCGGTGAACCTGTCATACGGGCTACAAATGTTTGGAAACCCATTTCATAGAGACATCCCAGTTTGCTTCGCAGGCAACCGGGCCCACCCCGTTGAGACATACTAGTAATCAAAATAATGTTGAAGTCAGCTACACGTGTGGGGAGCGCACATATTTAGCATTCCCGAACAAAATTGCCTAAATTAAAAAAGTCAGCTAAACGAATACATACATACATACATACATACATACTTACATACATGCATACATACATACATAGATCACATACAGACGATAAGAATCTTATCGTCTGTATCGTTTCCCATTTCTCACATCAGCACCGAGGGTAGAGACAGAATGGGGAGGAAAAGCGCAGCACAAAGGAGGACCTCCGGACGGTAAAGGCTACGGAGTAGGAGGACACAACAACAGGAAACACACACCTTGGGGCTCACGACCTTGGAAGTCCACAACGGGGAAACACAACGAGAAGACCAAAACCACAAAATAAGAAAATGCGTTTTGAACATGAAGCTCAAAATGAAATTGCACATTTTTCTGCAGGAAAGAGAGATATCATAAGATGCACTTATTTGCTCATCGTTCTTGATGTTCCTTCTTCATTGCTTTCATGAAATTTTGTGATGCTTCCATTCTACTTTCATTCATTTTCTCGTTGAGCCTCTGCCATGCTTTGAGGCGTCCGTGAAGCAGTGACAAAAAATGGCGTGTTTCCAGAACAACATCAACACAACACAAGTCCAAAATTTCAATATCACAGAAAATGATAGACAATGTATGAATATAAATGTCGATTTAATTTCATTTATGAAACCAATTGAAACCGTGTGCAATCATAAAAAATCATAGTGCAGCCAACTTCTCCACAAACCACAAACATCTCACAAAATCTCACCATCTCCCACAAAAATTCTTTGTGCCAAACCTTAACGTGTTAGATTTTGTAGGGATGTTTTTGGAAACATAAAGAAAAAACGCATAAAAACAGGAAAAAAAATCGGGGTACATTAAGATGAGGTGGTTTTTATAATGTTGTCCCTGGATTGGGCGTACTCTTTTGTGATGAAAATTATTAGCGCGATGCCAGCTATAACTTCTCGCTCCCTGGGAGGCACGTATCAAAAAACTAAATATAAATGCATTGTGAAAGCCTTGTCTGATTGTACTCCTCTATGAAATGACCCCCTCTCTGTCTATGAAATGACACCTTATTTCACTATATAATGTATGTCAAACCTTTATTTCCGCACCATTCACCAAGCATGTGCCCAAAAAAAGATACACACATCATTTGGCCATCTATTGAATGACCTTTAAAAAAGTACCTAAAAAAAAACGCATTCAAAAAACGCATTTCATAGAGACAGAGGCTAAGCCAGCGGCTAAGCATTCCATAGGCTTTCACAAACCGGGGATTTCTTGATCATGAATGAAATCAGGTGATCCATCCAGACGATCCCTCACTGCCAATCCGTCCAATGTGGTGTTCATCCTTTCATAGACTTCTTTGCATGGAAAAGTCACGGGCAGGTGCATCGCGATCCTCTCAGTGAGATGCGGGTGTTTCAGTTTCAGCTTCTCGATGAAGTCAAAGGGGTAATTCTGCTTGGTCATGTCGGAAGCTGCCCACACCTTGTACTGTCGAGACCATTTGACACCGGTTGTGATCTCGTATCCAGGAAAGATTCCAAGGATGCCCTTGGGGTCGAACTTGTGAGACTGATCTCTCTTCCGGGCAGCACTCGGTTTGAAGTAGATGAGCGCTCCGAACGGGATCTTCTCGCTCTTGAACTCCTCACCATGAAGTTTACACCAAGCGCGGCTTCCAGAAGACATGTAGTCGCTGTTGCCAGGATGAGCTGAGCTGGTTGTTGCGCTCTGCAAGGAAGTTCTTGGACGGCTTTCCAGGAAGGGCATGATCAAATGGGATCTTCAGGATGCCCATTGCCTTCACGAACTGTCTTGCCTTGTCTGAGTGAGCTTCCCTGATAATTCGCCTTCTCATGAATTTCTTGATGGTCAAGACCACGTCGTCAGTGTTCTTTGTGGGGGCAGGATAACTTTGAATGACACCAGTGAACCTATCCCGCACCACCAGGATCTCCTTGACTGTTTCATATAGCTTCTCGGTCTTCCTGGTGTCCATGAAGTCGAACGTGATGATCTCCGAATTTGGCAAGCTTGCGTCTGAAGGTTCCCCTGAGTGTTCTATGGTGCTTCATTTTTGCTCTGATGCATGAGTTGCAGTGAGGGTTCTTGTAACGATGAGTGAGCAAATGTTCGAGGGTCTACGGTCTTCGCTTCATGTTTCAACGTTCCCCTCTTTGCTAACCTGACCTCACCATCCATGCCTTCGACGTCGAGATCATCGTCATCATTTTCTACTTCACGGGGTCCAACTTCAACACCGACGTCACCATCCAGTTCACCACCCTCTCTACGGACGCCTTCATCTTCATCATCATGATCTTCTTCTTCTCTGGCGTCTTCATCTTCATCGTCACTGTGTGCTTCTCCTTCTGCCGGCTCACTTTGTTCATACCCTCGTTCTTCATCGTTATCTGCCGGCTTCTCCTTCCTCTTCTCCGGGAACTACTTTGAACTTCTTCCGGATACGTCTCCTCCTCTTCTTCGTCTTCCTCGTCGATTCCGCTTCCTCGCTGAAGGACGTGGAAGTTTCATCAGACAATTCCGACATTTCACCACCACTTTATCCATCAATGTAGATGGTGCGATTGACGGTGTCCTTCATGAGACCCAGAATCTTGGCTACCATCTTGGCTTCCTTGTCTGTAATTGGACGACATTCCTCGTGACGCAGGTAGACGTAGGGGATCAAATCTCCGACCTCCATCTTGATCTTCTCACCGATGGGATTGATCAAATAGGGACCACGTCCACTGGTCACTGGGCCAGACAAACGGTAGCCTTGTTCCACACATCTCTTCCCCAATGACAACATTGAAGGAGTATCTATCCTCCAGGACATGCGCCTTGGCGGGCTCATTGAAGGTGTCAAAGTCCAAGTCAACCATCGATGTAGTGGATGTCACACCGTTCGCCGTGTGGAAGTTGATCTTGTTGCTCTCATATGGGTTAAGATCCATCCTCTCGACTTTCTCAACAGAGATCAAGTCATGACCACTGCCTGAGTCCACGATGAATCGAGGGTCCCAAAGTTCAATTGGCATGGTGATGCCCCTAACATTACCCTTCTTCCCAAACTTCCCAGGTACATGAGGTATGGTGTCGTCATGTGTCGTCCTCAAATAGTTCGGCCCTGAGGTCCTCTTCAAGATCCTCGTCGCTCTTCATTCTCACCTTAAGATCAGTCTTGGGACTACGGACAGTGTGTAAGTGTGCCTCATCGCCATCACTGCATTCATACTGTGAATCCATGAGCATTGCCATAGCACGACCACGGGTTGCACCAAGTTTGCATCGGAGAATCCATTGCATGTCGTCACGAAGCTGTTGAATAGTTCGTGTTTCCTTGTCAATGTTATTTGTTTTTTTCCTTTGCCTTGAACATGGTATGTAGTCGTACTTGACATAGGACGATGTCAATCATCTCTATGTGGTCATTGAACTTCACCTTCTTCGGTTACTCGAGCGTGTTGGGGACAGTCTTGAAGAATGCATCGCAATATATCGCTATCATCGTCCAAGTTGCCGACGATCGCTGGGGTGGCCTTGGCATTGTTACCTTTTTGGCGTTGAAGGTGCTGCTTCCTTTCCCTTCATCTTTGGGTCGTGCTTGAACTTGCATGTATCTCCTCTTTTGCATTCACCTCTAGCCCAACCATAACAATGCTCATTCTTCTTCCCACTCGGCGTGTGTTGATCATCCTGGCGGCCTGCTCTTGCCCTTGCCTTTCCCACCTGTTTTCTTCTTCTTATCCCAGTGGTATTTGGAATGGCTATATGGACATCTGTCACCATGTTTGCAGTTGCCCTGGTTGAAGTGGTAATGACAGAAAGTCTTCGCCTTCTCCCTGGACGGTGATCTTGATCTCGGCTTCCCGCCCTTGCCGTTGTGGCTCTTCGGGTTAAAAGATGGTAACGCCGGAGTTGCCTTAGGCTTTGCCTTGGGGTTAGGCGCGGCAGGCTTGTCTGCCCTGCCACCAGAGTTCTTGTCATCACCCTTGTCAGGTGCTGGAGCAGCAGGCTTCGGAGCTGGAGCGCTCGGTTTTCCAAGGGTCGTGTAGTCGGTGGTGCCATGCTCTTGTCTTCTCGAACCCTTGCAATGTGCCGTTTCATAATGTCCAACAGCTCCTTGTAAGTCTTCTTATCACCCTCCTCCTCTCGACCTTTGAAGATGACGAGGTCCACATTCAGCGCTGCGGATCCTTCAAATTTCCTGAGGAAATGATCACGAAGGGTATAGAGGGAATGTCCTCAGGCTTCATGTTGGCGATGATTTCCAACCAGGCGTTGAGGAAATTATGCGTCGCCTTGTCCACCCGGTATCGTAGCTTGTAGAGATGACCGGCATTGAACAATGTTTCATCCCGCGGTGTAGTCCGGAAGTGATCCAGTATCATTGCAAAGATCTTTCTTCCCATCAGGAAGTTAATGGAAGTTACCCTTCGTTCCGAGCTCCTGACTTCTCTGCCTGATTCGTATATCTTGACTTCCGAGGCCACTTCACCAGCGTTCGCGACCATGTTCTGAAGCGCGATCGGCAGCTTGGAGCCAATGGATTGGAATCGGAAATCTCCCGAATCTGCAAGTAATTCATAGTCACAGTCAGGATGAGACTTCTGAGCTGGATCCAACCAATTTTGCAGGCTTGTCTGTCAGGACCGCCAGGCGCGACACAAACTGCATGGACCGCACCCGAATGCCAGACATCCAAGTCGTGACATCTTGGCCATGGTTTCACGACTACCTTTTCGTGTTCTCGTCGGGAAATCCTCGTGATCTGTCCGTCACCTGATGCCTTGCCCACAACTGATCCATCATGTTGGTCCCAGATCCCAGGAGGGTTGTCCGGGACAGGCTCGAACTTGCCCATGTTCTCATCAGCGCCTTTGATGGACTCTTGACCTTCCTCAATCTGCCGTAGCCACGGCTTGTATTCCCTCATCTCTTCGTATAGTTCCTCTCAGCTCGGGCTTCTTGTTCAACAAGTTCGTCCCTGAGCTTCTTGTTAATCTCATCTTGAGGGTTCGTAGCTTGGGTTGGCATAGAAGCGCCCATCTGGTTCGTGTTCATCATGTTGTTCACTGATGTCGTCAATGCAGGAGCTTTCGGCAATCTGTAGATCGCTTTCATGCCACTGGGTTGAGGAATGGCATGAGTCACGTGAGGTGGAGGGGGCGCAGATTGCACTAATTCCATCGATCCACCACGCTGCGCATTGAGTTCACCAAGCTTCTTGTTCGCCTCCTGCAACTCGACGTAAATACCGTTCTTCAAGATCGCATCATCTCTCTGAATCATGATCTCCGTTATCTCTAGTCGTTCTTTTGTCCATTGCTGCGCTCTGTTGGAAGATCCGGCCATCCTTCACGCGAAGTTCTTGTTGTAGTCGGCTGAATTCTTTTCGAAGTTCTTCGACAACCTGTGAATTGGGCGAGTTGGCGACATCATCCCACTTACCCTGCAAGATCTCAGTGACACGTAGTAGGCGAAGTTGTCAGATGACTTCAGATAGTTCAGCGTTCTCTTCCTTGAAGTTCTCCATTACTGCCTTGATACTGGACTCGTTGTCCAAGATCATGCCCTTGTCACGCCGAAGTTGATCAGCAACCATTCTTTAGTTAATGCATTCATGTTCGTAGTTGCTCATCTTCTTTCTCTGCTCGATGACCTCATTCTTCAATGTCACCGCAGGGTCCCTCAAGCTCATCCTCCTTTGTCGAGATCCATGTTAAACAAGGTCTTCAGTTTACCTGCATAGGCAATTTGATCACGCAGTTTCTGCTCCAGGTCCTCGATCATGAGATCTTTCTGCCTCATGTTCTCCGCAAGCTCTGTGACCTGACCCTGCATGCGGACTAGTTCTTGATGCTTGATCGTCACGGCATTCTGAGCATTCGCCCGGGGGTTCTCATTAGTTGTTCACCATCACCATCTCCGCACTGGCAGCTAACCTCGAAGTGATAGATGCCATCTCCTGACGGTTGACCTCCTCCTTCTCGGCAACGTAGTCGTGGCATTCTTGTTGAAGTCGTTCTCCTTGTTGCTGAAATTGTTCTGCCGTCTCCTCTGCGTCATGATGTTGTTCTTGTATGTGACGAACTGCATTCTCGAGTTCAGAGTGGCATTGTTGCCGTGTAATTTCACTTTCTTGAATGATATGCCGTGCTCCATCCTCAGAAATCTCATTGCGACGACCAAGTTCCATGATCCTCATATTAGAGCCTTGATCCATGAGATGTGCCCCGGCAAGAGCCTCAGACTGTTCACTCATGATACGTGCTGCACTGGCTAGCGATTCTCTCATGTACTCAACCTATCTCAACCTCAGTGGAGTTGGAATAGATTTCCTTGTCACACATTGCTTCATTGCGATGACGTAATGCGTCCTCAAACAAGTTGACTCTTTCTTCAAGTTCAAACCTAGCTTTCTCACTCTTGTCCATCTCATTGCTGTCATGTAGAAGTTGCTTGCGAAGTTCACTTTCGCCCCGAGTTGCGCTGTTGGAGGATTTACATTTCGCAGTGCCAGCTGAAGGGCTTGCACCGTTACTCCGTGTAATGTTGGTCGAAGGGCCTACATTACTTTTGTCCTCCATAGCAGGTCTCGAAGGGCGTCTCGCTGATCTTGCCGAAGACGATCTCTGTGGTCCCCTCCTTGGAGTAGTTTATAGTAGTTTGGCCATGAGGTAGTACCTCCACCACCGGTAGGGCAAGGGGTGCGGGTTGCCGAAGCCAATGAAAATGAACCACGTTCAATCAGCCGCCAGTCTAGCTTTGCAGTGCCAAGTTTGGCTGAAGCTTGGATAGCCGCCACCGGTCAAGCTTTGCAATGCCAAATTTGGCTGAAGGTTGTGTGGAAGTAGCTCTTGAGCAGTTGGCTGCGGGACCACCGTACGCCCCAGGGATCCCCAGGGTAGAGCGTACGGCTGATAACCTGAGATTGGGTACTGATATGGTTGTACTCCGCGACTCTGATGTCCTTGATGATAAAGTTCCCGTAAGGATCCGCAGTCACCCAGTGCCAAAGCGCAGCGCCCTTTTCCTTTGCTACAGTCGTTTGT
>Ga0126342_10019570_pt1 | contig 11484 bp, 10 predicted proteins | sample Cyp1metagenome_FD_92528 | JGI IMG/M metagenome (GOLD analysis project Ga0126342, IMG submission 92528) | Coral microbial communities from Lord Howe Island, Old Settlement Bay, Australia - Cyphastrea 1 metagenome | ecosystem: Host-associated > Invertebrates > Cnidaria > Coral ... | reverse complement strand
CACGCACAAATCGACAATCATTCAGTGACAGTTTCACTCAATCTTGGATAAACTATCCATTGATGTCAGGCCCTTTTCATGGCTCAAAAGAACCGCGTTTGCACTGCACGTGTTTTCTTCGCAGAAATCAATTTGATATCCTGTTTCCCTGTTGCTAGACCGAAAAAATCCAAGGTATGTGACTTCCGTGACGGATATGCAATTCTGAAATTTGGTTCCATAGCTGCAAAAAGCAGAGTTTCCCCACCTGCATAGTTCTTGCCAGAATTGTACAGGAAAACGGGATGCTCGCCACTTGAGTCTCAGAGTTTCGTCGCTAGTTCTACGGCAAGTTAATGGCAAGTTGGTGTCGCGACTTCTCACTCTTTTTCTCTGTCAAACAATTCCGATTCCTAGTCAAGACATGTCAAGACACGCTACATGTCACTGCAACTGCAATGGGACTTACAAGCGCTGAGTGCACGCAGATCTCGGCGTGTTCAGCGTCAGGTGTGATTTGTAATGAGAGAGAGTCTTTGAAGTGAAGTGAGGTGGGGCGGATTGAGCAAAGATGTATTTGTCATGTTACCATGTTGCACATCAAGTTGACATCAGAGTGGCATCCTTATGGATTCTTTGCACCTCCTTCTTGACAGAAACTTGTATTTGGTCTCACGCCCACTATCTTTGACTCAGCGTATTGCTACGTTCAACCATCATGTTTGGCGCGTACTTGCGCAGTAATTATACCCTTTTCTGCTGCAACCAGTCCTTTGTTGCATCTTCTTGATTTCTTAACATGACAGGCATTGGGATACACCGCATCCTCACTGCTGGTGCTTGCCTTACTTTCAATGTTTGCAACGATTAGATTTGATTAGATTAAATTCTTGAGAAATGCGAAGGGTTTGACAAAGGTTTCACTTTTGGATGTGAGTCAACAGCTGCCATGACCAGCTTGGCCCGCTTCGCCCATGTGAATGGCTGTACAGGCCTCATTGCCAGCGTGAAGAACTTATCGGCCCCTTGCAAGGCAAGGCAAAAAGGGATAACTGTTGACGCTCTTGTAGATATTCATATACCTCAAGACCTAGAAGATCCTAGAAGCTTATTTGTTAAAAGAAAATCTGCTGTTGTGCATGGTTTTGCATCCTTTTGACAGGAGTGGCAATGTGGTGGCATGCCAATCACATCCTTATGTGTCATCGAAAGGCGGAAGGACAAGGCCGGTCTTCAAACAAGACACCAATCTACTCACCCGACGCCAATCAAGAGAGTCAAGACCGTTTACATCAAGATTTCAGGCAAATGTACTCAGTTGTAATTACTCCCAGTTTTTTGCAAATGTGTCTCGTTTGAACTCTATAGAATTTACAAGCTGTTTGCTGTGTCCATGTTGTCCATGCCACTGCTTCATTACTTCACTACTTGCTGTGGTTTGATGATGTCAACTAAGTAGTGATTTAGGATTGACAGACTGACAGGACAAGCCTGTGATTCGCAAAGCCTTGGTAGAATTGACTGGTGGCCTGCGCGGTGCTCATTGCACTCATCTGCATACGATGCCATGGTGGAGATTGTTGGCTGAAGCTTTGGAGTGTCAGAGTGTCACCAGATGTCACCAGATGTCACCAGATGTCACCAGATGTCACGAGGTCTCAGCCATTCCAGTTCCACAAGAAGTTCCGGGTGTACATTCGACAATCTGGTGACTTTGTCGACAATCTTCGAATCTGCGACATGTACAAAGTCGCAGACTCTTGTCGAGCAAAGGTCTTTTGTTTCATGAGCTTCCTGAGCAAGTTGCTTACGCAATAGCCAATGAGATAAGTCAAATGTCCGAATTCACAGGAAGTACCAGGGAACAACAAGACAGGACTGTGGAATCCTACTTGTACTGAAGGGACCATATTTGTTCAGACATCCTTGGTCCAAGAGCCTTTCCTTCTAACATTGTTCAATCTTTCGATCTGATCATAATTTGAAAGACATGAAGTTGTGTGATGTTTTGTGTGTCGACAGCTTGTGTCAGCTCTCTTCACAGAAGCAGAGGTACCGCATCCCTGGGCCCACGCAATTTGACATGGTAGAGTGTGAAGTTTCCAAGGAGTGTAGTGAGATCAAGCAGTGTCAACCTGCTTTACAACAGACATGGCCATAAACATGGAGTGAAGAATTTGACACAATCAGACTCGGAATCAAAAGATTCCACAGGTTGGCTGCTTGAGGCTGACATGTGTGAAGTCTTGGTAGTCTGACATATGTCTTGGAAGGACACCCCTATGACTCTGCAACTAGAGCTGAGAAGGCAAGGGATCAACGCTGATTTGCATTGAGGGTCTTGCAGCTGTGAAGATCAATGCGCTTTAGCATTTTGGGTTTCAATTAAACTTCTCAGTTTTTGAGGTGTGCTTGGCACTTGGCTGCCAGATCAATCTGAACCAAATGTGCTGTTTGCTTTGCCTGAAAGGACCTGGGAGGTGCAGGTTCCCACCGAAAAGCCAAAGAGGCTGGCTCTAAGATGGGAGATATGATGAGCCACGCATTGAAAGTGAGACACATATTGCATCATTGCATCATATTGCATCTACACATTGTATTTACGCCTCATTCCTTGGCAATGTCAAGATCAAATTCCTTGGCAAGTGTGAATGGCTTGAACGGGTTGAATGGCCATATATATACATATAAATATATACATGGAAATATGTGGACCCTGGAATTTATGTAAGGGGAAGCTGGTTGCATGTCATGACTGAGTTTTGAACATGCCGTCTTCCTTCTGTAGCTGTTCTCTCTCAAGAGTGAGGATCTCAACTGTCTCAGTGCTGGCTGAGACAGTCCCAGTGTTGGCTGGGACAAAGAAAAAAGGAACGAGAGGACCAAGTCCATAAATCCCCTGTGTGTGCAGGGGTTGGGCCGTAAGAGACAAGATGCCTAAGAAGCATAAAGACAAAGACGGAACAGGCATCAAACTGGTAGATGGTGCACACGTGTCGAGCGTCACCTTCCAGTCGATGTACTATGCCGAGGTGACTCACTACCTGATCGAGGTCTACGACGACAAATATAAAGGGATAGGTCAGGCCGTGACAGCCAAAGGTAGGTTTCTTCCTGAGGGGGGTGCCTTCATTAGGTTGCGATACCTGGGCTGCAACAATGAGCACTACCAGTGGTACATCGAGAACGAGGGGCGCACAGGAGGTCTACCTGAAGGAGCCTTGCATCACTTCTGCAAGGTAGATGCGAAGCAGTGCAAAGCCAACGTCAACGATGGAGAAGTTATGCACGTGCGGCGTTGGGCTCCCATTAAACGCAAAGAAGCCCACAACCTTCTCGTTTCTTGGGGGTTCCCAGGATTAGCCGTCCCTGCCAGTGATCGTGCTGGTGGTGAGGGAGCACGAGAAGCAGAAGAAGAAGAAGAAGAAGAAGAAGCAGACTATGGCGACGAGGATGATGAGGTAGAGCCAGTGGGGGCTACTCCCAAGTCCAAGAGCCGACCGGAGCTACCAAAGAGGCGTCGTAGGGCGCCTGAAGAAGCTGAAGATCATGAAGACTCACCTCCGAGAACAAAGCAGGACAAAGGTCGTCGGGGAGCTCTCAAGACCGGTGAGGGCGAGAGAGGCCGCACGGCCCTGGATGCTATGTTGGATCAAGAGCCTGACGACACTTCCAAACGCGGCTTGGAGGACAAGTTGGATGCGTTGAGACAGAAGCTTCGGGGAAAGACGCAAGCCGAGGCAAGTGGACCGAAGAAGCCTGGAAACATCCTTGCAATGCGTGCCAATGAGGCCGTGGGGGTGAAAAAGAAAAAGAAGAGGAAGTCTTCTTCTGGAAAGGTACTGAAGGAGCTCACAAAGGCCATGAGGAGCAAGTGCAAGTCAAAGGATGACTCAAGACAATCCTCGGAGGAGTCCAGTGATGAGCTGGATGCTGACCCGAGCCCTGACCGTGGTGGCGGTTGTGGGAGGAAAGAAAGAAGAAGTACAAGAAGATCGCTAAGACCACCCCCGGAAAGTTGATGATGAGTGCCCTGGAAAACATGCAGGAGCACTTGGGCGCAAACTTTGGGGATTTCCAAGGTGAGGATGCGAAGCTCAGTCCTGTGGTCACCAGGTACCTCCTGACGGTTATCATCCCGGCCATTGGACCGAAGAACTTCCCTGGGCAGTCGCTGCGGGAAATGCGCACAATCGCATTGGCGGTTGACATGCTGCTCAAGGGCAGGTCTGATTCCTGCGGGGATGTCCTCCTACAAAGGTTCAAGTCGCTGTGCATGCAGGTCCGAGATAACAGTGACAAGTTTGGGCCCCAGATTGAGTTGTTACCGGATGACTTGCCGGCTACGCATCGAATCTGGCGACAACCTTTGCGGAGATGGCCCTGAAGGAAGCATCGGAAGACTTGCTGCGCCAGGCCCAGGGACGTACAGAGAGTCCTAGGGACTTGGTGAGGAGCGACGATTGACAAGTCCTCCCCCTCAGCGCCACAAAGAAGAAGTCCACCCCTACAACGTCCCCGCCAAGGAGCCATCAGGAGGGCAGTGTTCAACGACGAGATCGGTGGGGACTTGGTGAAGGAGATTCCACCGAGACCAAAAAGCCCGGAGAATCCACCGCAGAAGAAAAAGCCGGGGCTGGTGGCCAAGGCCTGTACAGAAGTTCCCAGGTTGTCCGGGGAAAGCCGCGCAGCATGGAAAAACAGGGTGTTCGACCACTTGAGAAAGGTCGGAAGCAAGACCCCTGAAGAAAAGAAGGATGAGCCGGGGAGTGATGGCTCCCAGGGAAGCAGCCCGGGGAAAATCCTCGGAAAAGTTTTTCCAGAAAGGACCCCTCTGTACAGACGAGGGGGATATCATGTTTCAACAGCTTTGGGAGCTCATGGCATTTTGGTTGTGACTCATGGAGCGATTTTCAAATGAAAGTATCCTTTTTGTGCTTTGAATTTACTGGCCTAAATGTTTTGCAATTGGGAATCAGTGTGATGCAGCTCCTGCTCTCCATGCCACGTGAGGCATCAACTCAGGTTGAATCTTTTGCCACGCCAAGCCGGCGACAAAGGGATGTGCTACCATTGCTGTTGTCGTCTGTGGGGGCTGCAATGAAAGTTATCAAGATGTTTACACCTTCCCCAAATGGATTCTTTGTGGTTGATGTTGATAGGTTGAAGTCTATTCCAAAACAACAAAGAAAACAACTGTTGTTGAGGGCATGCTCACAAATCTGGCGTTTCAACTCTGCTGCAATCCTGAATGGTCAATATCTGAGGTAGAAAGGTCCTATTTTCGATTGTTGGGAGAATCACGCCCCCTCTCAGATGAAAGCCCGGGACAATATTGAGAAGTGTTGCAACTACTTTTGTCAAGACCTCCTCAAAGAATTACGGCCAGTGGATTTTCACGAGCTGGTGAGGATGAAGGGTGTTGATTACACGGGGGAAGAAATATCTCATGCACTGCCGTTGCGCCTAGGTGAACTTTTACCGGGACTTCCGGATGGTGCAGTCGCTGGCTCACTGGATGCAGCAGCAGTTGCAAGTGAAGAAGTTCAGTGTTGGCTGAACAATCCAGGAGAGTGCATCAGACCTCAAGAAGATTGGCCTAAACCTCTACCAAAGGCTTCCATGAACGTCAAGAAGGAGGACTGGAATGAAATTGCCGCAACCTTAGTGGCACGGAACATCCTGACGCCCATCGACTACGATGAAACCTATAGGGCTGGTGGTGAGCCAGTGTTGAACGGTCTGTTTTGTGTGTTAAAGAAGGGCACCCCTGCTCCTGGTGAACAAAGAATCACAAGGCTTATAATGAATCTGACCCCTTCGAACTCACTGCAGTATTTGAAGCAGGGGGACCTTGACACCCTGGCGGCTGCAAGCCACTGGGCTGGGTGCCAGCTGCCAGTTGGCTCAGCACTGCTTTGGTCGGGGGGTGATCAGAAGGGGGCATTTTACGCTTGGTGCCTGCCTCCACAATGGAGGAAATTGATGGCCTTCAAGTGGCCAGTTGAAGGGAAGTTTGTGGGGATGCCCGAAAAGAAAGAAGTTTGGTTGGCTTCAAAAGTCATCCCTATGGGATGGATCAACTCAGTCTCCCTATTCCAACATCTTCACCGACGCCTTGGACTCCAACATGAGCCTCTAGGTGCTGGCCTAGATGGGTCCACAGAGATGCGACGAGATAGGCCGGTGCCCACAAGTGCTACGAAGTGTGAGGGTATGTGCACGGTAGACCACAGTTCTTGAAGAAAACGCATGTTCAAATTGTGCACGCTGATCCAAGACGACTGCTGGTTCGTCTTGCGCATCCGCTTTTACAGTGCCATTTCTTAGTTTTGCATGCCCCCCAGAGCGGGCGTCCATTAACTGAGCGCACCAGTTGGTGGCAAGACACGACGACCCTTGCACAGGAACATTGCTTGATTGATGCAAACGCTAAGAGTGGCCCCACTGCACCACCAGTTGTATTTGAATCTGACGATGTTTGCTCGGCCAATACTGGACTTTTCTTATCTTTCTTGCATTTCCTCCAAGCTTGCAATCTTTATCTTCCTAGTACCAGTAGTGTACACACAGGGCAACAGCCCACATGGACAACACCGGATGGCTGCCATCAGCACCGGATCGATTTCATAGCATTACCTCAGACGTGGTGCTCATGTTGTGAACATTCCTGTGTCTTGCCCGCCTTCGACGCAGGAAATGCACATGAAGATCACCAGGCTGTAGCTGTTCAGCTTTCTTGGCATGAAATTCATCAGATTCCACCATGCCAGTCTGTTGCCACGAAATTCTGCCGTCAGGCCATTGGAAGAAACAAACGCTGTCTTGACCTTCAGCAGATACGTATTGCAGATTGGAACAGCGACATTGAAACCCAAGTACTTGAGCTCAAGGCACAACTGATCAGAGCGCTTAACAAAAATTGCAAGTCGCCGCCATCTGAACCCAAAAAACAGTGTCTCAGCGGCAAAGTTTGGACGCTTTGTACCGACAAGCTTGCATTGCGCAAACGACTTGCCACCATGCGCAAACAGAAATGCATCATTACCATGCGATTGTTCTTGCAACTCTGGAAACTACCTGACTGTGACCTGACGAAGCTGGATCAACATGATGCTTATGTGGCTACAATTTCCTGCACTGAACTGAAGCTCAACTGTATGTACCGACACAAAGCTCACCAACTGCGTGCAGCGCTTAGGAAGACAAAGTTGCATGCCCTGAATCAGGAACTGCAGAGTTTGTCTGACAATGTTGCTGCCAGTGACATTTTGCATTGCATCAAGCCATTTCTGGGCCCCACCAATCCCAAGAAAGTGAAGAGAGCTTGCTTGCCACTTGTGAAACGTACATCCGGACAGCTCTGTGTCAGTCCACATGAAGCGCAAGACAGGTGGATTGAATTTTTTCAACAAATGGAAGGGGGGCGCAGAATAACGCACTCAGAATATCGAAGCCATTGGAGAGGACACCTTCGTAGCTTCCTTGAGATGCCTGATCTGCGAGTTCCAATCCATGAGCTTCCCACACTTGTAGACCTTGAGGCTGCATTCCGTAGGGTTGCCATCGGAAAAGCAATCGGCCGCGATGGCATACCCCCTGAATTATGCCGTTACAAGGCCAAAGATCTTGCACACCACACATATGCCATCCTGCTCAAGACCTGTTTGTATGGTCAGGAGGCAATTGAGCATAAAGGAGGGAGGTTAGCCATTGCATGGAAGCACAAGGGAGATCCTGCTGAATGCTCATCCCATAGGTCACTCCTTGTTTCCAGTCATCTCGGAAAAACTACCCATCGCGCTTTGCGCCAAAAACACCATGGTTTGTACACGAGCTACATGCAAGCTCAACAGCTTGGCGGTAGGCCTCGGATGCCAGTTGGTATTCCCCTTCACATGACACGTGCCTTCATGAGGTGGCAGCATAGATTGAAATGTCCCACATCTGTCATTTTCCTCGACCTCACTGAGGCATTTTATCGTGTGGTACGTGTTCTTGCCGTAGGAGGGGATTTGGACGATGCTCATGTGGCATATATCGCGGCACATCTTGGTTTTCATGAGGACACCATTCATGAATTCTATCAGCAATTGCAAGAGCCATCCGCGCTACATGCGACAGGAGCGCCAGCTCATGTGTGTCGTTTCATGCAAGCACTCCATACTGACACATGGTTCACCATTGGTGATCAGCACGACCTTGTCAAGACCGAGCAAGGATCGAGACCTGGAGATAGCTATGCGGATGTTGTGTTTGGCTTGCTTTGGGCAAAAATGCTTCACAAGTACGAAGACAAGCTTCTTGTTTTGATGTTCTCACTCATGTGCCAGAACAGGAAATGCCAATTTTATTTGCAGAGCCCCTTGCTGGGCTTCCACATATTCCTTTGCTTGGACCGACATGGATGGATGATCTCAGTGTGTGTCTGTGTGCAGACTCCAATTCTGCTGTTGTTGCAACAACTGGGGTTGCCCTGAGTCTTCTAATTGACTTGTGCCGCGAAATGCACATGCAACCCAACCTCAGCCGAGGGAAGACTGAAGTCATGTTTAGTTTTCGGGGGCCAGCATCAAGACAATATCGCCGACAGTACTACACTGAATCCCGAGGATTTCCAGTGATCTGCGAAGCTCAGACCCATTTTGTGTCGATTGTCAGTAGGTATCAACACCTAGGGGGCATTTTGCATCACAGGGTTGTGACCAGAGCAGAAATCACTAGACGCCTGGGTATTGCACAGCAGGCTTTCTCTGTCCACAGAAGAATCCTTTACAGGAATACACAACTGCCATGGGCCAAGAGACGTGATTTTTTTTTACATTAGTGCTCAGCAAATTCATGTATGGTTTTGAATCATGGACGTTTGAGACACAGCAGTGTCGCGATCAGCTCCATGCTGGTATCATCAAACTTTACAAAAAACTGATTTGCTGTTCGCACTCTGCTCACATGTCAGATGAAGAAGTCCTTGTGGCTACTGATTTGCCGTCCCCTACGGAACTTTTGCGTGGTTGCCGTTTGCGGTATTTTGGCACTCTTCACAATTGTGGTCGTGACGCGCAATGGGGATTGTTGGCCCAGGATGCGACATGGATCGCCATGATTGAAGATGACTTCAAATGGCTTTGGCAGCAATTGCACCACAGCACCAGTTTACCAGATCCCACGACCCACTACCCTGCTTGGCAAGATCTTATCTCTCACCATGGCGGGTACTGGAAGAAATTGATCAAGCGAGGGTTGGCACATGCCTGCCTTCAAAGAGCTAACCGAGCAGTTGCAAAGCAGTTGCATCAACGTGTTGCCCAAACACTACATGCACATGGATGGATCCACGATTTACCACTGCCTGCGAAGCATTTGCCTGAATCAGCTATGCAGACGTTTGGATGCCTTCATTGTCAGACTAGTCATGCCAGCAAAGCTGGCGAAAGTGCGCACATGTTCAAAAGACATGGTTTTCAAGCGTCGGCACGTGGATTATTTGATGGAACGTCCTGCCCACACTGCTTTAGGGAGTACCATACTCGTGCTAAGGTGTTGGCACATCTGCGACCTTCACATCAGTGCAGGCAGCATTTGATAGGTCGTAAATTTACATGCCAACACATGCCGGGCACTGGGTCCACCACAGATGTAGCTTTGCACAGCCAGACAGATGGAGCAATACCATTTTTGCAAGGACAGGGTCCTCGTCTTCCAGAAGGCCCACTTGACGATTTTGTTGCACATGACATTGCTAAGCTTGAGGCGCTGTTTTTGTGTCTGATTGATTTGCAAGATGGAGCCGATGTCTTTGAGACTTTGCGCTCTGAATTGCAGAGCAGTCCTGTGAGTTGGACGGTTGGGCGTGCCACGCTGGCCGCCTTCCTTGACACATTCACACAACAAGATGCTGATTGTCTGACGGTGACTTTTGCACAAGTGACCGAAGCCATTAAGTCACTGATGGAACCTGAGACTTGGCCTTTTCTGAAAAGATGCACACCAGTGGAATCTTTGCAATCGATCTCACTTGAAGCCTGGGAAGATTGGTTTGCTGACCACGCTGTTGAACCTCAACATGCTTGGGAACAGATACCAGCGCTTCCGCGTGCGCTGAGTCGTTACAAGATCGTTTTGCATGCGTATGCTGGTAGAAGATGCCGAGGAGACATTGAATGGTTTATGGATGCTCTTGCAATTCAATATCCTGGTTGTGTCATCATGACTGCTTCAGTCGACATTGTCATTGACTCTGTTATGGGTGACATTTCACGCACTGCAACACGTGATTATTGGCTGCATCATATCACCTGTGGACATGTGGTTGCCTTCATCGCAGGTCCCCCATGTAACACTTGGAGCCGTGCACGCAACCTTCAGCTTGATGGGGCTGTGGGACCGCGTTTGGTCAGAACAGTTGATGCACCATGGGGCCTACCGTCGCTACGGTTAGGCGAGCTCCGACAGGTATTGATTGGATCTCTCCTGTTAGGATTCGCATTCGAGTGCATGGCGGCTCTTGCCACATGTTCTGGCTCTGGCCTCCTCGAACATCCTAAAGACCCTGAGCAACCTGACCTTGTCAGCATCTGGCGCTTGCCGATCCTTCAAGTGTTGTTGACGTTTCCACGAATGAGGCTATTATCCTTTGCACAAGGCCTTTTTGGCGCGCCATCCCCCAAACCGACATCGTTTCTGGTTCTTGGCCTTGACACATTGGAGACAGATTTGCACAGTGGCCGCCTGACGCCACATCTGCCTACTGGAGCCTCGATTGGAAAAGATCACACAGGAAACTACAAAACAGCACCACTGAAGGAGTATCCTCCGGCACTTTGCCGAGCGGTAGCAGTTTGCATGTGCAAAGACTTGGCCAGCACGGAGTGCGGCACTCAAGATCCACCAGCTGACTTCATCACGCAATGTAAAGCTCTCGTTGATGATCAGTTCGATGGATACATAGGCCATGATGGATAGCACCATTTTTCTTGGCCTCTGAATTCAGAGTGCGCCGTCGCAGCGTGATTGCTTCTGAGGATGGGAGGGCAAAATTCATTTATTGTTGTTGCTGTGCTTTTCTGCGGGGCGGGGCGGGGCGGTCCGAAAATGTGGCAGAATTTATAAGTGCATAGTCACCCCCGTTGTTGTAGCCCAGTTTGCAGTTTGATGGCAATGGGTTTTCAATCTGTTTATATGTCTATTTTCTCGCTGAAGTTCACACTACCTTTGTAGCTGAAACCTGAAACCTGAACAACAGTTTGTTTGAGACTTCCACTAGCGAAGATAAGAAAATCCCACGCATGAGACAGCAAACAAAACACAATTCAAGCAGCTTTTCTTCGGACAAGAAGTCTACAAGGTAATGATATGTAATGATTGTTTATGTTTCCTAATGCTTACACTCCAAAGAGCTTGCTGAAGGAGCTCCAGGCAAGGGGAAGATGACATGCTCCTCACTCAGTTGAAGGGCTTTCAAATGGCTTTCAAACTTTCAATCTTGTGACCGGGCTTTGTCTT
>Ga0126342_10019569_pt1 | contig 11484 bp, 8 predicted proteins | sample Cyp1metagenome_FD_92528 | JGI IMG/M metagenome (GOLD analysis project Ga0126342, IMG submission 92528) | Coral microbial communities from Lord Howe Island, Old Settlement Bay, Australia - Cyphastrea 1 metagenome | ecosystem: Host-associated > Invertebrates > Cnidaria > Coral ... | reverse complement strand
TTGGTTGTTGGTTGTTGGTTGTTGGTTGTTGGTTGTTGGTTGTTGGTTGTTGGTTGTTGGTTGTTGTTGTTGTTGTTGGTTGTTGGTTGTTGGTTGTTGGTTGTTGGTCGTTGGTCGTTGGTCGTTGGTTGTTGTTGTTGTTGGTCGTCGTCGTTGTTGTTGTTGGTCGTTGTTGTTGTTGTTGTTGGTTGTATGTTGTTTGTTGTTGTTGTTGTTGTTGTTGTGTTGTTGGTTGGTGTTGTTGTCGGTGTCGGGGGTCGGTGTTGGGCGTGTTCTTACAGCTCGGTAGTGTGGCCCGGCTTGGGACGCTTGTGATGTGTGGTTTGTGGTTGGTGCTTTGTTCTTCGTGGTTTGTCGTTGGTTGTTCGTCGTTTGTTGTTCGAAGTTTGTTATTTGTTGTTTGTTGTTGGTGGTATTTGTTAGTGCTTTGTTTCTTGTTCGAAGTTTGTTATTTCTTGTTTGGTGTTTGTTGTTGTTGTTGTTGTTGTTGTTGTTGTTGTTGTTGTTGTTGTTGTTGTTGTTTGTGCTTTGTCGTGTGGGGTGTGTGTGTGTGCTATGTTGGCCCATCTTGGGGCTATGTTGGCCCATCTTGGGGCTATGTTGGCCTATGTTGGGGGCAATGTGGGCCCATCTTGCGGCTATGTTGGCCCATCTTGGGGCTATATTGCCCAGCTTGGGGCCTATGTTGCCCCATCTTGAGGCTATGTTGGTCCATCCTGAGGCCTATGTTGGCCCATGTTGACCCATCTTGAGACAAAAGATCCGAAAAAGAGGAAACAGCAAAAAACACTCCAAAACGCGGTATATTTTGATGGTCGGCGGCAGGGGCGGCAGCCCCTCTCTCCTTCGGAGAGGAGAGATGCCGTACGGCAAGGATACGGCCAGCTCCGGGCCCCGCGGGCCCTGGCCGGATTTAAGCGCTTACGCGCGACAGCCGGCGCTAACGTCGCTTTTTGAAGCCACCAGAAAATCTCTTGGAAAGCGGTATTGCGCTGGGCAGCCGGGCAGCCGGAAAGTTGTAAAAGGCGCTGGCAAGGGCGCCGGGAAGGGTTTAAAGCCAGGCTAGTGCCTAACGTCGCTTTCTGAAGCCACCAGAAAATCTCTTGGAAAGCGCCCGGCAGATGGCCCAAGGATTGCGCTAGGCAGCCGGGCAGCCGGAAGGCTGCAAAAGGCGCTAGCAAGGGTGCCGGGAAGAGTTTAAAGCCAAGCTAGTGCCTAACGTTACTTTCTGAAGCCACTTGAAAACCTGTTGGAAAGCGCCCGGCAGATGGCCATGGCGCTGGGCAGGCGCCAAGCTACTGCCTAACATCGCTTTCTGAAGCCATAAGGCTTGATAATGGCACTTTTTCTCGGGCGCGCTCCCCCTGCAGATGGCTGGGGTCGGCATATATATATATCTAGCTAGCTAGCTAGCTAGCTAGCTAGCTATCTATCTCTATCTCTATCTCTATCTCTATATCTATATCTATATCTAGTATCTATTTCTATATCTATTTCTTTTTCATATACATCTATATCTATATATCTATATATCTATATCTATATCTATATCTATCTATATATATATATATATCTAAGATCTAAATATGTTCATGGATTTTATAGATTTTCATAGCTTTTCCATATCTGTCTCCACTCAAAACCCAGGGCTTTTGGCTTCTCCGGCCTCGGTGCCAGGCGTTTGCGCATGGCGTTGGAAGGCGATGTTTAGCTGTTTAGCCGTGCGGGATTTCATCACACATGGCTTGCGGGAAAATCCACCATTTAGATGGGATTCTATGGGATTCTATGGGAATATATTATGAATATATGGGAATATATGGGAATATATGGGAATATATGGGATGATAGATTCTATGGGATTATATGGGATTCTATAAACTAGATTATATGGAATTATTGTTAAACTAGATTATAGATCTGGGGATATGGGGGTTTCCTAAGTCATGGGGGTACCCCAATAGCTGGAATGTCCTATACTTGAAACTTCAAAAAGAAAGGATTTTTTGGGTAACCCTATTTTAGGAACCCCCCTGTTTTTGGATATTATCCCATAAAATCTTCTGTTGAGTTCGGGGACTTCCAATCGCCAGGTTTAATTACCAAAAGGCACTAACTATTTAACAATGGCTAGTTAATAGTTTAACATTTAATCAATTGATTCCATTATTTATATACTAGTATATTATATATATATGGATTATATGGATATAGATATAGGGATAGCTCCCCACCCAGTATATAACAGTTCAAAAATGGTTTTGTACTTGAAAACCTATTCAAAAAAAACCACCAGAAATGAACCCCAAAATGGTCTGCATAAACGGTTGCTGTGGTCAATTTGTTCTCTTTGACCAATCTTGTGCCAACTTCTTCACTAATTCGCCCTGTGCCAAGTGCCACACCACCCTCCACCCCACATACATCCACCTCCAGCCCTCCTCGCTTTGCACCAGCTACGAGCACAATTTTGAAGAAAAAACACCAGATGAACACACATTTTGCACCCGTTAGGAGCACCGTTTTGAAGAAAACAACGCCAAATCCAGCTAGGAACACCATTTTAAGAAGAAAACAACGCCAAACAAGAACGCAATTTTCAAGGTGAAAAAACACCAGACTAGCACACACATTGCACCAGACAAATTCGAAGAAAACACCATCTCGGTGTGGAACAGTTTTTTTTAGTTTTCTAGGTCTGCTCCAGCTCCAGTAGGCACCAAAGCAAACCCAGTATCTCTCAGTATCCTGCAGTGTATCTTCTCATAGTGCCGCAGCACTACCTTACCATCTTTGTTCCTTTGTGTATGTGTGTAAAACTCAAAGATGTAGAAGGGAAACTTGTCAGTGCCCTATATCCCATTCTTAGGGATAAAAGGGACATACCAATAAAGGGTTTCCACTTATTCTTCATAATTGGGATAAATCATGATATTGATAATGGTTCCAAAAAAACACTATTAGATGGGACTAATAACAGTACACATGGTTAAACCAATTACTGTTCTGTAATAGATGTTAGTTGGTTCACAAAAATATGTTTTCAATTGATGGGGATGAACAATGACAATGTCCAGCCGATTAACATACCAATTATAGGTGGGATTCACCAACAAACGTGGTGGTGGAATGGGATGACATCCGGATTACCCATCAGAATATTAATCATCAGAATACCATTTGTAGATGGGTTTAACCAACAAACATGGTGGCACAATGGGACAAGATTGGGATATATTATGATGACCTTTTAGCGCTGTCACTGGAATGATGGTTGCTGAGTGAAGCATCCCCGAACAGCTTGATTTCAGGGAAGCAAAATCAAGCCAGGTTGAGAAGATGATATCATTAATTATTTTCTGTTGATTGGAGGGCTGGCCTTGATTACATGTTTGCTTTGTTGTTTCTTGTTTTGAATTGTGTTTCTGTGTTTCATGTTGAAAGCTTGCTTTCATCACCTGTGCTTGGCTTTTTGTCTTACCCAGAAACTTGTTCGCAGGGGGGAGGGGCCGGGTCCGCAAGGCCTTTTTTTTCAGGTTGGTGATAGTTGCCATAGTTTATCCAGGCCATGATGGTAGACAATCAACACTTGTTTATATATGATGATACACAGATTAGATATCATTTTCAACCTTTTTTAACCAGGCCATCATTTTTCAGGAGATGGTTTTGTTTCAACCATCAAGATTTTTCAAGGGTCCGTTTTGATGATGACGAGGGCTATTACCCGGTTATTACTTGGGGACTGTGCTATGGCTATGGCAATGACTATTATTACCCATGAAATGGTAAGCCCTTGTTGAATCAGCCACAATTAATTGGATGATATGCACAGGTGAGATGCGCAGTATTTTGTATAGTCTTAGGGAGGTTTCCATCGCTGATCATCAAGGCCCACAGCAATTAGTCACACATTCGGCAGGCTTTGCTCATGCATTGCCGAGAACAAAGCCTTCGTTTTCGTAGCTCGGTGAAACGAAAGGATTGGGTTGGTTTCCTCAAATATCTACAGGAACCCCGAATTTGGGATGGTACAAACATCCGTAGTCATTTCCGTGCGTTTCCACGCGGCTCCAGCACTGACTTTTTTTTAGCACGGGCTGGTGGCTGGAACGGCACCTCGGATTGGTAGATCAAAATGATCAAAACACAACAACTTGGCTAAGAAGGGTGGAGCTGTAGATGACATGGGAAAATTGGGAAATGCAAAAAATGCAAAGCTGTTGAAATGGCCATCTCTGAATAGACCTTCGCCGGTGAGTTTCTGCTGGTGAGACTAAAGAAACTTGCAACAATTGCAACAAGTATTTTCCACAAACAGAGGAACCCAGTAATCTGAGAATAGTACACCGCAGATATAAGTGAACAAATCTTACCTAGCTCATTAACAGCTAGGGTTTTCTCACCTATTCGTCAACTGGGATGAGCCACCAAGTAGGGATATTTTGTCACAAGTCCTTGTCTTTTGAACTGAGCTACCATCCCCAATTTCTGGATCAGAGGTCGGTCGGTGCCATTTTGATGGGGACTTGATGATGATTTTGTTGGGGATTTTGGGCATTCTCAGACCCACAGCCGTTGGAGGTTGGAACCTTCATCACCGTGTGGGCTCTGATAGGCCTGGGAAACCGGAAAAGCCAGGTGCCAGGTGAAGTCTGTGAGATCAGGTGACGATTTTTTCATTTTTGAAGTTTTTTTTTTTCTGTTTTTTTTTCAGATTTTGTTTCCAATTTCTGATTTTTGTTCAGATTTTGTTTCCAATTTTGGCCCAAAAGGGATCCTTGAAACTGCTTTCCAGCGACGCAGGAGATGACTTGAAACTGCTGGTCACCAATCGACCCGTGGATAATATCTTCGATGGCCTGGTGGTGTTTTGCATAGCAACTTGCCATTGACCAGGAGATGCCAGATGAGAGGAGAGGTTTAGTTGAAAACATGGTGAAAAATGGTAACAAACAGGCAACACATGGTCAGAACGGCATCTGGATGTGCAGATATCAGCTGATTTTTCTGATTTTTCTTTGTTCATCAGGTATTCTTCACCTTGGAGGTGCTGGTGTGCAGCCTAGGCAGGGTAGCACTTCGTAGCACTTCTTCATGGCTTCGTTTCGCTTCATTCTGGTGGCCTGGGTGGTGCCAGGCAAAGACGACTATTTTATGAGCTTCTTCTTCTGCCTTGATGCCAGAGCCACAGTAGCCACAGTAGCCCAGGTGGCCACAGTTTTTTTTTTCTTTTTTTCTTGGTGTTTTTTCCCCACCTGCCAGGTGAGGGTCTGATTTTCAGAAAGGTGCGGCTCCTTCCTTCCTCTTCGTCCTTCTTCTTCCTCCGTCGTCCTCCGCGTTCCAGCTCGTCGTCTCTGTGGGCACCAACGAAGCCGGACTCACAGCAAGCACCAGAAGCTCATGGCGAGCTTCACTGCAGTCTGGGCACATGCGACCTGAGAACTATCGCAAGCTCCACGGCAGTCTGGGCACACACGGACCCGAACCCTAGCGCAAGCTCTAGATCAGGCTGGGCACACGCGGACCCGAACACATGCCAGAAAGAATGTCGGAATACACGCCTCACGCCAGATAGAATGTCAGACTAGATGCCAGACAGGATGCGAGAGAGAATGTCAGACTAGATGCCAGACAGAATGCCAGAATGAATGCCAGAATAGATGCCAAATAGAATGGCAGAATAGATACCAAAGAGAGTGCCAAATAGAATTGCCACAAAGAAATGTCAGAAAGAACGGCAGAATACATGCCAGAAAGAACGCCACATAGAATGTCAGAATAGATGCCAGAGAGAATGTCGGAATATATGCCAGAAAGACTGTCAGAATATATGCCAGAAAGTGCTAATTTCAAAAGTCCAGGTCAGTTCAGGAGAAACGGGACCCTTATTTTTTGTAGATGTGCTAAGGTCAATCTTGTAAGTGACATGGCAAATCCTGAAATGAAATGTGATTGAGACTGCGTGTTTTTGTTGCAGTGGTGACGCGTTGACTCAGCATGTTGAAACGTAAAAATTGTTGAATTGTACTTGTCTTCAGTTGTTTTTCGTGTCATGTTTTACCCACATCTACATGGCTGAAATCTTGGATTGCCACATGTGATTGGTGTGAGTAGAGCCGTAATCTATATGAGCCTGGTTGAGCCAACTATTATATAGAGACTTGTCCAGCGAAATTGGTTGTTTCGATACAGTCACTTCACTATGGAACCGCTTGATGCAGTTTTGAAACTGTGATGCACATCTCAGAGACAATCCGCCCTTTACAAGTACCTCAAAAAGTATGGGCGCCTTTTCAGATTGAACTTTCACCAAAAAGCAGGACTTTGGAAATTTAGCGCCAGAAAGGATGCCAGATAGAATGTCAGAATAGACGCCAGATAGAATGCCAGAAAGAATGTCAGAGTATATGCCAGAAAGAATGTCAGGTAGAACGTCAAAATGTATCTGTATATGCCATATATAATTCCAGATTATACATAAATCAGAAACTATGTGAGAATAATTGATTATGAATCATCATTTGCAGAAATAGGGGATTGATTATAGATGATTGTTATCAATCTACCAAGTTATCTAGGGTTAGGGCTGTTCTCTCCTAGGACTCATCAACTGGGAAACCCCTCGTTTGAACCGGCCAGTGGCTCCTGGACGACCACTGGTTGGTGGTTCCATTTCGTTGGCCCAGGCAGTTCAATCAACCAGATGATTCAGGTTTTTATACATCTCCATTTTGGTTGGTTACGAGGTATAGCTTCATCAAATATTCGTCTTTACCTTCCCAAAATGGACCACATAACTATGAATATATATATATATATATATATATATATGTATGTATGTATGTATGTATGTATATATATATATGTACAATTATATATATATAGATGTATATATATATACATATACATATACACATATATATATATAGATCTATGATATGGGTTCTTCGTCCTAATAGGCACAGTGATAGGTATGGCACACAGCTCAGGTCTTGTCAACCTTGACACTCTTCATGGATCTCACAGTGGTGCAGCTGCCGTGTTTTGTCCGTGTTTCCCGTGTTTCGTGCGAAGAGATCAGCAGTGGAAGTGGAATATCCAAAGATGGGATACCCTCTGGTAATTTAACATAGCAATGGAAAATCACCATTTATAGTGAGTTTTCCCATAAAAAATGGTGATTTTCCATAGTTATGTTAGTTTACCAGAGGGTAAACATATTCCACCTATACCAAATTTTGTTCCGTTTATACCCAATCATTGCCGGTGAATGTGGGGCATATCTACCACTTCAGCGGATTGATTTTTATACAACCTTTGGGGACAGCCTTGGGTAATTCAGCATCAAAATGGCTGTTTTAATCCATCAATTTTGGAGATGCTTTCCGCAACCTTTGAAAATGCACCCAACCCACATCACCATCGGCTGATGACCTTCCACAATCCTATTTTCCCAGAAATTAAGGGAACAACGACAGGAACTTGTCTATACTTCTATAATGTATTGTTTGGTTAAAAACGATGGTTTTCGGATTTTCGTGGAACAATCCATTGATGACGCCAGGTGTCAGAAGCCCTCTTTGGAGACAGCGACTCTGACCCCAGCAACACCAGAACCAGCCGGACCGGGGGCACCCCAGTTTCGTGTCATCGCTGGGACATCCGGAAAATCCATTCTGGTGGCTGGGGCATCAATCCCCAGCTGTTTGATCACCATGGAGTCACCCCAGGATCACAACATACAACCAGTTACTACCAGGTTAACCAGGTCGATCAAAAAGATAGCTTATGAATCATAGCCAATCAACAAGGATAGCTATTGAATGGCTCAAATTTCTGGTCCCGGTAGATTCGTAGATCCCCAAGATCCCCAAGTTTTGAAAAACCTCCGACTCCCGACTCTGCACGGAGCCAGGACGGCCCGTGTTGGAGCCAAAGTCGGGCGAATCGTTCGAGTGCTGCGCTTGATTCGAATTGTGCCAAGCTCGGTGCGATGATGGGATGATGGAGGTGATATATTTACTGCGACGAGGATGGTTAAAACTATTAAATTTGCTATATTAATTGCGAAGAACTATTATTATTACATATTACCAATTGTTAAATTTGGAACAGGAATGGAACAGGTATCATTCTTGTGTTTTCTATTTTACTAGTAGATCCTATTTATAACTATTGCTGATGTTATCATGATCTTTTGTTATTGATACTATGTTTATGGTTGGACCATTCTGATCTCCGGTCGTCTTTGTTGGGCAACAAAAATGACCTGGATTTTTGTGGGCAAAAACCACTGGTTGTCATGGCTTCACCTTGGATCCCAGGTGAAGCTCTTTAAAGCTTTTCTGGCCTCTTCGAAACCCAAGTCTGGTCACCTGGAAGACCACTGGTCGGGGGTACTGCTCTGGTACCTCACTGGTCATTGTTTAGCACTTTTTAGCATCCATTTTTTGCATTTTTTTGGGTCACTCATTTCGAGCTACTTTTTTGAGATCGGCGATCTTTCGATGGGAGTGGCTGAGAATTGTTGACCGATCAACATGGCGATTTTTGTGGTGCATGGGCAGCCCGTATTTTCAGGAATAGATTCCTTTGAGCTGCGCTAGTGTGTGGCAAAGTGTTTCCATGTTGATTGCGAGCAGTAGCCCAAAAATGAGAATCTACCCCTAAATATATTATATGGCCTCTTGAACTGGCGAAAATGATGGTCAAGGATTTGTTGGGTTTCCCATTTTCAGCCAACCGCACGTTGGTGAGAATTTATCGCCAACAATTCACTATTATCAAGCACTACTGCAGTATCAACCACCATTAACTATACCGTTGATTGACAAACGCTATAGTGTACTTCTAAGATCTATCACACACTTCTCTGCCCCTAATGTGTCTACACACTCTACGCCAGCACAACTCAGCGTCTGGGTCGAAATAACGAATCTTCTGCCCTTGCCTGGCAATTGTAGCGTCAACCGGGGATTGAAAAACCCTGGTTTATCGGGGTGCACCCAAATCAATCTGCTATGAAAATGGTACTCCCTACTAATGCACTGGGGGTTTATTAATCCTGGGCTAACGTTCCAGTGCTTCGCCAGAACCCTTTAGACGTCGAACATCACGATGACATTTTCTGCATTTCAACTCAGAGCCTTCTGCATCCTGGAAGCTTCACCTTTTTGGGTTGTGCTGTTTTTGGTCCCTGCTCAGGAAGAAGCCACCCAGAGATCGACTGTCCATGGCAGAAGAAGATGATGATGACAATTTTCCGGAAGAAGAGGAGACAACTTCCCCTCTGGTAAACTGCCACATAACTATGGAAAATCACAATTTTTAATGGGAAAATCCACTATATATAAATGGGCCATTTTCAATAGCTATTTTGACATAACCAGAGGGTATGGCAGACACACCAAAAGTCAGTGGCGTCCTGGCGTCAAGTTGGGTTGGAACCTCTTGGACCGATGGACCGATGGTGAGATCTCCGCAGGAACACTTCGACAAAGAAAGCTTAGTCGGGAAGAAACTTTCGGTCTCCTGGCGCGACGTTGGTTTAAAGGCTCAGTGAACTTTCCTAGTCCGTTTCTGCCTGTTTCCCAGAGATGAACATATTCTCCAAAATTGATATTATCCAATAATCGATCCGGATTTCTGGATCAATGTTTCTTCAGCTCTTTGGTCGACTCCCTACACCATGATGTGTCAAGAACATTCGAGCAGTGATGTCACGTTGTGTCACAGCCATTTTCCCAAACTTTGCAGCAGTTACTCATCCCCAAAGCACTCCCGAGGCAAAAATGACGCAACGGACCATCATTTTGGTACGCATCAGATCTGGGGGAACTCTGGTTGGTGATGAAACCAGTAGAAAAGGATATGTCGGACATACTGAAAAAAAGGAAACAATCACCTGATGTTAGTCCCTGCCAAAAATATCGATTTTGACCCCGCGCCATTGTCCCGGTATTGGGGATCTTTCCACCAAAATTTCCGTGATGGTTGGGTAAATCCCAGGGGACAATTTATGGGAGACTTAGAAATAACTTCTATATTTCATAGGATCACAGAAAAAACGGACAAAACGTTTCCAACAGAGGTTGGGACATGTTGACATGTTCCATTTTTGCGGATTTTCAACATCACTTGAAAAAGTATCTGTTGGAGATTATATCCCCTTTTTAGTTGTGTGATGTTTAAAATCCGGACATTTAGCCCCTGGTAAACTAGCATAATTAGCTGTTGAAAAGTGCCATTTATGGCTATTTATAGTTGATTTACCAATGAAAAATGGTGATTTTCCATAGTTATGTTAGTTTACCAGAGGGTACCATCATTTACCAGCCCCAGTCCAATGATTGCTTCAATTTTTGTTTGAGTTCCCGGTCATCGGCTCCATCGCTGGAAAAAAAAATCACCCAGCAATAGTAGTTCAGATAGGGATTTCCCAGCCAGCCATGTTTGATTACCAGAGGGTATGATTATTATATAGAAATTCTCTACTATTCTTATCCACACTATCTGATATCTATTGTTATCTATATATAGTATATTATTGTCATAGGCATAGGTATAAGTATTAATCTAATGATCTATTCTTCTTATTGCTATGATCTAGTCTATGATCTATTGGTATCATTGGGTAACCCCAAAAGACTTGGCTATCCATGAAACCATCCATGTAGGGCTTGCTGCATGATCATCCCGCTGGCTTTTTGATCGAAGCTGAGACAGCGCCGTTCCAACGGCGGGATACGCCACCGGTGCGTATCGACGACTCGGCACCCCAGGGGGCGTAGATGGTCTACGGCCCGAAAGAGGACAGAAAAGTGCTTGGTGTTTCGGGACAACTTGCCATGATGTCTGGTAATTTTGAAGTGATAGTGGGTTTTCGACTTTTTCGACCAGATTTTTGTGTTTTTTGATGGGCGCACCATGTTTGGAAGAAGCTGCCAGGGGTGAGCGCCAGAGCCACCGACAGGGCGAGAACCAACAAAGCAACGTGCACGAGCCGTACCTGGGCAATCCATTTAGGGTCGATGTAGCAGTTCATGGATCATGATCATCCGCAATAGATATATATATACATATATATATATATGTACATATATATACAATATACGTATATATATATACACAATATACGTTTTTTTTTAATGTATATATATATATAGAGGGTAGGTTAATAAGCCGTGAGACAATCATCAACCAAGCATTTGTAATTTTTATGCTCAATCTTCAAGAAATCCTCATTTGATTCTTAGCCGCCTTAGCCCCCTACGAGTCATTGTCAGCAGCCGTTGCGTTTTTAGAAAGGACACCTTGGTGAATCCGATCTCTACCCCAGGATTGGGGATTGGAAATCATATGACTGGGACCATAGCATGGAGTTTTTTTTTTTTTGGGGGGGGGGCAGTTTTTTTTTTTTGGGGGAGTGTGGAAATCAACAAAAAGAAAGTTTTCAAACATTGAAACATAGTATGGACAAAT
>Ga0126342_10019568_pt1 | contig 11484 bp, 11 predicted proteins | sample Cyp1metagenome_FD_92528 | JGI IMG/M metagenome (GOLD analysis project Ga0126342, IMG submission 92528) | Coral microbial communities from Lord Howe Island, Old Settlement Bay, Australia - Cyphastrea 1 metagenome | ecosystem: Host-associated > Invertebrates > Cnidaria > Coral ... | reverse complement strand
CCATAGGAAACCATTGGAAAACCATTGGAGAACCATAGGAAAACCATTGGAAAACCATTGGAAAACCATAGGAAAACCATAGGAAAACCATAGGAAAACCATAGGAAACCATTGGAAAACCATTGGAGAACCATAGGAAAACCATTGGAAAACCATTGGAAAACCATAGGAAAACCATAGGAAAACCATAGGAAAACCATAGGGAAACCATTGGTCAATCAGCACTTGATGCCAGATCCAAATGAATAGATCCAGGTCATCCACGACAAATCAGGCGATGTCTGCGTCCCAAGTCGGCTATAAGTCGTGGCAATTTCGCAACCCCCTTTTTGTTTGCTGAAATATCCAAGCCGGAACCCCTTGAATTTTTGATGCGTAAACTTGCATGGTTTGGTTGAAATAGATCCCATCATTTGTGTCTGATCCAAGAGTCATAGGGAGTTTTGACCCCCGGTCAATCCGCAAGATTTCGTTTTTGGAGGGCAAGAGTTCGGGGCGTTTTGCGATTTAAGTGGCCGCAACCAATCCGATCAATTATAGTATATTATAGTAATAACATGTAAGAACTGAATCCAAAAAGTATCCAATAGTAATAACTATTAAGTCAAAACAATAAGTATTACCCTCTGGTAATTTGTTACATAGCTATTGAAAATGGCCCATTTATAGATTATTTACCCATTAAACATGGTGATTTTCCAGTTCGCAAACTGTTAGTTTACCAGAGAGTAAGTCAAAGATTCGTGACCGGGGCCCGCAGTTTTCAACAAAGGAACCTGGCAGCTGCACTTGGTGCCTCCGGCGATGAAGAGGAGGCAATGGAGGCAGCATCCGAAAACAGGGATCTGAGTTAAGAATGGTGGGGATTCAACGGTATAGCTCGGTATAGCAAATGGATATGTTAACCACCAAACATTCGGGTCATCAAATGTTAGGAAACACAGTTGGGTCACAACCAGATTAACGGTTTGGGTTTATGGTGGATGATTTCTAGGGTGTAGTTCCTTGGGTGAACATTTTCAGACACAACAATCTCTAACTGGGGGAAATCACTCAACATATGCCAAGATAGGAGTTTTTTTTTCTTTTTTTTTTTGACGAATGATAATATCCCGTGATGACCCAAACATCGACTTGTGGGAACTCATACTCTCAGCATTTCTCAGCTATTTCTCAGCCATTGAACTTTTTGGAGATGGAGGTGAATCCATGTGAATCCTGGAATATGGGTAGCCCAAATCCTTGGTTTTCCCATTTGGGTATGGATCAATACCTATGAAAATACCATTTTTAGGGGAATGAACATCCATTTACCAGCTATTTTGATGTTCACCAGGGGTACAAGGTTTTGACACACTGCCATTTATAATAAGCACTTTTGGATGATTTGGGGCTACCCCCATTATCAATCCCTGGCCCAAGGGCTCCGTAGCCGAAACATCGTTCTCCGAGGTTTACTTCAGGGCCAAGACAGCCCATGAAGATGCCGAAAGCGGCTGGGCCACCATGGAAGGTCATCATTTTCGAATTGGGAGGGAGATGTAAATGTTACCCGGCCTGGTAAACTAACAGTTTGCTACTGAAAATGGCCATTTATAGTGGATTTACCCATTAAAAATGGTGATTTTCCATAGTTATGTTAGTTTACCAGAAGGTATATTTCCTGGTTGGTGGTTTGGAACATGAATTTTATGACTTTCCATGTATTGGGAATAATCATCCCAACTGACGAAGTCATATTTTTCAGAGGGGTAGGTCAACCACCAACCAGTCTCAATTGTAGAATGGAGAGTTTTATTTTTTTGAGTCTTCAGTAAGAACATTCATGATTGTATCCTCATTGTATATTTCAAGGTTATATACAGAATTGGAGAACGGAGATGTTATCATCATCGGATTGTTTGGTTTAAGGGAACATCCACATGGATTCCCGGATAAAGCTACAGGGTTTCCTGTGATTCTCTTCATCAAATTCAGGGATAGACCAAGTAGCCCCCAATACAGTGCAGGGACTGAGAATGCTGGCTGATGTCAATACTCGCATGGATCAACCGGCATAAGGCACATCTCAATGGCCATTTCAGGAACCTAAATTGGAGGTACCTACCATATACTGTATAAGGCCTAAATTTCAGGGAATATCCCCACAAAATATGGCCCAACATTTTTATATGGACACATATGATAAACCACGGGTTTTTTCAGGGCACCACTTTTTCAGACCCGGACAAACCCATCAATGTTGCATTGTTGGGCTACTTCTTTCTTCTGAAGCGTTGGAGTTAGTTTTTTTTTAATCCGAATCATTTCAGGAAACTAGCATAGATATGAGTTATGATGAAGTATGGAAAATCTTCCACTTGAATGGATTTCTTAGGGAAATCCCATGGTATTTCCATCACTTTTCTCCGAGCAGCTTTCAGGAAACCACCTCATCCGCCTCCAAGGTACTTCAACTCCTTCCTATGCAGATGTGGCCATGAATATTGGTGACCATTTGAATCTCGGAGAAAACGAACTAACCATACTGTGGGCTTATTGGGCCAGCGAAATCACCAGTGGATAGGTGCTTTATCCGTTTATCCCATGATTTTGGAAACGGCTTTCAACCATCCATGGTGCAGGATTTCGCTGGCCCATCCACCGTAATTCCAGCTGGCGAGCTGTAAGATGTCATAAAGAGTTCGATGCTTTCCCCATGGAATTTTCAGGATTTTCCATTGCCATCACCGGAGAGGAAAGCTAGGTCACAAGCTGGCGCCAAATCCAGATATTTACCCATAGCATATGATGTATACAAAAAATATTGTTCATAGAGACATAATATGGAGATTCAGACAAGAAGAGATAGATGCAGTAGATGATACATGGACCTTTTTCTCTATTCTCAGTACATCATTCGTGGCCCCTGGCTGTAGGAACGAGCTGGGGAAGGTGGAAGAGGCCAAAGAGCTCTTCTGCAAAGCGAAAGAGGCACCGGTTTCTCCCAAAATTCCAGAATTGGACGATGGGGAACATTGGAAATCATATGGAAATCCCTAAAGTTGGGGATAAACAAATGATCAAAAAACACAATTGTTCATCATTTTTCTCTTGAATTTGGGATAAAACCCATGATTTTCCCAGGGATTTTCTCTTGAAGCAATCCGTTATGACCTCCCTAGTGGATCTATGCTGAAGATGAAGAAGCCTCAATGGCTGTGATTCAAGCAGCGTCTCGATTGGGCAATTTTTTTTTTTCGCCCAAGAATTTATGGGATTTTCGTTGTGGGATATTTTTTGGGGGTCAACCAGCCCCCCAAGTAAACATAAGTAAAGCCCCAATAGTTTGAATGGCTTATGAAGGGTGAATCTTAACCCACAACAAACGAGAACAAGTCAACTGGAATTAGCCATCGATCATACCTATAGAGTAAAGTCCAATGCTCATACATCGATGATGAGTTAATCAATGATCTATTCATTGTCATGATAATCGATTCGAGAATACAGTATTAAATCATATTAAATCATTGATTATCAGAGACTAGGAGTTATCATAGATGGGGATAATCATAAGGCAGGTGATGACTGGAACATGTGCATCTTCAACGACCTCATCGGCGCTAGCATGGTGGTTCTTGCTCCTATCTCCATGCTGAGATGATAGGGTTTTTCGCCGGGGGGACGAGAAGAATGAACAAATCAAGACATGGCGAAACGACAGAGAAGCGAACTGGCAAAGTCTCTGAGACGCAGCGATGTTTGATGATACGTCCAGCATTTGTGATTTCGAATGGTCGCCATGTTTTTTGTTTCGCAGGTCTATCTGGCACAAGGCTGGGAGAGGACTTTGCATCTCTGCTGCACTTTGTGGATCTGTGGTGTACGTGGGACGGGTGTAAAAGGTGCGATGTCAGAGACTTGAACAGACCAACTGTGGGTCGCGGGTCCGGTTGTTTGGACGACATTTCTGGTTGCCAAATGGAGGTTTCCAATCCATGGTAGCCCCAAATCATCCATTTTTCGAGCGATTTTCCCATGGAAATTCACCATCCAGCGATCAAGGGGTAGCTACATGACTTAGGAAACCTATGGAAACCTCCAAATGATCAACCAACGTCCAGGAATTTTGCCGTACTTCTTCACAACCTCGGCCTGTGCCAGCTGAAACAAGGCCGGTTTAGCTCCACGCACTTGGAGCTGAGACATGGGGACCATGGGGACCCAACGTCTCTTCTTTTTTTTGGTTTCTGGAAATGGGGGATCCCAAAAAACCTCAAAAAACCCATTGGTTTCAATACTAAGACTAGGTCTGACTGGGATGATGGTATCCGGGGTATCCCCAGGACTGAGGAAACCTCCATTTAAGGGTTGGTTCAATCCACACGAATTGGTTGCTTCAGCCCACGATTTGGTTGCGTTCCCATGCCGTTTGATGAAAGGTTCAAAATATACAAAGTCTGATTTGCGACTTGTGTCTCTGTCCTTGGGAATTTCATCACAGAATTTCATGACACCCGAAAAAGTGTTGCTTGAGTTCTGCTTGGTTGGTAAAATATCAATCCCAGTCTTCACAAGCTTCAACAAGTTCGTAAAGGTCAAATTTCCAACGCCATTTTTGCTCGGTTCAATCCTCAGTCCCCAACCGGGCAAGCTTGGCACAGGTCAACGGAGGGAGGCGCAAGAGACTTTCCAGGAAGCGCTGAGCGCGTACGAGAAGGTGGGTTTGATTAAAAAGTCCCATCACCATCCCTCCATTGTAATCCTCAAGAGAGGAAAAAAACATGAACATCACTATTTTAGTGGGATTTTCCATGATTTTCCTTTTCCTCGTATTTTTTTGGAAGACTATAATATTAAACAACCCAACCAGATCCAACCAGTATTATTAAATGCTTGCCAATCATACTATGATAATGTGCAAATCCTCTACATCCACCATGATTAAACAACGGGGTGTTTGATATTGGGGGCAAGGGATTATTTGATTGAAAGACCAACACAAAAATGCTGGAGCTGTTTGACCAGAGATTGGCGGCTTAACCAACATCGCGGTTGAAGTGGCGATGGTTTTTGACCACCGACTGGGGAGTTTGGACAACGAATTCGGTCGTCCAAACAACAGGAAACCTTAAAATATTCATGACATTTTCTATGACATGAGGATAGTTAGCCTTCAACAGAAGTAGCAAAACAACGTGATGCAAAACAACTCAAAGCGGCCAAGCGGCCCATGGTACTTGGATACTCTGGTGCGAAGATTTGGAAACGCCCAAGTTGGTTGCCAGATCAGCCAATGGGATTGTCTTGAAATTTGGTCCCCATTCAAAATCCCATGGTATTGATCATCACGTTCCTTAGCTTGGGGTACATTGATGGGTTAATTTTCTATCTGTAACGAATCCCACTTTAGATGGTTAAATCATGTCAAATCTAAGCAAAGAATCACCTGAAATTTCCACCTCATTCTTGAGGCAAAAACTCCATGAATGTGGTTTTCACCCATTTTCTCTAGGCTAAAACCACAATATTTGGGGATGGTCGTAATACAACCAAACCCATACTACCCATTGATTGGATGATAAATTGGGGATGGTTGATGGCATTGTTTTTTTTTACGGTGGATGAGTTCCGCCTTTTTGGAGGTGGTCTTGGGCGAAGAGTCCCCGCAGTATGCTGAGCTCCTCGAGGATTTCTGGTCATTTCGGTGGATTTCATGGGGCGATTTACCCTGTCAACATCCAAAAAGATGTGGACAAAAACCATTTGTAGATCATTTTCCTGCAAAAAAGCATGTTTTTTTTCCCCACATGTTGTTTTTTTTTACCATCAAGACATAGGCAATTTACTGAGACGCATGAGGATTTAAGCCACAAAACGATTTGGGGATTGATGATTGATACAATTGATACATGGGGATTTGACAACCAAAACAAGATCAAAGAACCATTGGATTTTACATCATACTCTCTGGTTATGTCAAAAAAGCTATTGAAAATGGCCCATAGAAATAGTTGATTTACCGAACTAAAAGCTGGTGATGTTCCAGTTCGCAAACTGTTAGTTTACCAGAGGGTAAACATGTGGATATCACATGAATAGCCCAGGATCATCATCAAGGACCTGGCCGCCATTCCCAGGACATGCGCCGCGCCGGCATGAGCGACCCCAGCCTGGCGCTCACCGTCGAACCGTAGAACAGCGACGCAATGCGCGGTTGGAAAATGGAACGGAAAGTGTCGAAAGCATCCAGCCGTTGGGATAGGGCGAGTTTTTTTTCTTTTTTTCGGAGTAGTTATGATGGGGATATGACAGTTAATGAGATTTATATAAGATTTACCCTCTGGTAAACTACCGTAACTATGGAAAATCACCATTTTTAGTGGGAAAACTCACTATAAATGGCCATTTTCAGTAGCTAGGTTAAATTACCAGAGGGTATCATGAAATGTGCCATGCGATTTGTTCACTGAGCTTTTAAAAACCCGCTAGTCTACCATCTACCATCTGGTTCTGACTAACACTTTGCCATGGAAAATCACCATGCTATTAATAGGTAAACCATCGAACTAAATGGGCTATTTTCCATGGCTATGTTAAATAACCAGAGGGTGACTAGCTTAATAAGGATCCGCTAATTGCATGGCGACAGACCCAGAATGGGTCCCTTGGTCAAGCTTTAGTTTGGGCAGGTGAGAGCAGACAAATCAAACAGCGGGGTGTCTATGCCATCACTGCTTTGTTCTCCATCTTTGCGCAACTTGGAGCAATGTTGGTACCATGGAATTTTCCGTACTCGGAGGAGACAAGGGGTCGGTCGGGACTTTTGAAGCACATTTTCTGGCTGTCATACCCCTGCATGGTATGATCGAGTCCAAACCCATAGGATCCATGTATGGTAACATTTACCATCAATATATCCCCAATGTTAGTATATATACCATACATGGATCCGTCATGGGAAATAAAAGAGATGGTTGAAATGTGATTGTTGTGGGCTGAACACCCGGAATCAAACATGGCAATATTATATCCATTTGGCAATGAGCTTGCAAAGGATCCACAGCTTGACACAGAGTTTCATGGATTTCCCCAGAAATCTATACGTGGTATATCCCAGATACCCTCCGGTCATCAAACGTGGCATGCTTTCACAAGACCGTATTTAGTTCCATGATTTCCAACGCTATGTAGCTGGCTCCACTTGCTTAGTTCGTAGATTTCCCAGCTTGCCACGTTTTCAATAAAACCATCGCAAAACAAGACATGCCATTTTTCAATTGCCACTATATAAAACCCATTTTCAATTTTGATGGTTTAATCCAATTTTTGATGCTTAATTCACCATGAAGTCAACATTACCGGAGGGCAATCCATAGGTCATCTTTATTTTCTGTGAAGGTATGTCTGGCTGCTTTTCATTGTCGCTTTCATCTCCAAGGATGAGATCCTTGGTGTTTGTGTTTTTTTTGGCGCGTTGCGTGGGAAACAGCAGGAAGTGGTGGAATGAAATTGAATGAGAAAATGGGCAGTTGGCCAGTTTAATTTGAGATGTACTGGCGGTTTGGAATGAACTCGAAACAAATCGGGGCATTTGACCAACACAAGAAGAGGCTTTGACCAACATAAAATGGGAAGCTTATATAAAACAGGCAACTACCATGTCAACTTATTGGTGGGAAAACCCTGACAAGGGCTGGCTTTGGAGCATGATTTTCCCGTGAAACGTAGCAGGGGCACCTGTTGAACCAGCGCCAACAACTAACGAAGAACTAACACATGGCACCAAACCGGCCCCGTCCTTTACCCATTGGAGAGATTACCAGTGATGATTGGACCTCCTTCTTTACCCAATGTCCAATGTCCCTGATATTCATAGGGCCAGTCTGCCAGTCCCCTTCGATGAACTTTTGTCCCGTTCAACTTGCCATAAGTTGGGGAAATTTTCCCAGGCTTTCAGCCCAGATGTTCCGTTAAAAATGGGCCACGGGTCCAGTCCTAGATGTATAGCGATCATATTTTCAATCATTGTACTTACGTAATAACAAGCCACAAAAAGCTTCAGGAAAGCTTCAATTTACAAGAAATGAGTTAGTTCCTCGGAACCTCTAAGTGCCGACGTTGACCCTGTGAAGCAGCGTTATACCCTTGATGTTGGGAAGTATCATACTCCATTAGATGGAATCCCGCATAAAGCAACACCCTTCCGTGTCATCAAAGGTGGCAGTTCCTGGAACATCCTCCAACAATCTCCGGCAGTTTGAATTGTTTTTCCCAGCTATACATGTTCATTTTGTTCGGGAACTCGTTGTATACCCATGATATCTGTGTAAATTTCATCGCGACCTCACTGCGACCTCACTATAATCATAGTTAGTAGGGGAAATGATCCCCAAATGGCCTTAATTCAGGTTAGTGAAATATAATAATTTAGCAAGATGATATCCACATTTAAAAAAGTTCGGTTCTATCCTGTGAAATCCACGTGTTGGGTGGGGTTTGAAGATGTCTTTGAGACGGTAAGGATTGAACTCTGGGAAGGAGCTGTCACCTTTCTGTACTTCCCAGTCTTTGTACCTTGGTGCTGCAAAGACTTGGCTATTCTCGGTGGCAAGTGGGAGCCGGGTAGCCATAAAGAATAGCCACTTCACAATGAGTACCCCCTGGTAAATAAACATAGACCCTGAAAATCACCCATTTTTAATGGAAGCTAATCTTCCAACCTCTATCTGGCAGGGTCTATGTTAATTCACTGGAGGGTAAGTCATGGTTTGGAAAGAAATATTGGGATGTGATCATTTGACTTCAACCACCGCAGTAATAATTGATAAATAATGGCGGATCGATAATTGTAGGGGGTTATTGACCCACCTGGTTGGGACTGATTATAACCCCTATTCACCAAGCAGTATGGGATAGCGATACTTTTTCATGGCTCTTCCATGGGTTCGTCCGCACATGGCTACCCGAAACGGTCATTTGAACAGGGAAACTGGAGAACCCATTTTCGAGTTTGGCGTGGCCTCTTGAGGGACCTTTTGACATTGGTAAAGCCAATACTAAACCATCCCCAATATTCTGGTTGGTGCTTTGGAACATGTTTTATTTTCCCCAGTTGGGATCATAATCCGATCTGACGAACTCATATTTTTCAGGGGGATAGGTCAACCATGGTCAACCACCAATATCACCATGGAGATGATATTCACCAGCCCCAATCAGGCTAGGTTTTTGATTGGGTTTCCCGCATGCTTGGAGGGTTTTTTTGGGTAAGTTGCCACCTGGCCCAGGGAGGGCACCTGGGCACCCGGGCGATGAAACACTGAGGTCACTGTATGCTATTTGGCCGATATCGGCGTAGCTTGGCGATTTTGTGTAGAATGGGGAAATAACCAATGGGTACCCTCTGGTTATGTCAAAATAGCTATTGAAAATGGCCATTAATAGTGGATTTTCCCATTGAAAATTGTGATTTTCCATAGTTATGTTAGTTTACCGGAGGGTAAACGGGAATATCATGGGAATATCATGGGAACATCACATCATTGAACTAAATGGGCAATGGGGATTTCTTATCGGATAGATAAGCAACACTATGATGATACAAAAGGGGGGTGAACCAGCCCCAGGTAACCTTCCAATAATCTTGGGGTTTATGGGGTGAAACCTAAACGCCAACAACCACAGGTGCTGACAATCGACAACCTCAAGACCAAATGTTGTCCAAAGAGTTTCTTGGAAGCACAGATATGGAGGTTTCCATAGGTTCCCATTTTTTCATGGGGCTACCCCCAAATGTTGTCCAAGTCATTAAACCTCGTATTGAAACCTATGGAGATTCTTTCATGGGACCATCCATTTTTCAGAGGAAACGCCCAGATGAACACCTCTGGAGAAAAAAAATGTGGGTGGATGAACATCTAATTGCCAGCTTAGAGTGAACAGAAGGGAACTTGTACCAGAGTTTTGATCCATGGAACATCATGGAACTACAGCAAGATGTCCGACGTTTCTATGTGGACCTTGCTGTACCTACAGCAAGTAGTGTTGTGTTGTGTTGTTTTTCCAGATTTTTGGGCTTTCCATTTGACGCGACATCATGGCTTGGAAGCACTTGATGACTAAATTTGGAGAGGGAATAGATAGGGGGGTACGTACAACATGCTGAGTTGCTTGGGGATGCAATAGTGGATAGTTTACCAATGATGGATATAGAAACAAATCACACGGACAGCTGGTTGAAATCTTCGACATCTCCGTCCCAGCAGGGACGGTGATTGACCTAACTGAACTAACTAGTGCTCCGACCAGCTGGGTTGAAGTCGCCGACCAGTTAAGCAGTTTTGTGATTTTGGAGCCAACTGTGGGACTCGCAGTTGGGATTCTGCTTCCCCATAATGTCACTAACATTTTTTTTGGATCGAGCAAACCCCAAATCTCTGGGAACACTAAAAAAAATCCAAGATGTTTTGCACAATTTAGCAAAGTGAAAAGGCTATGCTATGCGTCTGAAATATTTAATTTCAATCCTGCAGGCGGCATGCATTGTCACAGTCCGAATGATGGAATCAATCCTATATAAGTCAAACATACAAATATATTACAAATATATGCATACGTCGACCGTATATGTATGAGAATATATATATATATATACACATGATTGTCGATCTAAAGGTCCATGTAGAGATTGTCCATTACAAAGGCCACCAGGGTTCCAACATGAGACCGCAAAAGTTTTTCCTGAGTTCGCGAAAGTATTTTTTGGGCGAAAGATTTGGCGACATATTTTAACATGAGACCCCCGCGAAAGACAAACGTGGGGTTCGCGAAAGATTCGCGAACGTATTTTTTTCATTCGCGAAGAATTGCCGTTTGCAGATAAAGGAGTTTAGATCAACCGCCATAGATATAGAAGATAAACCAAATTGAAGTTAAACTTATATGTATTTATATTTGACATACATCTATAAAAAATAGAACCCTCTATTAATCCGCACATATTCTTATCTGGTTGGTAGTTTGGAACATGTTTTATTTTTCCATCTATTGGGAATAGTAACACCAACTGACTAATATTTGTTCAGAGGGGTAGGTCAACCACCAACCAGTCATAATTAACCAATGATTAACCATCATTAACCACTATTAACCATCATTAACCACTATTAACCACTATTAACCACTATTAACCATAGGGATAGGTCAACCACCAACCAGTTAATACTTGGCGAACGTCGGACTCCTCCCACCAGGATTTGATGAAGAAGCCGACACCGGTCCCAAGACATGGCTGGAGAAGTTTAAGGCGGGGCTCAGACCAAGATGGAAAATGGCTGCTAGATGTTTGCTAAATGGCTGCTAAATGTTTGCTAGAGTATGAACAGGGGTTGGTAACTGTCCCATTTTGGGAATATTGGACATCACCTTATAGTAGCCATTATAGACCATATACCTAATGGTTGGGTGATGTTCAATGGGGACATTTAATGACCCATGATG
>Ga0126342_10019567_pt1 | contig 11484 bp, 11 predicted proteins | sample Cyp1metagenome_FD_92528 | JGI IMG/M metagenome (GOLD analysis project Ga0126342, IMG submission 92528) | Coral microbial communities from Lord Howe Island, Old Settlement Bay, Australia - Cyphastrea 1 metagenome | ecosystem: Host-associated > Invertebrates > Cnidaria > Coral ... | reverse complement strand
TTGAGCAGCTCGGGCATGTCAGCACGAACCTTAAACCAGCAACAACATCGAACCATATCCAGCTGTGAAGTGGATGTTTCAAACTTGCCGTAAGCAGATATTGTCCAAGGAACTCTGCAATGCTTGGAAGCGTGGCTTTCGGTTGAACCACATTGATTCCAGAGACGTAGATCTTTAAACCAACATCTCCTGGAGAGTACCTCAGATCATGAGACCATGCTAACCGCTAGCCGTCCATGCCTCAACTCCTTAATCTCCTTATGAATCCAACATATCCAACACTGGAACAGAATCTGTAACAAACATGCAAATGACTGCAAATGACATGTTGCCCAAGACCTCCTGCTGGCCGCATCGCTGAACAGTCGGCTGGAATTCACCATGAAGCCGTTGTCAAATAGGAGATTTGGTGGTGGTATGGCAACCCCTTGCCGCTTAGTAGCAAGTGAGTACCGCTGGCCAAGCAAGACGCTCCGTCCATGCAGTTGATGGCCACATCCTACTGGAAATGCAAGGTCTGCCCGTTCACTACAGCATTAGGACAACCCGGTAACAACCCAGTCAAAACACCATGAAAACCTAGTCAAAAATGAACATCAAAGCGAAGCTGTCGAAAAATGATCCAAGGTCTAGCTCCAGGGCTTTCTCATTTCAGCTACAATTTTCAAGTATCCAAATGATCCGATCAGTTTTGAAGTACGTTAGTTTGAATGCCACAATATGCCACAGTTGCTCTCACCTGGCTTCTTGTGCAGGTGTTGTTGCCCCAGGACCCAGTGGACACACCACACTCGTCCAAGCGCTGCTCATAACCTGAACATGGACCCCACGGCGACAGATTATCCCGTGCTGTTCTTTCAGTCCCCAAAACAACTGAAAACAACATGAAGCTACACTGCATACTTCATGAACCCATATTATGAAAACAGTCTGAAGCAACGTGAACACCCTACGCCGTGGCATCAGACACGGGACCAACACACTGCAAATCGGCCAGCCAAATTGGTCCTGCAATCAACATGTAGTCGAGTGCTGGCAGGGTGAGATGTTCTTTTACAGCTCATCGCCAGTCAGGTTTCAAACTTGAGATCAACTATCACAACTTTCGCTGCTGGATAATATGTTGAACACACATGCCACTTTTAATCGGCACTCCGGACAGCAAGTCCTGTGCCCACTGGAGCCTCAGCTCCCGAGCTTTCACCCAAAATCACAAAGAACTTCCAGTTCAATGAGTCCCTGCCAATATACGTCATCAAATTTGACATCATATCCTGAAATCAAGACTTCGATTTTGGCGGCTCACAGGTTATGGCATAAGTTTGCCTTCCACATCTTCCACTTCAACGCCAAAACTTCTGAGCCGCCCACCGTGCTCTGCGACAGGATGCCACAGCAATAGCCCATCTGTCGGCACGCCACACGCGCCTCTGCGTCTGTGAAGCCACTGCTGCAAACCTCGCACATCAGATCACTTCAGCCTACACTTCTTCATTGAATCTCGAAAAAAGATGTCTTCTTTATGAAACCATGTGCAAAATGATGCAAATCATGATGATTCTCCACAAAAACCATCTGATACTTAATCCACAATCAGCACCCTAAAGCCAAGGGATGTTGGCAAAGAACTGGGACTGTGCTGTTTCCAAGAGGCAAAATCCACAAACATGGTGCAACTATGTGCAACTATGTGCAACTTGCAATTCTTTGCTGAGGCATCTACCGTCCCCCAGGTACCAGCATGGTAAACGTCGAGGCGGCCAATATTTCCACCTACAAACAAATGCAGATAGTTGTTTTTTGTTCCAACTCAGTTCCAGGAAAGTTTGGACAAACTGATTTCCTAGGAATGTGGCATGGCTTGCCCATTCCCAGAGCACTTCTCTCCTTTGCGAATGCAATATGAAGAATAACCCTCCGACTCCTGAAACTTCGCTCTCTTTGTACATTGCACATAGCAGCCGACAACAAATCAACTAATCTTCACCTCCCGCTCCTTCTATCTGCTTCTATCTGTTTCTATCTCCTTCTCCTACGGTTTTCCAATACCAGTGGTTTTCTGCCACTTTCTCACCTGACAGGCGCAAGTCGCCCTCCACCGGCAAGACCGGATCCTGGCGAGGGGTCTGTTGAAGTCTGACAAAGTTTCCACAAAAGCCCTTGGTACACCACGGATCACCACGGTGCACCGCACCTGTGTACAATCCACGCCAACATCTTCGCTGTGCGCACAGTCCTCAAAGCAGAGCCAACAAAGCCAGTGAATTGCAACCTAAATATCTGACTAACATTGACTAACATTGACTATGTGCGAAGCATCATTCTTTTTCTTCAAGTAGTTTAACCCGGGCTCTTGGGATAAGGCTACTCACGGCTATTCACATACCTTAAGCAACACGTACCTCGAAGATGCTGTGTGACTTACATCTCAAAATGCCGAGGATCGTGTTCACCCCAGTTCAAGAAGTTGCATTGATCCAGCCGTGTCTCGTTACCCAGGCAATTCACCTGTCAAGGGAAATCGAAATCTGGACCTGATAGGGTGGGCCCAGGTGGCTCAGCAGCGTCCCAGCGTGGCTCAGCAGCGTCCCAAGGTGTGCCTCGTCCATCCAAATGGGTCCTGCTCCTTCTGGCACACTGTTGCCTCCGAATGGTTCCAGCATGGTTCCAGCATGGTTCCAGCATGGTTCCAACATGTTCCAACATACAATTGGAAAGGAATGGAATCTGTTGCCAACAGGGTGCAATAGGGTGCAAAATGGCGCAAGAAACTTATCGCACTTCAGTTTGTGACCCAAACTTTAGCTGCGGATGCTCCGGTGCAGCCAAGCTGCCCAATGACCTTCCAGTACTGAAGCCAAGTTGGCGACAAACCACCAAAGCATCGACATCATCAAAGTTGTCGTCACCTCATGCCATGAAGCACTTGCAGTTAGTGTCTTGACATGTCTGGATGCCAGTGGCCTGTGTGCTTCAACATGCTTCAACATGCTTCAACATGCTTCAACATGCTTCAACCTTGAGATTCCGGCAAACAGTACCCCATTGATGATTGTGGTAGATCTCCAGACGTCCGGATGTGATACCCCGTAGTTGGACCTGCAAAGCTCCATGATGATCATGATGATCATGATGCAATGACCATCAAATAATAGCAAGAAGCCACTTCCAAATTGCCGCAAGCAAACCGGGCCTGTCCCTCGGTTGGCACCAAGGTATCTGGTGAATAGCGCAGCACGCTGCTTGGGACAACCTTGGCTCTAGAAACGTTGAATCTTAAGCGGAAGCAGGGATGCAGGGCATGATGGACATGATATCCTTTTGTGAAATTTTGTGCATGAATAGACTCTGAATTTGACTGCCCTGTAGGCCTTCCTGAGACCAAAATGCCATAAAATGCCAGGCAACAGTCATGACGTTACTTGTGTCTGGACCTTGGTAACTGAGTATCGCCGCAGCATTCCTTAGGGCATGGACACACAGATCACACAGATCACACAGATCCGCCTTCGCAAGTTGTGGACAGTTCTTGGCTGTGCAGTGCTGTGCAGTGCTGCCAAGGTTCCCGGTGACCTCGAAATATTGGAGCCTCGGATCTCGGAGCATCGGAACGAGCATCGGAACGACTGGACACATCCAGAGGCGGATCAGGGACAGCAGCCATTTCCAACCTTTCCCACAAATAACCAACCTGTTGTGTGAGGAAATGCTTGGAGTAAACCACTGCTATGCTGGAAGCAACCCTATCCTCTTAGCATCTCTTATATCTCTTAGCTACTTTTCAATATATTTCAATATCCTTCACTATCTTCAGCTCATTTTTCAGTTCATTTTTTCAGTTCTCAGCTTAAGGGACTCGAAGTAGTGATAGCCCTGCACCAACTCCAGTGAGGCCGTCAGCGTTTGAGCACCACAAGCTGCTGATGCCGCCACCAGGACCTTCTCCACCAGCAGCCGTGCTCCGTCCTCCACGTCCACCTGAAACAGAAAGCACGACGGCACGGCATGGCACGATGACGAAAAAGGACTGACATGGACCATGGCCTGACAGATTACATAATATAGTTTACATTAGTTTACATCATGACACAAATTGACAAAGGCTGGAAAGATCTGGAAAGGCTGGCCAATTCGAGAGCACGGCGTGGCAAATGCTGCATTGCATCAAGCGAGCTTTATCATTTTTACAATGCGTCTGATTGGAAATCCTAACAGCAAAAGCCCTTACCTGAAAGGTGTACTGCCCCGGGAGGGTGATGATGATGAAGCCTGGCACAAGGAATGTCTACATTGCGGCGCCATACGGCGGCCCATGTGGCGATCATGGCAATGCATAGGGGCGCCTGCCCAGCTCACTGCAAAGTGGTCGGAGAAGCTAAGCCCGGTCCAGGCTGAGGACGACGATGCGTAGTCGATCTGCTGATCAAAACGGAGCACATCCTCGCAGCTGCCCAAACCCAGGGCAACTCAGGGCCAAAGCAGCTGAACCACGTGAAACCACATGAATCATGCGTATCCTCCAGGGACTACCATTAAACATATCAAACTACATGTGAGTCCTGGGGGTCCCATTCGAATTGCTTCTACCTCCACATCCTCAACTATGTCTTGTATCTGAATCCTTACAAATCTTACAATATGTACTTGTCAGGTTGACACCCACACACCTACAATATCCTACAATATCTCGGTTTGACCAAGGCGTCGACATCTTACAATGCCTCTATCACACTGTACAATATGTACAATATATATACAATCGGATGACGCGTCTCCGAGAGCTCCGAGAGTCTGGAATGAGACTGCTGAGATCCATCAAGGTTTGCTCGGCTGTGTTGCAACTTTGAGGCGTCACCTTGGCTGTGCTCGGCTGCGGCCAAGGTTGGTCACTGGATGTCGGGATGTCGTGATGTCACGGGTTAAGTCGGTCGAGTCGGTTAAGTTCCCGACGTAAAACTTGGTGTTGGTTCCCACTTGGAGCGTGCCGGCACTGCTCCACCAAACCTCCGAGGGAACCACCTGCGAGGCCATCCCAAGTCAACTTTCAAACTCTTTGACACACCTTGAACATCTTGGATTCAACAAGTACCTAGAACATCCTAGAACTAGTCCTACGATAAGTAAAAGGTACAAAAGGAAAACATGCGCATCAGAAATACATAGAAGGTGTCTGATGCCACAGTGCCATAGTGTCATGACTCCAAATCATCAAAACTCTGCGCTTTGCTTTGTTGTCCAGGCTGAACCACCTGAACCACCTGATCCACCTGAACCACCTGAAAACGTGTTTCCTGTGTCCGATATCGCCGATACTGTGTCCTTTTTCGTTTTTTTTCCATCGCCTTCATCTCATCCTGCGTGTCAGGGCCCGAGTAGCTCAATCTGATGCTTGAAGCTTCTGACCTCGGATCTGAAGGCGCACTCCAAAGCATACAGTTTGCTTCAGATTGCTACAGGCTATAATCGGCTAATATCGGCTATAAAGTAAGAAACCACCAGGATGCACCAAGCATCTCTCCGGACACTTGAGAGCTCTAAATCTCTGCGCATTCCCACGTCTGAGAATGCTCAGGCACAGACTTTTCAAAGTACTCCAAGGTCACTCGGTGAAATCCTTCTGTCAGCACTGCAGTGCCATTGTTGCTTTCCTCAGTTGTATATTCATCTTCAACACAATGCCAGGGGTTGTAAAAGTCATTCCCCATATCGAAAAACTTTGCTCTTTGGTCTTCATTGCCACAAGGAATCGAAGGGATGACATCCAGGCCGTTCTATCAGGTAAACGTCGTCTACAGAGAACCTGTGCCCGTGATGTCAGGAAAGAAATGTAGAGATCATTTGGAATTGAAATAGTCTTGGCTCAAGATCTAAAGCAAGCGTTCAACGTCTCCATCACTTCTTGGACGTGATTCTGATAAATACGACAATTTATGAAAGACGCTAACTCTCATAGCAGTGCCTGTGGCAATCGGCTGCTTCCACTTGAAAGATGTATGCACCAGGGCTTGTGATCAGGATGTATCCTGTGCTGTTTCGAAGTCTGTGGCTCAGCTCAGTAAACACTTGCAAGGAAGTACAGAAATGCAATGTGCCAAGGCAAGTTGAAAGAAATCATTCGAAAACATGATTAATGCAGTGTCGCATTGCATCAAAGACACCAATCCAGCGGGCTGCGAAGTCTGAGCAAGCAGGGCTGCAGAATCTGTTTCAATGCTTTCTTATCTTTCTTGGATCGAGTTCCTATGATTTTTTCGCACAGCTCACATATGTGCAGTCTTAGTAGCCGTTAGCAAACACCAAGCCCCTCCAGGCTTGCGCATGTGTCTCGTTGCCCAGCACATATTCCACCTCAAAGGACGTGCAACGTTGGAAACAGCGCAACACAAATAAATCAAAATAAATGAACAATTATGAAAAAATGATCATCACACGAGTCACACGAGCATAAATAACAGGGGTTAATGAATAAATGTGCTGATTGAACGTCACACAACTATTGGACATTCAAGCTCCATCAAATATACTTGAAAGATCTTGAAAGTGATGTTAAATTATGTTACAAAACTTGCAAACCGGACGTTTACCAACCCCTGAATAAGCTATCCAAAAATCGGAGGAAAAACGTAATGGCGGATCATCTCCAACAACTGGCACTTGCTATACGGGCTTTGTTGCTCATGCGTTTCAAATTCAACGAACGAAAGCGCTTTGTTCAAATCACATTGATTTCAATCTGGAATGACCTGGACAGTTTCATGGACAGTTTCGGACATGTCAAAGCGACAAGTGGATCGACTCGTGACGCGTTGGGAATGCGCTCCTCCAAGTCCTGCCAAGACAGATCTCACGAGCCGTCTATAGCCGTCTTCTCAATTTCTGAGTGTTTTCCGTTTCCGTCTGAACAAACCTGTACGACGAGACCTGTTCAGAATCTGCCACACTTGTGATTGGAGCCGTGAGCACGTTGAGCACGTTGAGCACGTTTGAATACTTGATGTCTTTTGATGTCTTGTAGATGCCTTTGATCGTTTTAATCGTTGTGACATTCAACTAAACATTTATCTGTAATTTTCTGATCTTTTCCCTCCTGAAAAGAGCAACTCTGGGTGAATGCGAAGAAATCCGCACGGACGCCTCGTGCAAGCGCATTCTGAGTTGCTAAGATTTCAATTATTTCAGAAACATCGCCGACATGTGATTTTCGTGTTGAGCTTGGTGATGTTTTGAGCTTTGTGACATGGGAAAAAATGTGAAAATCTGAACCCAGAGACTTGCTGGGCTTGAGTGAAACTGACTTGACGATAAGGCTATGCAGTCCCAGCACATTTGGAATATCTGAGAAATTTGCCTGCAAGTGATCTCGTCTATATGTTTGTGGTTGGCTCTCTTGCAATTCATTCTTACACGTCACCACTGCTAAAGTCCAGCTGCAAGGAAGCATGGCACTTGCTCCTTTATAAACTGTTGTCCATGCTTTTCAACTAGACTTGACGACTGAATCTGCATGTCTCTAATGTGACCTTTCTACCGCTTGGCTTCCAAAGAATTCCAAGGCTGTTCCAAGCAATTTCCAATATTTTCCCATGTTTTGTACAGTTTCGTTCTTCGCGCCTGGGATCACCAGTCCAGGTGAGCTCCGCAGCTGCGACGCAGGCACCGGCTCTGGAGAAGCATCGCTGGGCCTTTGCAGGGCGAAGATCATCTTGGCTTCCTCAGGGCGTGGCATGGCGTGGCAGTCGAAACATGTCAAAACATTAAAACATATTGAACCACGCAATCTTATCTTAAATGTCTTAAATCTTTAAACAGTTCCACATGGTTCCCCCCCTTTTTGTAAGTCTGCCATTCTCTTCAGCCAAACAGCCCTATTCTCTTCACTCCAGACATATGGAATTAGAACGGGCCCATGGTCTTTCAATGAATAGATCCCACTTGTTAGGATCATCAGCATCATTCGGAGCATCTATTCCATGCTGCGGCTCAAGCCAACATCATCATGATCAGCACACTCTAGACTTGCAAGAAGAAGATTAGCATTGGCATAGATTAGCCATACGGAATCATACGGCATACTATTCGAACAATTCTGAGGATCCCAGGTGTTCTCGAAGTGCTCCAGCCTGGCGAAAAAGACTCTGAAATGTCTGTGAAGTATAGACTCCCTCACGATGACAGGATGATACGCCAGATGCCTGCTCATTTGTGATCATTTGAATACAACATATATAGATATATAATGATATATATATAGTACAACTCCAATATTGAACGGGGATTTGTTTCACCTGCACTTCTCCTTGTTCTTGCATCGAACAAATATGGCCAGCTGTGCTTGATCTCATAGTGTCCTTTCAGCATCTGCTTGCTGTATTGCTTCGGAGGTGTCACAGGCCCGACTTGGCTGGTTGCCCTGCAGCCATCCTCGTGGAAATCTCTGGCAACAAAAAGAAAACAAAAAGACATCCATTTAGAATCATTCAGATCCATTCAGGCAGACTCAATGTAGACAACAATTTGATCCAAGCTACGTGATCGATGATTTCAACGCCTGCAAGGGCACTTTACGAATGCACGTCAGATGCCAATTTTCTGGTAATAATTCGAGATAGCCATGGAAGTTCCATGACGCTTTGCAGGACCGCCAGCAGCGTGCAGGGACTTGAAAACATTATGAAATCAGTGCGGTTCAGTTGCATTCTCGGATTTACACTCGTTTCTTCATGAAAAACGGTGTTATTCTCCTGCTTTCTGCTGCATTCCGCGGCCTTCCAAGTACATGCGGCTTCCGTCATCGGAGTCCAGTTGGAAGGTGTAGCTCCCGGTCTTGGAAAGCCAAGGTCTGACTGTCGCGACTTTCAGTTTGAATGTTCTGAACATGTTTCGAAAAAAAACAAAACATTACCACATTCCTCATCTTTCAGAAACATGAAGGAATTGCAGAAACGACTAACCACCGCGTTCAAACATGGTCAAGCAATCCCTCTTGAAATGGCTTCTTGCAGCTATGGGGCTGTGTCCAGCACCAAAAACCCATTCCATTGGGCAGCGAAATGATCTGCAAATGTGAAGCCCGACCAAGGATTTCTCGTTGCCTACCACAGCAATGTTAAAATGATGCATAGTAACATAGTATCCGCAAGGTATCTGCAAAGGAGTGAGTTTACTTTGCGAATGCCACGGCAGGTTACTGAGCCTCATAGTTCACATCGGCGTCAATGCGAGACTCGTCAGGAGTGCGGAAGGTCAAGTCTTGGAAAGTACAACCTGAAAGAGCTGACTTTGCGCTCAAGTTATTAGTTTCAGCCCTTAGAATCTTGAAAAGGGGCCCACCTTGGTTAAATGTGTAGTAGGTGGCAAGTAGACCAGGTTGAAAGGCGCCCTTCTTCAAAGCATAGATCGCATTCCTGTCACAGCCATGTCAACTATTCTCAACTGTATGGAGATGCCCAAAATCCTCCAAAATCTACATTGTGTGACAGATATGACAGAATCAGTCATTGCCAGTCACAAAGTTCCGTCCTCTCAAAGCCACCACAGTAGCGCGACGGGGACAGTAACTCTTCTCCAGAGCAAAGGCTGCCGCACTCACTGTCAGCAGCTACAAAGTACCTTTTACTTGTCCAACAGCATGGGCTAATCCAAGCTACCAAAACAGTGATCAAAACAATGTGAACCAAACATTCTAATTTTCTTGTTATGAGATACCTCACTCCAATTGCTGCAGTCTCTCCTCCTTGGATTAATGTCCTTGTTTCATCGGCATTCAATTCCATCAACTCGGTGTCTGACTGCGCAGAGGTTGAAAAGTGATCCCCGCAACTGCACCAGCCGCCATTCTGCAGGGCCATGTATCTGAAATCCTGACCTCAAAAAATTGGGATCAATGCCATGCACTGCAGATTATCGATGGATTATCATCTGTAAACGTTAAGACCATTTCTCTATATTTATCTAACACTTTCTTCCGACCTCAATTTCCGTCTACAAGACTGAGCATGTCACAGGCTTCGGCACAGGTACGTGTGTTGTAGCCAGTCGCCTGCGGCGGAATGCCACTGGCTGCTGTTTCTGCAAGGTTTCCGATGGTCCCTGGCCTGAGGACCAAAATCCAAATCGTGGTAGTAGTCGTCCGCATAGCAACCAACCCACATGACCTCAATCAAAGCATGAGCATTATACAGCAAGTTGTGCCAACATGTGCCAACTCACTTTGGGCTGATTTAACATGAAAATTCCAAACCAATGGTCATTTCAGGCTTCAACTTCCAGCACTTTCTCCCGCAAGCATCTCACACCAGCATCAGTACCCGACCTGATGGATTTCAGATTTTCAAACGGTCAAATCTTAAGACATGCCTTCACCAATACTCTGGGAATATTGGCAGTCGGGTGCATGTCTTGATATCTCGGCCCTGGTCGACTAGATATCTCAGGCATTCGGGCCGACATTGACAACATTTGACAAACCACCACCTTGCCATGAGTTGCTGACATTCCAATTTGCGCACGTAGCTCCTGCAGGCCACTGTTTGACAAGCTGTCTATTCTGATCCACTTTTTTCTGTGAGTTTCTTGTTACATGGATCTACCACCAATTGATGGCCATTCAAAGAGGTGTGAAACATGCTCGTCACCTGGACAAATGATCAATTACAGTATGCCATTCTTTTTGGGTGGAGAAAAACACACGTAGATCCTTCACTCCCCAAAAAACCTGATAGCGATGGTAAAACCCCACCTTGCCATGGCTGGCTCGGGGCCACCCAACTTTCGGGTACATGATTTACATAGGTGCATAGTTGTCCGCACCCTGTTCCCCTCAGCGCGAATGTCTTCTAAATAGGGCCCCTTCGCGTCATGCATCCGAAACTGCATGTTTTTTCCACAAACAGCAAACAGCAGCTACATCTAGGGTGTCTTTTCCCTGACTTGGTGCTTTCATGGTCTGCCGAGTGTAAAGTGAGCGAAAACATGCGAAAACGCTTCAAACATACTAGTTCTTGTCTTGGTCATAATTTATCTCGCGTGGCCCGCGCAGGCCTTGGTGTCTCTGCGATACCCTTTGTGTTGGCAGGCGCAGTGCTTGGTGACCCTCTGATTGGGCGTAGAAAATTCTTGGCATATGCCGGTGATCGTGGAGGACATGGCATGGCGCGTCATCGACAGTCGCACGGTGCAGCCTTTTTTATGCAATATACCCATGAGATGCCGAGATACCCTCTATGCCTAATCATGATCTGTGTGCTGCATTGCCCGGCCGTGCAAACGCATTCAAATCTGTCCGCGGCATTCCTCATAAATTTTGATTATCTCATCCAACACCTAGCAGACTTACCTATGTCAAACTTACATACGTATATAGTATATATATATGGGGGTTGTCCAAAATACCTTTTCCCGGACAGCCCTCAATCGCTCAGCCAATCGCGTAGCAACCGCGGTACCACAGTGAGCAATCGCGGAAGGGTTTGTTCTTCGTTGATC
>Ga0126342_10019566_pt1 | contig 11485 bp, 11 predicted proteins | sample Cyp1metagenome_FD_92528 | JGI IMG/M metagenome (GOLD analysis project Ga0126342, IMG submission 92528) | Coral microbial communities from Lord Howe Island, Old Settlement Bay, Australia - Cyphastrea 1 metagenome | ecosystem: Host-associated > Invertebrates > Cnidaria > Coral ... | reverse complement strand
CCTACATTATCCTACGTATATGCCTACGCGAAACCTACGCACCAAGCAGAATAGCCTACGCATGAATGATGTGAGTTCCTCCTCAATCTAAATTCCATCATCTGGAAAAAAAACGTGGCTCAAGTGATATGGCAGTGTGTCAAAACCTTGTACCCCTGGTGAACATCAAAATAGCTGGTAAATGGATGTTCATCCCACTAAAAATGTATCTATAGGTATTGACCCATACCCATATGGTAGTTTTATGTTTAAATTCTCCAATCGAGCATCGCTTGCGTCAGCACCCCCTCTGCAGCGCCCCATGTGGCCGCCATGGCCCCGCAGGTCACGTTGCGGCGGCGGCGCAGCTTGGACCAAACGGCGTGGTTGGGGCGGTTGGGGCTGGGATACCATGGATATCATCAAGAAATGGTGGGTTGAGCCATGAAGAAATGGGAGTGAACCATGATACCCATCAAGCACAGGGTTTGATCAATGAATGATATCGGACATGCACAATTTAGCTGGTATCCAATTCCAAAATGTAGTGGTAAATTCTTTCTTTTCTGCATCTTTTGGTGGGCTTACCATGACCAGTCAACTTCCAAACACTGGGACGTTGACAACTAACAGCTGGGAATGCTGGGAATGTTCATAAGGTGATGCATTGCACCAAACAAACTTTGGGATGGCGCCAGCAGGAATTGGAATAAGCAACTTTGGAACAAGTCAGGAGACGGTACATATGAACATGAAGGCCTGTTACCCTCTGGCAATCAATCGTGGCAATGGAAAATCCAATATAAAATTTATGGAAGATTTTCCCTCTTAAACCTCCATTTATAGGAGATTTTCAAGCCAGCCACGTGGCTTAATATCGGAGGGTAAATGAAAGTTCTGCAAGGAACATCATAGGACTGCAACGCCTACCTGGTGAGATAGGGGCTTTTAGTTTTTGAATCAATAATGTTAACATCTCCCACAAGTAAAACCTGTCATAGTATGTAGTGGAAACCCCGAGAAAAGGTAGACACGTCTCTGCCCAGTTCTCTTCATCATAGCGAAGTTAAGACATACTTTAGCCAGGAATATGGTAGATGGTTTCCTCTAGATTTTGGAAACATATCCCATCAAAATGGCTTAAAACACATCATCTTTCACACCATCAGCTCCGCGGAGCCCATCAGCAGCACAGGTCGTTTTGAATCCGTCACCACGTTCGACAGGTTGGCATTAGGTTACAGCACGGCAGCATTGGTCGGCACTCAGCAAGCTGGCTCCGCTGGCTCCTAGGAGAGGGCGATAGCTGTGATTCACTCCAGGATTGCCACAGAACCTGATTTAGTAAGATGGGGGCACGATTTATAAATCATAGACATATAGAAATATATGGAAATATCAACCAGATAGACATATAGAAATATATGGAAATATCAGAATGTTGGGGAGCCCCCCTACTAGCAATCTGGGCTAAAAAATATCCTGGGTTGGAATTTGGAATTGACCGTTGTTCTATTGGTAGTTTGTTTACGTCCCCTAGTTTTACGGCCTGTGTATTTTTCTAAAGTTTAGGATCAACATGTATTAAACCTTTCATGTTTCTGGGATTTTTTTTGAGGTGTATCTAACCTGGTTGGTGGTTTCAACCCCTCTGAAAAATATGAGTTCGTCACTGGGAAGGAGTATCCCATATATATATATATATGTAACATATATCATGGAAAATAAAACATGTTTGAAACCACCAACCAGTAACCCAAAATAGCAATCTGTCCAGCCTTTTTCCACTGGTCCGCCGCCTTTATCCAGTGGCTTACCATCATTTTCTGCGACTGGCCGCTTGGATGGTCCCTATTTTCCAAGTTGGTCGCATATCCCGTTGTATTCCATGATATCCCAACACAAAATCCATGATACCCTCCGGTAAACTAACATAACTATGGACAATCACCATTTTTTATGGCTAAATCCACTATAAATGGCCATTTTCAATAGCGAACTGTTAGTTTACCAGAGGGTATCCGTTTATATGCCCACAACATGTTGCCACAAACTGGTTGGTACTATCACCCAATTTCTGGAATACATCCCACTTCCCCTTCCAGCCATCTTCAGACTCACCCAAATGTCATATTATTGATATGTTGTATCCTGTTGTATCCCATTATCTGTTGTTTATTATATATCCAGAAATCCCAATCACTCATTTTAGGCCTGGGTTAGCTGTAGATTATGAATATTATGGTGGGTATATTGAGTCATTTGAAATTCAAGGATATACAAACCAATACAATATATATATATGTATATCCCAGCAAATTTATGTCGGTTGTATCCTCCGGTAATTTCACCTAGCAATGGAAATCCCCATTGTTCATACGTACATCATATAGTTTATAGTCATCTATTTCTCTGGTAAAAAATAACAGTTCGCTATGGAACATGGCCCATAGAAATAGTTGATTTACCTATTAAAGATGGTGATTTTCCATAGTTTTTTGTATGTTTACCAGAGGCTATTTCTGTGGGCCATTGTCCAAATCGTCACGTTACGTCCCAAGTGGCAACGCCATCAGCGAAGATCGCCCGGCTCGATCTTTCAGCTGCAGCAGGGTGCAGGTCCAGGTCCTGCTGAGTTTTCAGCACCACGAGATATAGGGGAGATTAACCAATCTCAATCAACCCCCCTATATATCCTATATACCCTCTGGTAAACTAACATAGCTATTGAAAATGGCCATTTATAGTGAGTTTTCCCATTAAAAATGGTGATTTTCCATAGCTATGTTAAATTACCAGAGGGTAATTAATTGAGTAATATTGAGTATATCCCCCAATTTCATCCACCAGTATATATTTCAGGAACCCCCTATATAATCTATATATTTAATCCCCCAATTGTTATCCACTTTACAAATCAGACATCGTGGTCAATATCCCCTAAATTAATACTATTATCATGGGATATGATGTTGTATTGTAATAAGCAAAAGTAATAACGGGGTATGTAAAAAGGTTTAATCTTTAGATGTTTATCAACATGAATATGATACAATATGGCCAATCTTGGATACCCAATGGCTGGAAAGTCGCCATTTCTAGGTGGTCTACCTGTTGAACATGGGGATATCATGGGATATCCCTGGCTGTGATCAGCGGTAGATTGAACCCTATTCTTCCATTCAAACAATCTTAGCGTGAAGTTTTGTTGTAGCTCTTGGCAGCAAAGGTTGATAAAGCACAGGAAAGGGCGTAACAGTCAATTTATCACTGTTTATTTATTTAAGTCAGACTGGCATCTGGTATCCGCAAATGAGCGCACACTTGCATTAAGAACTATCAGAAGAAGGGTGAGCAGTTCACACCTTCTAAACTCCCGCTACATTTCATCTGGTTGGTGATTCCTGCCCCAAAAACACTGTTCATCAAGTGCAATCATCCCAGTCTTGGATGGAAGTTGGGAGCACAACGTATCTGACGTATCTGGCCCTGGGAAGCCCTGAAGCATCTCGCCATCTTGGAGGCGTTTCTTTTGCAGTGACTCTGCAGCTCTGTTCTTCTTGCGAAATCAACGTAGAAATGACACTTCGAAAGGGCGCATGTGGAAGACTCCATCTGATAGAACTGGGACAGTTCTGGGACAGTTCGCGAATGGCTAATGGTTTGGCCACGGTGATTTTTTCAGCCGAAACCGTTATGATGTTATGCCCATCCCACCATGGGCCTCGATTGATGACCATCCCGGAATGAATTGATGGGTTTTAATGGCTGCTGATGGGTTAATTTAATCCACATTGCATAGACTCAACAGTTCAGCACCCAACTAAAACCATCTGCTTCCTGCCCTTTGCTCCTCACTGCATCGCAGGAAAAAAACATATACATTAGTACATTATTACATTATTATACATTAGTATACAGACAGATAGATATTACATGCCGCCCGGCCTATTCCAAAAGGTCTTTCCGGTGGTCTTTTTACATCAAGAAAGCATGGGAAAACAGTGTGGTATCATCCCCCAGACGGGCGGTCGCGGTCCAAAAAAAAGGTCACCAATGATGCCATGATCCGATAGCCAATAGCCATCTGTACGAAAACCATTCAAAGCTCAGTCCATATTTGCTACAGAAATTGGATCAACAGTTTTTAGTAGGGGATGATGGGATGAAGTTCCATGAAGTTCCATAAAGTTCCATGAAGTCCCATCATCCCCTAGAAATGGAATATCCCATGGATATAGGATGATATCAATGGCCATTTCAGGAACCTAAATTGGAGGTACCTACCATATATAAGGCCTATGTAAGGGAATATCCCCACAAAATATAGCGGATCCTGGAATTCCCATTGATGATATAGGTACCTATGAATCCCAGCTATGACATGCTGTGAAAAGGGGATTGCCTTCACGTGGCCATAGGCTCCCCCTCTCCGAAACACGCTGCCTGGTCCCTGTGCTGCTGAGAAAAAGATCGGCTCCTCACCGGAGATTCCAACAGGATTTTTTTGGATTGAAGCACTGGGGAGTCAACAAACAAATCACATTCGACATCTATCAACATACATGTTTATTGTTACATCAAAATGTGGATTGTTCACCAAAGATTGGAGCTTGAAGAAGGCTAATATATCTGAACAATACCAAACAATACCAAACATACCGAACTCAAATAAGCGGGAAATTGAACAAAAAGGTGAATTTCACCGGCTCAGACTGTGTGGCTGTTTGTCCTATAAACAATCCCAAACAAACACAACCGATTCAACTCACAGTGAATTTTACAACGATAGATAGGGATAGAAACAGCAAAAAATAGGGAGTTTTAGCATCAAACCATCTGATTTGACTATATTTGACTAAAATATTTATATACCCAGCACCATCGTGGTCTAAGATGTCTAAGAAACGATTCTAATCCAATAAACTTGAAATCTGGCACCTCATATGTGTGGGTCAAACCAGATCCAGAAAGTGTGGAGAGTGAAGCCAAATTTGCAACAGGCCGCTTCATAGTATTTTCAAATGCACTTCCGAAAGTCAATCAGCACACTATAGCACACTATAAGACTTTGACGTTCAGATGACCTAGCTATACAAATGCGAACTGGACTGCGACAGCTGAGCTGTCACAACCAGCATCTGGACTGCCCCAAGTCACAACCGACCAGCCAGGATCGCGGCAAACGCGAATCTCGTTGCTTGAATCTGCCGAACAGCCTTGAGCTGGCTTTTGACCCCGGAGCTGTCACCATCAGCATCTCCCAAGTCACAACTGACCCATCCTTCAGGATTGCAGCAAAGGCGCTATCAGTTGCCTGAATCTGCTGGCTTTGAGCTGGTCTTGGACTTGAGAGCTGCTACCACCCTGATCTCGAGACCCCCACGTAATAGCCCTTCACCTCCAGGGCAAAACAATGCGAACGCTCCTGTTGCCGCTAGCTTTGCCTCCACTGCAACAGCCAGGAAGTCTCCTCTTCAATCTCGGCAGCTTGCAGAGACTGCGCAGGATCCACCACTCTACCAGTGCCAGAAGCCTCAAGCTTCCTATTTTTGGAGGACTGCAGGAGCCAAAATGTCTCACTGCGGCCGCTTGGCAAAGCTAGCTATGTTGACAGCATCTGTTCATAAATAAAACCAACAACTTCTAACATTTTTTCCCGTGAATCTTGATCCAAACTGCACCACTCTGCCACTCTGCCAGGTGGGGAAGTCTCCAAAAATATGACCATTTCCAGCGCTTTTTTACAAGACATCAATCGCAGAATCTGGTGGAGAGCTGGTGCATTCTCTGCCTGTATGCTATCCCAGCTAATCCTGGATACCCTGAAACAATAAAAAACTCATTAGATCTACTTAGATCTATTTGTTTTAAACAATGTATAACTGCTATATTGTAACATTATATTACAATTTTGACGACAAAACACATACGTGTTGCTTTAGTCGTTACGTGTTGCTGCAGCTACACCAGTCCTTTCAGCCCGTCCTGGAAGATGATCTCGCCGTCGCCAATCCTCCACTGGTATATCTGATATTATCTTGATTAACTACAAATAACATACAATAAATAATTCTATGTTAGTATACTAGTATACATTCTATATTAGTACATAGTATCATTCAAGACTTTCAAAAAGGAAAATATCAAGGGACGTTGCTACTACACATTATCCTTAAACCTTCCGTTGTAGACCGCTAGCCGCCCTGGAACAGAAAGAGATGGGCTGACTTCCTCAGTCACCCCCTTTTTGGATGCTTCAACATACCACCTTCAATGATTCAATGCTTATACTGACTGAAATTTGAAGGGGCCCCTCTCTCGGGTCATACAATAACCATCACTCTCACCATTCTGTCTGTTGAACAGGCCCGTTTTGATCTGTACAGAATATGATCTGGTCGCGTCATGCATTGTGCTTCATCCAAGGTAGGATTAAATAGATCGATATGATATTTGAAACATGTTTGAAACCATAAACAAAATAAAACTTGGCTAAGTTATATTCCCTCCGCCATTTGATGGTGCTAAAATGCCCAGTGTTAAACCATGAAACGGGAATGCCGATCCCACCAGTCTACCCTTGAAACATCCTAAAGCCATTTTCTTGCGGCCTGTGTTCCTTCCGAAGCATCATTTACAATGAGGCCGGGCAACATTTTATGCGCAATCCCAACTCAGAATGGCCATCGGAAGCGCGACTCATATCTACTTGGTGGTTTGTTGGACCTGTGTTGAACCTATCGAAACCCATCCAAGTCCCAAGCAACTGAACATCAAAGATAAGCATCCAAGCCAACTAAGGCCCTGAACAGTTTGAAACAAATCCATCAAATTCCCCCAAACAAAATGTATGGCTAACTGCCACCAGTCTCTGGGCATGCACATATGCTTTTTTACATTACGAATATCATTGGTTAATATATCCGTGGTGTAGTGAATGCAACCCCTAAATCTAATATGGGTCATGGGCCCCATTTTTATATTGTCTGGAAGATGATAAATTTGCACACTTAGATATGGTCATGGAGTCATGCTGGGATTCCGTGTTGAAAAAGTAAACGTACCGAACATAATTTTGACATGAAATAACATCAGCTCCCAAATTCCTGGGTTTGCTAAAATTATGAACTCCATGCAGCAAGCCTTCAGAAACACTCCTTGGTATCCATTGTGTACCTTCTTGGAGATGAAAATGGCAACAGCAACATCTGCAAACATGCTGTCAAACCAGCCATGTGGTTCGTGATCAACTGTCATTCCAGTGTACTGGTTGATAGGGACTTCCAGAATGGTCATGATCATCCGCGGTATGTTGGATCCCTTATAACCCCTTACAACATCAGCCAGCAAGGGTTTTGAACACTGCTAAATTGAATGGGTATGTATGAAGCTTCCGCACGCCCAAAGCGGGATTTCGTAGTATGTATCATGGGATTCCTCTTCAGCCATTCTGGCAATGGACAATTGCACCCTTTGATCAGGTTCATAGATGATTCGATGTCCCCATCGAACAAAACCCAAGATGGAAAAAAAACTTATAGATCATGTGCTCCAATTTAGTCCAATTGTATAAATATGTCGTTCCACGATTTTCCCATGATACGTCTTCCACTTCTGTCCTGTGCCATGCACGCAGTGTCGCTGGGCGCTCCTTTTTCTGCTCCTTGGGCAGGAGCTGGAGCCCCACAGGTTGTTGGTTTATGTTATCTCATGTAGCTATGAATATATCCACCATAAACATCCATAAATCCACTCGATTGCTTGGTGAAATAATTGACTTAAGTATCATCAATCATACATACAGGGAAAAGACAATGTCATGCATGGCGTTGAAGGGCATTTCCCAGTGTAAACGCTGTATCCACGAAGTCATGCCTAAGTCATGCCTATTTTTTCTCTGCATGGGACGCTGTCTTTTTTCACAAGCGCAATCATATGTTTTTCAGATATCTAAGTCATAAAACAAGTGTTTCACGACATTCTTTGATAGTGAAGAATTGCCTTGGCTATCGGTTGTTGTCCCCACAAAAAGGCCCTTAAAAACCCTGCAGAACCAGTGAAAACCCACAGGAATTGTTTCTGGTTGCAAGGGATGAACACCTTATGGCATCTTACGGCATCCCCCATGGACTGGTAGGTAGATTTAGGGCAGGTAAACACCACATGAAACACTATTAAATACAATAAACTACCAGTTAAACTGGGATGCTGTGAACAAATATACCTGCTGAACAAATTACCACAGTTACCACAGATCGGAAAACACATATGTGGGTAAAACAATGCCATAAACCATCGCCCAAATCAGCATTTTTGTAGCTGGTATAAACCATTCCAAGTGGGTGGTTTATGGCATTGTTTTACCCACATTATTGGGCTTACTATCACCCCAATAATCTCTTGCTGATGCTGAACTGATGTGGTCTCCTTCGCCCGGAAGACCGCAGCCTTGGTTCACCAGCACTGGGCTTTAATCAACAACAATGGGGAAAGCAAGATCAATGGGGATAGTGGATATATGTGGTATTTGCGGGTCAGCCTATGGGAAAACGGCTTCATCCGCCCGGGAGATGTTTGAAGGTGTGAAGGTGTGAAAACCACCTTAACTTCTGACATTTTGACATCTTTGAAGTTCAAGACACGAAAACAATCACCCTGACAAGATTATAATCTATATAGTTATAATAATTACATACACAATCATAGAGTATCATACGACATGCATCTTGAGAACTATGAATGAGCAGGCCGACACCTGCGAATTCTGTAGGGTCGCTGTGAGGCCATCCCAAAACAGCGCCCCAAAGGTCACAAAAAACGTACTTTATATGTATATCTCTCTAACACCATTTACACCGTCTATACATGTTTATACCATCTATATATACCCTCTGGTTATTTAACATAGCCATGGAAAATCCCTTATAAATGAGGGTTTTAATGGGAAAATCATCTATAAATGGGCAATTTTCCATGGCTATGTTAAATAACCAGAGGGTATTTTTTTTTTTGAACAATGATTTGACCCACACCCGTCCGAGTTTGGTACCTGAAAATTCAAGGATGTTATCCCGGAATCTACTGAGTACTATAATCATCATTGTCCCCAAAAAAGGCAATTTATTAGTGGTATTATGTTATACCTATTATTCCCCCCGTTTTCAGGTACCAAACCCATCCAAACCCATCTCTCAAACCATCCAGCAACTAGGAGATCTGCAGATCTCAGAGGGTGTGCTTGCTGGCAGCGTAACCTTCAGTGCCAGTGAAACTGCTGTCCATATCCACGATCAGTGGAGAACCTGAAGGACAGTGAAAGCCGTGGAGCCCTCCAACTATTGGGGTTATATTAAAGACTCTGCAATGTTTCAGTACCTTTCAGATGCCTCTTTAAACCTTGAATTTATTTGAATTTAGATTAGTTTCAACATCCACTAATCTGGGCGCCTCAGGGCCACCTCCGTTGCCAGAAATTAGTGTTTAATTCCATAACATTCCCATGGTAGAAACTTCATACTGGATCATCTGATTGTGTCTAACTTCCATAGCACCCATTCCTTGGGAGGGTTGCCAACATTCTCAAAAATGGCGGTTTTAACCCATCCCTCAATTCGAGAAACGTCGAACGGTTTCATTTCTTTTCATTTGTTGCTGGACGGAAAGCAAACACATTTGAAAGATCAAGTAACTTGTTCCATCATATCGTTTATTCCTGGTTGCTTTCTGGTGCTAGTGCTAGCCTATCAAGATCCACCCCAATGCTCTAGAATTTGGTTGTTTCAAATAAACGTTGAGACTGCATCTTTCATTTGCTTTATGTTCCTCCGATTCAACCACCTTTTATTTCGCCTTAACTGCTACTTCGTTTTGCAGGTTGATGTCTCACGCAGCAACAGCAACAGCAACAACAACAACAACACCAACTCGATACAACTTGATACAATTTGATACAATTTGATACAGCTGGATACAACTTGATACAATGATACAACTTGTGTGCCGAGTATTGCCCCTCATGGTGTCGTTCTTACATTGCCAAGCCTAGATACCCATAGATACCCAGTAAATCACAAAATTCGAACTGGCGATTGCATTTCCCAACTTCAAACCAATGGTTGTATCATCCACTTTCATCTAGATTTCATGACCCCAGTTTCATTCTGAGGGGCCGCTGAAGGAGTTCCACACGCTGGTGCAAGCCACATGTGCTCCCACCACTCCCTCCTCCACCTCTACTACTTTGGTGCCTGAGAACCGGTCTGCGGCAAATGGCAAAATCGGCTACCCCGAAATCCATTACATAATAAGCATGCTCCCCATTGTTTGTTTAAGAGGTAAACACATTGTCAAACACATCCAAGTGTTGCTTTTTCCAAGGTAAGGTCAACGATCTGTATTGTTCACGTGTTTTCTGCGGCACCAACTAGACCTTTTTCAGGAAAAAACATGTGAGACAAAATGAGGAACAATCAGCAAAGGCAGGTAATCGTATGCAAGACTGCAAATCCACTCACTGATTTTGAACCATTGGAATTGCTTCTCCCCAAACCATCAGTTCAAAAATATGCGGAACTGCATCCATGACCCCACGGCAAATCTTAGATACCCTGCAAGAGCTTCTAGCTGAGGTATCGCCATTAAGGGGGGCCATTTTCAGCATCCATTTTTACAAGGTATTGCAATGCGTCGTTTTGCAACCACTGAATCCCGCCAGTGCCACAAAGCCATTCGGCCCATTCACCTACCCGGTACCCATCAACCCATTGACCTTACTCTTCCCTAGCTCGCCAAAGCACGGATATCAAACTTGTGAGGAAGTGGGTTGTGGGAGTGGCCACACCTCAGGCGACGAACTCGGTTGCAGGTGTCTGAAAATGGGGTATACCCCATTTTCGATAGCCATCAAATAAGAGGGAACATGTGGTGGAAAAAACCATCAAATGTTGGGGTTAGGGTACCCTATTTTCAGACAAACCCACATTGTAACCATAGAAAAACATATCCCACATGACTTGGCACAGAATGCACTGCCAGTGATCAATCAGGGCAAAGGTCAATACCTACAAGGTGGCCGCAGTTCACCCCCAGTTCGTTAGCTAAGTTTGTTTATAGCTACTCTTTTAAGTGTGACTTAATAAGTGTAAGTAGGGTCTATGGATGCCTATGGTAGATGTATCAGCTATATATCTAACTGATAAAACATAGGCATATGGTAGATATATCAGCTATATATGGTTGATATATCAGCTGGTTTAAAAACCTATGGTAGATATATCAGCTATATATGGTTGATATATCAGCTGGTTTATAAACCTATGGTAGATATGGTTGATATATCAGCTGGATTATAAACCTATGGTAGATATATCAGATATACATAGTTGATAAATCAGCTGGTTTAAAAACCTATGGTAGATATATCAGCTATATATGGTTGATATATCAGCTGGTTTATAAACCTATGGTAGATATATCAGCTATATATGGTTGATAAATCAGCTGG
>Ga0126342_10019565_pt1 | contig 11485 bp, 14 predicted proteins | sample Cyp1metagenome_FD_92528 | JGI IMG/M metagenome (GOLD analysis project Ga0126342, IMG submission 92528) | Coral microbial communities from Lord Howe Island, Old Settlement Bay, Australia - Cyphastrea 1 metagenome | ecosystem: Host-associated > Invertebrates > Cnidaria > Coral ... | reverse complement strand
TACAGACACATACAGTCACGTACAGACACATACAGACACATACAGACACATACAGACACATACAGACACATACAGACACATACAGACACATACAGACACATACAGACACATACAGGCTTACATACAGACTTACATACATACATACTTACGTACATACATACATACACACACATACATACATACACATACATACACATACATACATACATACATACACACACACATACATACACACACACAGAGACAGAGACAGAGACAGAGACAGAGACAGACAGCCAGCCAGCCAGACAGACAGACAGAGAGAGACAGGCAGACAGGCAGGCAGGCAGGCAGGCAGACAGAAAGACAGACATACATACATACATACGTACACACATAATATGCATATATGTATATATATATACATACATGCATCCAAACATACATACACAAACACACACATACATACATACGTACGTACGTACGTCCGTACATACATACATGCATGCATACATACATACATACGGACAGACGGGCAGACCGACATACCGACATACATACGTACATAGATGCATACATAGATGCATACAGGCATGCATGCAAAAATATACACACACACATACAATCATTCAATCATACATACCTGGTTGATGGTTTGGAATATTTTTTAGTTTTCCATAGATTGGGAATAATCATCCCAACTGACTAATATTTTCAGAAATGGTGGAAACCACCAACCAAATACATACGTGCATACATGGATACATGCATACATGCATACATGCATGCATGCAGACAGCCAGCCAGCCAGACAGGCAGGCAGACAGACAGACATACATACATACGGACATACGGACATACATACGTACATAGATGCATACATAGATGCATACAGGCATGCATGCAGAAATATACACACACATACAATCATTCAAACATACATACCTGGTTGGTGGTTTGGAATATTTTTAGTTTTCCATAGATTGGGAATAATCATCCCAACTGACTAATATTTTCAGAAATGGTGGGAACCACCAACCAGATACATACACGCATACATGGATACATGCATACATGCATACTTACATGCATGCATGCATGCAGACAGACAGACAGACATACATACATACATCACACACATATCATTGTTCTTTAGTGTTTTTTGTTGTTTTGTTTGTTGATATTACTTGGAAGTTTTGCGAACCATGTATAAGTCGTTTGGCTTTGTTTAATGATATCTAAGATCGTGAATGCGGGGATGGGGATTGGCCAACATGATTGGACCTCACTAAAAGTTGATGTTTTCATGGGGATTGCAGCAATAAAATGGGATGTTTGGCCTGGAACAAATTGGGAAGTACCACCAAGAACATCAGATGATGGTTTGTAGATGTTGGTAGGGGGTATTACCCTCTGGCAATTGAACAATTTGCCTGTGGTAAAAATGATCATTTAGTTTGCTGATTTACTAAGTAAAGATGGTGTAAATTGCCAGAGGGTATCCCATTCTTTGCCCAGGTCAAAGTGCATCAAAATGAGCGCAACCTTAAACATGGAATGGTTGAATGATTTGAATGCTCAACATGACTGAAATTGTGAACCAGAAAAAAATGTGTTTTGTTGAGCTATATCTGTATGAACTTAACGTCGTTTAACCCACAAAGATGTGCTTTGGAGTTCACAAAAATGATCAATTGTCACGCCAAGAACTGGCCTGGGTATGGCATTACATGAATTATATATTCCAAAATTGGAATAAATTGTATAGTCAAAAGATGTTCAAAGGCAAAAATGGCAACATGTCCAGCGTCACGGGGTGGCTCGCTGTGTTTCAGCCATAAAGGGGTGTCCATAAAGTGTATGTGTTCTTCCCTGGGTGCAAGGCAGGGTTTTAAAGAGCAACAACAGAGTTTTCTTGGATATGGGCATGGGTCCGTCCATGTTAAGCACTCCTGAAATTGAGTGGAATAACCATAACATGGCAAAATTGTATATATCTGTTTACTTCTTGTTTTCTCGAATAAGGAGTTTTGACCCACAGCCATGTACGTCCATGATACGAATCCTGTGTCTGATGGCTGTCTTGTATTTTGGTTTGACACCTCCCATTGAGGAATTTTTAAGGCTTACGCTCTTCCTTGGGACATTTTAGGCGCCAGTCCAACAATTACAGCATGGCCCATCTTCAACTACAAATGGAGTTTTTTGCTGTTGGGTTGGTTTCAGATTTCTCGCTCTTTGAACAACCTTTGCAACTGGAACTGGGATTGTTGTAGTATAACCCACCCTGCTGTGCATAAATATAAATCCACCTAAGGGTCTCTACATGGGGTGAGAAATCACATTTTACTTCAGGTTTTTATGATGGGCCTCTCATCCATATCAAGTTCGGTTGAGACACCCGTTTTTATTGTTGGCGAGATCATGGCTTTGTCTATAAACTCTAAACATCATATCTTCTATTCATATCATATTCATATATATATATATATGTATTCTTATTATATTCATTTCATATTCATACCATGTACATATCCCCATCATTCAAAGTTGAACCTCGAGTGATTCCCAGCCATCAACTCCACCAAGGCTACACAATTTCATTGGCTCCCCAGCCGCCACAGTTGCCACAGCCACCATGACGGCGCGGCTGTGACCGCGGACACCGCGGACTCTGTGGAATGGACGCTGAAAATGGTTGGTGCTGGTGGCGAATTTGGGAAGAGATTGGTGGAGAATTTGGTGGATAATGGGGTTAATGCACATCAATTGCTGGATATATCAGCTAATGGATATATCCACCAGTTAATACACTAATACATTAATTGATTTGCTACACTGATATCAGTTAATGCACATCAATGGGGTTGAACCGTAACGCATTTTGCCACTTTTCCACACTTGGTTAAACACGTCTTCATTTTTCTGGGCCAGATATGCCCAATTCGGTTGGAGTTGGATCTTTGGGATATTGCACTTTGTAGAAGCCAGCTGAATTTCTTGTACCTGTTTTGTTTCACAACTTTTGATTCGACAGTGCAACGCGTGCATCAACATGTCAGACCTCTCAAGAAGAAAAAATCTCAGGTTGGTGGTTTGGAACATTTTTTATTTTCCATGATATGGGATAATCCTTCCCATTGACTTGTTTGAGAAGAAATCCAAAGGGGACCGAGTTCTGCGAGTTCTGTTTCTGGAGATCTACTGAGTTACTGTTGTGCTTGATTCGATATTTGGAAAGGAAGGCATTACCACGCTGTTGATGTTCATACTTCGGATGTTGCTTTCTTCGATTGTGCCACTTGTTTTGAGAGTTTCCTATGAGGTTCTATGATGTAGCTGATATCACTGATATGCTCTAAGTTCCAGCTTTGCGGTGCATGTGTAGAGAATCGTTTTGTAGCAAGTTGTAGACTTTCGGGGCATGTGTAGAGAACCAGCTCACCCAGAGTTAATCTTAAAATTTGACTATAGCAACTCTTAAAAGATAGAACGGTGAAATCAGACTAAAATTGACAGTGGGAACATACTTTTCTATCCTTTCGGGCTGCAAGAGACGTTTTTCTGTTCTGGTCTCAGGGACTCCCTGACTGGCAGAATCTGATGACCGGTTCAGGCCGGCGGCTTCCGTCCGTTGTGAGCTTCCCTTTTGGATCCTTTTGGAAGAGATTTTGTACAGTTATGGTCATTTACCAGTTATGACTGGCTATTAAATGGGATTATACATTCTATAAATGGGGTTATAAATACTTAATGATAATTGGTAAATGGCCAAAACTGTACTCAATGCGTGGTTGAAAGATGGGGGTGTCTCCAATTCCCTTCATGTATGCTTGATTCACCTCAGTTCGTACGCAACAAAGCAAGACAAAGCAAAACAAAAAAGAGCAAAGCAAAACAAATGAAAGTTTGATCAGTTTGATCATCACTTGTTTGAACGCAATCAATTCGGGTCCCACCATTGGTACTCGCACGACGAGTAGCAATATCGCCAAGTCGTCCCTCGGTTCGGTTCAGTTCACCTTTTCAAATCAATTCTGTCACGGATCGCCTAGTACCTAGTTGGTGGGTTGCAATATGTTTCTCTTCCATCCCTGCTTCAGATAATCATTGCAATGGACAAGCATCCAAGAAAAGCGAGATTTATAATGATTTTTAAATCAACCAGATCAGTTTATGATTGCACAACACCCGCACTAGCTTTCAATGATCGATTTATATCCCCGTGTTTGGCCTAAATAGACCATCTCCACCCAGCTACCTCCCAGGTAACAACGGCAACTCAGCAAGTGCACCTCTACTACAGGCAGTGAAATCGCTGCAGCCGGGCGACCGCAATGACCAATCCATGGCATCCATGGCATCCATGGTGCGTCTAGCTATAAATCAACCGTTTGTCTCGGGCATGAACATCTGGTTGGTGATTAATGATGTTTTTTTATATGGTTATTAATGGTTATTAATGGCTAGTAGAAACCTCCAAACGCCAAGTTGCCATCCTCAGGCGGAAGCCCCAGGGATCCCAGCTGCGAGAGGTGCGAGTGGCAAGCGAGTCGCCAGCCGGGCGCGGGGTTCACAACCTCATCTGGGAAAGATGTGGAACATGTTGATGAAAATGGGTGGGTTGAGTGAAAAAAAATGATTTCAGCCCAAATGTCTCAACTAATCCTCAGCTGGGATTTTTGGTTAAAATCAACGTTGAACTCAACCATCACACTATGATTTTCTGCCAACAAAAATATGTTTTTTTCAGCAGGGTCACGTGGGCAACAATGTGTTCATAGCCCGTACTTGTTGAGTTTCCCATTGATTCTTTAATAATTAATCCCATAGTTGGTACCCTCCGGTAAACTAACATAGCTATTGAACATGGCCATTTATAGTGAGTTTTCCGATTAAAAATTGTGATTTTCCATAGTTATGTTAGTTTACCAGAGGGTAATAACATATATATATATATATATATCCTCCTATATCTATTCATTCCAGTATGATTCCATCTTTGTTGTTTGAAAACTCATTTTCAAATCAGATTTGCTACAGCCCACTATATCTGGAGATAAGTTCCCAACACTTTTTAAACAGATCCAGTATATCCAACAATTTTGAGTAACATATTGTATCCTCATTGCTGCTTATCCCAGATTGACCATGTCTATGACGCAAGCCAGGTGCGGCAAACGGCAGCTTCCAACCTTTCACAGGTGGTGGACAACGTGGGGGCCCTGGCAGGGAGGATTGTAGGAGCAAATCTGCACCCATGTTTGGAGATATTTCTAATTTAGTAACCCCAAGAAAAGACAGAAAGCTGGATTTATCATAATTGCAATTGGATTTCAATAACTTCTAGCTATTTGAGTGTTGCTATATCTGAGGAAAATCCTCAAAACAGATGAATTATATAGATCTTCAAATTGTCAAACCCCAGGTTTGGGTAGTTCATGGCCCACGAGATGGAGGACTTGTTTCAACTTGTCTTACTCTTGTTGAGATGTGTTAGATATGCCCAAGATGTTCAGGGTATGAGTTTTTGTCGGCTGTATTTTGATGGGTTGATATGTTTGTGATGGGTTTGCTGCAAAAATTGGGGGATACGCCATCTTGATAACCATGGGCACGTCGTAAATGATGAGAAACCAAATTTCAGACAGCTGCATGTGTTTGTGATTCAAGTCGTTCGGGTGCCAAACATTCCAAGTTTCATACCCCCACACTTGATAGCTTTGAAATGTTTTAAAACCTATGTTGGAATGCGTCAATCTATCCCATCACTATTCTTAAACCATCTGGCTTTACCAGAGAAGAAACACGGAGGTGTCCTAAGTCATGGGGGTACCTCCAAATCATCCAGTCGGCATGACACCATGTGACGACCGGGGATCCCCACCAAAAAAGGTTAGCCCAGGGGCCCAGCTGAAAGCTGCGCCCCGGTGTCTCCGAGTCAGCCAGGCTTGGGATCCTAGCGGAAAATTCAACACATTTTGAAGTAATGTATACAAATATCCCATAGTTAGCTAAGGTTTTTTTTAAACTCCAATTTCACTATGGTTTATGGTAGATATATCTATACCTATTTTGGTTTATAAACCAACAAACATAACTGGGGGGGTTACCACCTTATGTAAACAATATCCATGACTGGTGGTTTCTTAAAATGGGAATGGGGATTCACCCAGTCGTCACCAAAAAAGTTTTAATATTAAAATGGTTATCCAGTTGTCCATGACTTGGATGATTTGGGGGTACCCCTATTTTAGGAAACCTCCATATGTATATATATATATATTTCATGATATTTACCTAGATACAGGGTGAGACTCCCTAGGTACCTATGTTGATCCATAATTTGGTTGACCTTTGGGTTTGTTGGGGGCACAACTATAGTTAATGTGTGTATCTAAACCAACTCAAAATTGGGGTGCCTCACCTTATAATATAATATAATATAATATAATATAAAATATCATATAATATGATATAATATAATATAATATATATATATATAGAAATTATTATGAAAACATTATATATTATTTTCTGCAACCAAGATATGGGCATGGATTTTACGATATTCCCAGGAATTATAATAATATTTATTACAAAATTGTACATAGAATGATATATAAATATATTGTGTTTAGATAATTATAATGGTTTGACCTATTAATAATAAATATATTGTTATTATAATATTTAAATTATTTAATTATTTCTTAATAAATATAACATATAAATAATTTATAAAATATATAATAAAAACAAATTAATAAATTTAAATATATATATTTTATAATTTAGATTATTTAATTTTAAAATATAATATAAAAAAATATATACAATTATATTATATAATTTAAATGAATATAATTTATGTTGAATTATATATTTATATATTAATATTTATAATATTTTGAAAATAATATTTTGAAATTAATGGAATAATATTTATTAATATTTAAATTGTATAAAAATATATATATTGAATATAAATATATATATATATAGAATTTTGAAATATTTTAATTATATTTTAAAAAAATAAAATATATTTATTATTATTTTTTTACACAATGTTTTTTAAAAATTATGTAATTAAATATATATTATATTAAAATAATAAAATATTAATTATATTATATGTTTAGTTATATTTATAAAACATAATGTATTATTAATAGTATTCGCACGAGGCGGGGCGGAAGTTGCCTTAGAGACATATAACTTGCATGCGCCGTGCGCTAGCTAAGCCCGTGCGTGCGTGTATTTTGCGAAATTGATGTTGCGTTTTACATATTATATTTGAAGCCCTACGTCATAGTTTCACATTTGATAATCTTCACACTTCACACTGCACCCTTCGCAATCAACACTTCATACTTCTTACTTTACACTGCACTCTCCCTAATCCACACTTCTCACTCCATACTTTACAATCCACACTTTACACTTCTTATTGCTTTCTTCACACTCCAGACTTTATATTTTATACTGCACTCTTCAGGCCCCACACTTTACACTGCTGTAGCTTCGGGGGTTCCAAGAAGCAGGTCGAGACATACGAAGTTCTCTGACAGGAGCTGCGATGTACACGAAGTCAGCAGCTTTTCAGCGTAGCGCAGTTCGGCATGTGTTGCCCACCCACTGTTTTGGGCCGGAAGGCCGCGTTGAAACACCTAAATAAAATGGATACCTGCAGGTCAGGTGGCTTCAGTTGCATGCCAAAACCTATGCAAATGACACGGGGTAAGGTTTCTAAGAACCCATGTCACAGCTCTATCCAGTCGTTTGACTTGGATACTTAGGCACAGCAACAAAACTATGAAACAAATGAAATGCCACTCATCAGCGCCCAGTGAAAGCACGGTCTTGCACCATTCGAAGGTCGCGCGCAGCGCACATTTCGCAATGAGGCAGCTCTGCTATTGGAGTGCGGTTCAAGGTCAAAACCGGACACTCTGGATCCAGATGCCATTCAGCTCCGTCCATATTCTCCTGAACTAAAATTGAATCTCCCAAAGGACAAGGTGGCTGATGGTTGATGATCAGGCTGCGAAGGCGGTCTATGCGACCTGTCATGAAAGTCAGCTGTCTCAGCTGAGATTCCATCATGATTGCCATGACATTCGCGGCTCGGCACTCACCTAAGAGCAAGTCACGCTCATGTCCAACTTCCAGCAGCTGCAAACGATATCGTTGAGTCTCATCTAAAAGAAGCACGCGCAGCTGTTGCGTTTCTTCATCATGTCGATCATTTCGATCTTACAGCCTATCCAACGTGGCATATGCATCATCCAGGGTCATTGCTTGACGGGCACGTTGGGCTCGCAGGCCACGTCTGTAGCCAAAAGCATAGGCCAAATAAAAGAGCAGCATGACCAAAATGGTTAGAAAAATCCAAATTCTCCATCGTCCATGTTCATGATCCAATGGTTCATACAAGGCGGCAGCAGCTGGGAGCATGGTGTAGCATATGAGGGCATACCCAGTCATCTTGACATTCGCAGGGAATCCAGCATAGGCCTCTACAGGCTCATAGGGCTCGTTAAGCTCCTGCTCATACTTTTCAGCGTCGCACTCTTCAAACATGTTGGTGTTGAGTGGTGTTTTAGTTGTTGGTGTTGGTTGTGTTGTTGAGGTTGAAAACGTAGGTGGTTGTGAATTACTTTTCTTCTTTTTCGGTATTGCAAACTCATTTCTACTGGCTTCTCGCTCTTCCGCAGTTTTCTTCTTTGAACTCAGATACTGAGAGTCCCAAACCAATTTTATTTTGTGGAACCTGATGCGCTCGGCCAGCAAGGATCGGGAGCTTATCTTGGTGAGTGAGTCAGCATATTGGCGTTTACTGCTGACCCATCGCAAACTTCCACCCAAAGAGGAAACTTGTTCACGGGCAACTCTGATCTCCAGGCCAGTGCGCTTGTCCACAGACGATGATCCAGCCAAACTCTCCTTGTGGTAGGAGTCGTACAGGGCCTTTACATCGGTGATGAGGCATGGTTTCAAAGTGGAAACCTCATCCATGCAGTCTCGCAGCTTTTTAGTTGGCCGTCGCAAGCAAGACCAAAAGCGAGCGATGTACTCGGCAATGTCTGCTGACTGTCCGCACACTTGAGCCTCTGCACTGAGACTGCTGCGGGCTACTCGTGGGAGTTTGAAATTCCTTTATTCGAGCACATGGTAATCAGTTTTAATTTGTAAAATCTCATTAGTGGTCAGGAAGGCCAGGTATCCCCCTTGAAAGGTATGGTCCTCTCGCACGCCATGAGCTGCATCGAACATGATGCAAAGGCGCAGGTCACTTAGGCTGTTGATCTTTAGGGGCACATAGCGCAAGCGCAAGTCAAGGTTCTGCTTGGTAAATTTGAGCAGTTGGTTGGCCTTAATTATGGCTCTTAATTTATTTGTTTTCTGTATGCCACTAATGAGGCTAGTACTGCACTGCACATGTGGAGCAGTTTGAACGGCGGGCCATTGCAGCGACCCAAGCAAGGCACGAAGCTGGGTCTTGTCATGTTTATTCATCTTATCTTCTGCAGAGCGGCCCTTGTGAATGGTCACTGGTTTGACCTGTTGCCAATAGCTCTCTTGGTGGATCGCCCAGGCATGATCTTTTCTTTCGAGCTGCATACCACAGTATTCTAATACCTGCTTGTCGTCCTGCTAAATTTCGTTTTGCCAAATTTTGAAGTTGAAGACCTCCTTCAGTTTGTGTTTAGCTTTAACATAGGTGGCAGAAGATTTATCGCCAGCAGCCAACATGTCATCCACATGGACGATGAGAATACTAACCAATTTTGGGAAGTCGCCCTTAAAAACGTTCTCATCGTAGAGCATGAAGTAACATGGGTCTAACTGGTGTCGCTTCCAGTTAAGGGATTCCAAATGTCTTAGAGCTTCTAAATACCATCGTTTTGGAGCATCGATCTGCCCATAAATTGGCTTCTTTAAAAATATCCTGGTGTTAGGGCTGATACTTAGAATCTCCAATCCCTGCGCAGGCAATTTTAGCCACAGTGATCGCTCTTGAGGAAGTCCTTGCAAAAACGCAGTGGCGATATCAGCAGCCCAAGCTTTCCAGTGAAGGCAGCTTGAGATTGACAACAGCAGCGATCTGCTAAGTCGGCTGGTGGTTGGACTGGCGGTGGGCAGCTCACCATTCAAACCATCAATATCATTGAAACCTCTCACGACCAGCCTCGCCTTAGCACGGGGTGTGCCATTAGCATTTTTCGACCATTTCAAAAGTATACGGCTGGTCAGAGTTCTTTTAGGAATGGAATCTGAAGTGGTTGTAAATTCCTACACTCCACATTCGAAAAAGGTTTTTAACTCTTTCATCTTTGCATGGTAAAAGAATTCCTTTTCCGCCTGGGTCAGGTTCTTTTCAGAAATTTCGCCTTTGGCCTTGGCATAGTCACGGCGGAAAGTTCTCTTCTGCTGCATTTTGGTGTCCTGGGCAACTTTCTTGGCATTGCTGCGTTGATTTAACGCGGATATTCTAAGCTCTTTCCTGGTTTCAGCACAAATTTGAAAAATTGTTATTCCAAACCGTCGATGTTTCCTTAAATCTTTGGCAAAATGCTGGTACCGTCGAAAATCATCAGAAAACGAGTTGATCTGACTATGAAGTGTGCGATGGACAGTGATGCGGATGCTATCCAGGTTCTTAACAGGGATGGGAATGTCAGCGAAACCATGGGGATCAAACAAGGTCTTTCGTGGTTGAACATGATGAGGTTGAACATGATGTCGCAGCAGGCAGCCAGCTTTGATCTCCCAGAAATCTCTATTGGCGGTCCCAGGCCGCAACTCAAAGAAACCAGTTTCGGCCTTGAAATGCCAATCAGCAGGAAGTCCATCATCGCTGATATTTTCGACCTGAAAAGTCGCATTTGCCAGGTCGTCGGCATTGTCTGGTCTTACGTAGGGCCCATCATAATTTCGTTGACGTCGATTGGGACCAAAGAGAATTGGCAGCATCTCTTGTCGATCCATGCGATTTCTTCGTTGTTGAAAAGTCTCAGCAGCTGTAGTTTCAGGTTGTTGTGGAGGTAGATCATGTGAAGGTTGTAGAGGTGGAGAAGGTTGATCAGGTAGAGCTGGAATGAAGGTTTGGGGAGTTGATGATGATGCCATAGGAGTAGGAGGAAATTGATTAGCTGAAGGTTCGTCGATAACTCCATCAGGATCAGTATCACCAGATTCTTGGAGTCCACCATGTTGAGGGACTGTCGCAGGCAGCATGGCAGGTCCAGCATCATGTGGTTCTGGAGGAATGGGAACTTCAAATTTATCCGCAAGGGAAGGCTCGTAGGAAATTGAAGGTGCAGGAGACAAGTCTAGTCGTCTCCGTTTTGCAACTTGTTCTCCGCAGAGCTGTTGGAGATTATTTCCTCATCCTCACCAACATTATCGATGTGTTGTATGTTGACCTTGGAGAGATCAAGATAGCGAGTCACACCACGTGATTTGATCTGCTGAATCACTGCCTTTGCCTCTTGCAAGT
>Ga0126342_10019564_pt1 | contig 11485 bp, 7 predicted proteins | sample Cyp1metagenome_FD_92528 | JGI IMG/M metagenome (GOLD analysis project Ga0126342, IMG submission 92528) | Coral microbial communities from Lord Howe Island, Old Settlement Bay, Australia - Cyphastrea 1 metagenome | ecosystem: Host-associated > Invertebrates > Cnidaria > Coral ... | reverse complement strand
CATCATATATTGCATCATATATTGCATCATATATTGCATCATATATTGCATCATATATTGCATCATATATTGCATCATATATTGCATCATATATTGCATCATATATATCGCATCATATATTGCATCATATATTGCATCATATATTGCATCATATATTGCATCATATATTGCATCATATATTGCACCATATATTGCAGCATATATTGCATCATATATTGCATCATATATTGCATCATATATTGCATCATATATTGCACCAAATTATTGCATCATATATTGCATCATATATTGCATCATATATTGCAGCATATATTGCATCATATATTGCATCATATATTGCATCATATATTGCACCAAATTATTGCATCATATATTGCATCTATTATTTTCACAATGCATCATATTGCATATCTCTCTATTTCCGTCATCCCAGTCCTTCCTTAAAGAGCCACCGAACCACGGACTTTTCGTTGTCGCTTTTCAACGAGACTCTCCGGCAGGGGACGACCACTTTGCGGGTCTTGGGCAGTCCGAACTGGCCTCCAGACACGTGGCACAACAACTCTTGGAAGGCGCAGAGTCAGCTTCCTCGGGTAGCGCCCGTGACACGTAGATGATATACCCTCTGGTTATTGAAAATGGCCATTAATAGTGGATTTTCCCATTAAAAATGGTGATTTTCCATAGTTATGTTAGTTTACCAGAGGGTAGCTATGGAGAATCCACTTTTTTTGAGAAAGGTAATCATCATTTTTATCATATAAATGTGCCATCGTAGCTATGTTAAATAACCAGAGGCTACCTACTAAAGATGGTGGTTTTCCATAGCAATGTTAGATTAAACACAATGAGGTGTGTCTGAAGTTTGCGACTTGATGTATTCAGATAGATTATATATATACGTATATATATATACGTATATATATATAAATTTAATATATGGATAAACTTCTAAATGTCTATTGATTCGCTAGTGCGGTTTAATTTTAGTTGATGCACATATTCTGGGATATGCTTTTGTGATATTTGTCTATATTGAACCCATTGCTGTGTAGCCGACTGGTCTGAATCAAATTGATCCAAGTTCGAATCTCATGCAAACTGCACCTAAAAATATTGGCTTTGTGCTATTTGTACCAAGAGGAATCATGTGGCAGGCGTGGGCTACATGCATTCTTTTGGCATTGTCCATCGTGACATGAAACTGGAGAATGTGTTGCTGAGCGGCAGATTGCAGGATTTTCACGTTGCTCATTTGGGATGATGCCCAATTTGTCATCAAACCCTTTATATATATATATGTGTGTGTGTCTATTTATATATATATATATATTTGAAGTCTGGTAACGCTACGCTCGAAAACCGTTCATTTTACCTTGGAAACATAATCTGAAATTAAACCACTTGCATCATGCTACACTCTTAAAGTGAGTTTTCAGGATCACGACTCAGGATGCCTCGAAAAAATCTGAAGTGACCATGACAGTCCAATGAGTCCAAAAAGCTACCATGACTTGATCCCAGGGCCCAGTAGTTGAGCGCCTCTCAGGTTGATCGTGCGAACCTATGCGTACCCTGGACCTGCAGAGAAGAACTTCCCCATACCATCGGAGGTGCACGACGTGACCTGTCTGCGCCCATGGATCCCATGGGTTGTAGCACCCTATGACCTCCCGATTCATCCATGATGGTGATATAAACTTGGGGCAATGTTGACATTTGCACAGGCCTTGCTCCCCAAATGTGGCAGAGTTTGAAAGCCATGTCAGCTTGGATGATTGTTCAGGTTTACAAAAACGAAGTGCCATAAAGATCCCACCGTATTATCCCCAGTGGGTAGATTCCCACCGATTAGTGTGTATACAAGCATAATCAAGCATCATATAAATGTTGTTTCATCCATTTAATCCGCGATCAACTATTGATCAACCAACCAATCAAAGCCGGAGCAGAAGGGTGGCGAAATGTCCAGAGCGCATCTCTCCACCGCTGCCGAGGTCAAGATCACCGACTTTGGGCTATCTAAGAACATGCAACTTGGTGGCACAGATGTCAAGAATATCCAAGAATTATGCAAGGAAAAGACCTCTGCCCAAGACCTACCTGGTGGCAAGACATGCCTCGGCAGTTGGAAACATCTAAAGTTTTTAGTTGCTTTCATTAACCTGGTCCCGGAGGCCCAGAAATTGCTGCATATTGTTGATAGGTAATGATAGGTATACATTGTATACACCCATTGTAGTTATTTGTAGTTGATAGTTGGGTGGGTGTCATTGCCATGCTGACAAAAAAGTACATTGAATTCCCATTCGTGGTCAAATCCCCGAATGTTCGTTGGTAAACTCTCCATCATTCTGGCTTTAGACCGCGTCGGGCTGGTGCTGCTTGGATCATATTTTGGTCCGTTGAATCCTTAGTCTTCTTGATACAGGGTGAAACGTCCCATTCCACCAAGCACCACAAGGATACAAGCCTTCTGCGATTTGGATTTGTACAAAACTGGGAGATGCCATCATGTCATCGCAAGTTTTGATGGGGGAAATCAAGTAATTCTTAAACCAGCGTTTGATACAGTATTGTTCCCAGAAACTCTGACAAAGTTAAAGCCTAAATCTAAGAGTTTAAACTTTTAAACCATCCGGATTAGAGCTATCTCATGTTCTATCATGTTTTTTTTCCTTTTACGGATCACCACCCATTGATTCCTCACGAAAAAACCACACCAGGCACAGCACCCCGATGCTAAGACGCGCTACAGCCGTGGGATCGCCGGATTTCGTGGCACCAGAGGTGTCACTGGGGATCCCCAAAAGCTGCTGGATGGTTTTTCTACATCTTTATTTCATGGAAAATCCTATCTATAAATGGAAAAAATGTTGGTTTATAATATGGAAAATCCCAATCTGAAATGGATGATAACTGGGGGTTGCCCCATTTTAGGACACCTCCAAATGATTCCAAATGGGTGTGTCTGAAAATGAAGGGTTGACCTAGAAAAGCGGTCATCAATTGATCTCAAATGGTTGATCATTTTGAGGTCAGTGAATTGTTGAACACTGTTGAACCGCCTTCTTGTTTGGGTACCAATGAAGCCATTTTTGTTGGTAAGATTTGACCCAGAACCACGGTATTTTTCTGGGATGTTTAAGCCCTATTGTTTTTGATGGGTCAAACATCACTAAAGAAAATGAAGCAGAATCTGGCAGAATTGCATTCACGATTACATTTTCTTGTGTGCACAAAACAGTAACCAAATTGGTTGTTGGTCAAGCCAGCGAAAGTTAACATTAGTTAGCAGTTTCCTACCTGTCTTTGCCTTTCATGGTCAGGTGCTAGTCGGCGTATGTGATCAGGCTCTGGTGCTCGTTGCTAGTGTCACTAGATGGGGGGAGTCTGCAACAGAAACGTTCATTTCTACGGATGAAACATGATAAAACTGTGAATCCCAGAAATGATCAAAGGGAAAAAATACACAAACCCAGCAAGTGGGCTCCGAATCTTTGTCGTTTCCTGCAGATTTTTGTCGGCAGAGGATGATCCAGTACAAGTCATTACAATTCCATAGTGACCCGGGTTGTAAGATAACTGGATTAGAGCCATGAATTCAAGAACCAGACTGCCAAATATATCCACATATTCCCTTCAAACTTGCCATGACTGACATGTCGTGTGTTCGGCTAGACTGGCGACTACTGGAGCTATGGTGTGATGATCTACGCCATGATTTGTGGAGAGTGGCCCTTCACCATCAGGACCAGTGCTACCAAACACACCACGTTGTGGTATGAGTCAAAAATTTTGGACCCTGAACATGACAGGTTTAGACTCAAAAGGGCTTTGTCATTTTTCGTGCTTCTTCTCCAAGAAACACTCCGTCCATCTCCGTCCAATGGTTGATCATCATTTTGCCCGGTTAAAATCGAGAGTTTACATCTCTGTCCAATGGTTGATCATCATTTTGCCCGGCTAAAATCGAGAGTTTGCTATAGTTTACTATTATGATCTATTATGGCAATTCGCCCAAGTGGCAATTTTTCTCCGCTTCAGTGATGATCCAGGAGCAAAGATCTCGTCCCAGAGCGACACAAGGAGGCGCTGGCCAGTGCCTATGGGGTCACCGGGTGACCGTCTCATCCCATCATCCAGCCAGGTCGTTTCATGCATAAAGGCGACTCGATCATGGCAGCATGCCTCAAAGGAGGCGCAGGGACCTGGAGACCTGGAGAAATTCCAAAAATGATCGTAATGATACATCTGAAAAGGGATCAAGTTGGATCCCATGTGATACTCCTTCCAGTTTCATCAATTTTTTCATCATGTCTTATTGCTACTTCGACGGCATTGGACCACCTACAGTCTGATGTTCTGTCTCTGCGTCCGGCAGGTGCGAGCTTTGGTTGAGGGTCTACTGAAAATCAACGCCTCGTCAAGGCGCGCGTTTGTTTAGGTCCTTGATGTCCAGGACACTGGCCACACAGTTGCCCGTTGCCCGTCATGCCTGTCATGCCTGTCATGCCCGTCTCAGGTTTACACACGTGGAATGTACACACCATCCGTGGTTTTCAAGCTGTTCAGCAGAGTGCTACAAGGCTCGACAGATTCGACAGCTGCTTTGAGACTTCCAGCTTGGCCAGACAAGGAATTTTGCGAAACAAACATGTCACGGTCTTCGCTTATGACAAGTTCACTGCATAGCCACACACACACATATATATATATATTTATATATTATATATATACTAGTACAGTTAATATAGTTGGTGTTTGTCAAGAAATGCTATACTATCTGGGGATTTGTGAAAAACTCATTGTACTGTACCGTACTCGGGAGTGATGCACACCATTTCGCTGAAGTTACCTTGATGTTGGCTAGGGGCCCAAAAACAAAGCCACATACTAGAACCAAGCAAAATGATAGTTGAAGTTGACGGGACCAAATCTGTGGCAAAACGATTTCCAATATCAGGATTATATAATATTATATTCTAGGATTATATAGGATTATAGGGATGCAACCAGTTTGAAACCCTGCGGTTTTCATCAAAACTTTCCAGGTGGCGCTTGCGGAGGGTGTACCTCTCAAAGCCGGAGAGCCTCGAGGTGTAATTCAGGAGATCTGCGGCTGTGTCTTGGTGGCCACATTCTGTGGAAAATGGAAATGATTTTGTAAACCATGGTTCCAAGATGTTCCAAGGGTTCCCCATTTTCGGACTCCAAGATTAGCACATATTAGCACATATTAGCATCACACTTTGCGATTAAGAGATCGCCCAAGGTACAGGCTATGCTGTGGACAATTTGCAGTTGAAACTTCGAAGTGGAACAACTTTGTCGTACGGAAGCTCGAAGCTGAGAGATGTGCCAAACTGGGTGCCATGGAAGTCGATACTGCCGCAAGCTGCCTGCATCGCAGGTGCTGGTGGCGACATTCAGCAGAATTGGAAGCTGAGGCCAACAGCAATGGAATTTGATGAATCTTTCTGGGTTGAATTGGTAAACATCATCTGTGGATGGGTTAAGACCTATATATTTACTATATGTATATATTTACTATATGTATATATTTACTATATGTATCTATATATATATGTATATAAATGGGGTATGAACATACAAACACATACTGCAAACAGCTATGTTGATGCAGCAGGGCACGAGGCTTCTGATCCATGCTGACCGGATTTTCTGGTCCTGCCGCACCATGGGAGGCCGGATGAGAGGCTCACCGCGGTCTTGCAAGAGGCTCGTAACAGAAGATTCTAGCAGGGGCTACTGCATACACAACCCTCCGGTAATCAAACATGACATTGGAACATCTAGTTCGATGATGTTCCCATTCATCATATTAATCCCAATTAATCCCCCCATTGAGTTCGCGGATTTCGCAATGTTTGATTACCTTACGGGGTACGGGGGAAACCATGGGTTTCCAGCAGAGATGCCAGGAGCGACACGACTTTTTGGGCCTTTCCATCAGTTTCCACACCTCGCGCGGGGATGTGCTGGTGCTACAGGGAGCCGAAGCCCGTAAGCGGCGCACCTTCCTAGCGCCCAGTGGCAGTCAGATTGTTGGACTCCAATTCCAAGGCGAACTTTGGAGATTTGGCAAGAAAAACATGGAACACACATGAAAACACATCAAAAAACAATGACCACCAATTGAGAAGGATTGTTCTGATGTAACCTCAGAAAACCCTGAAAATGTGGAGATGTGAGGAGTTGACATGCTGGTGATTGCGAGTGACTTCTTTAATTCGACTGCGATTGTTTGAGCCGAGTTTCAGCTACTTGTCATCTTGGGGTCCGGCAGGGCATCGTTTGATCGGGATCCACCTAGAGAAGATCACCATGGAGGACGACGGAGATCGTTTCAAATGCTTCGAGATATTTCTACAAAGCCAGGATGCTTGTGGGAAAGTGTGGGTAAGTGGAAGAGCTGGAAGAGCTGACAAATCAAACACCTGAGAAGCAAAGAAAACGCTAAAGGGAAAGAGCCGTCAGACATGAAACGTCCCGTCTCGGAGAAGCCCATGGCCCATAGAAATGGAGCTTCGGAGCCCCGACAGCTTTCTGCAGGAGCCCGGCCTGGTGGCATCTCTGGGAGGTCGTGTGGGGCATGCAGTGGACAAGGCCCTTCCCGACGGAGGGTTGTGACCGGGGTCGTTTGATGAAGGCCAAATTTTATGGTTTCATTGGTTAGTTGATTGATTGGATTGATTGGTTGATTGATTGATGATTACCCTCTGGTAAACAAACATAGCTATTGAAAATTGCCATTTATAGTTTATTTACCCATTAAAAACATTAAAAAATGTGATTTTCCATATAGTTATGTTAGTTTACCAGACAGAGGGTATCATAATCCATGATGGTTCATGGTAGTATAATTGTTAGTTTACCATCTATTCCATAATCCATGATGGTTCCTGGATTGTTTGTGTTTTGTTACCAGCCTATTTTTTTCAGCAGCGGTGCAGGTCTGGTTCCAACTGCGCGATGGTTCTCTCCGAGAGTATGGCAACTCGGAGGGAGGAGCGAGCGGACACGGGGCTTGGTGGGCTTGGTTGTGAACGATGAAGCATAATAGCCATGTCTTGGGGGAAGGTCATACCAAACTTGTTTTTTTTAAAGGTACGGTATAGATATTAATATATATATATATATATATGTACCATTGTATACCTATAACTAAAATATATGATCTATACGTATATTAATATATATATATACATAATAATTACAAGGCCTATACTTGGTATTGTATCTATACACTACATATGATGAACTCTGCCTGCAGGAGTCGATCAAGGGCCCTGGGCACTGGAGCAAGGGGAGCACATCAATGCTGTGGAGCAGGCACTTCACCTGGGGAAGGGTACCACATGGTACCACCAAAATCACATAGCGCACATGGCTCACTATCACTTTACTCAGAAATCGGGGTATGCCGATGTGTTCTCTATTTTCGGACAAACTTGTAGTGTTGTGGCCTTGACAGCTTCCAATGCTCTGTGCCAATGTGTAGCTTGGCAGGATTTGACATGAATTCGTGTGTTTTCTCACTGCAGATCCAACCATAGCCATCTTGGCTTAAGGGACAGTTGTAGTCCACGCCGCGACACTAGGTTGCGTGGACGATTGGGGACCATGCGTCGTGGTACGCGCGGTGCATTCGCACCTGCGCTGCTGGCGCTGGTTGGTGTGCTGTTGGGCTGGCTGATGTTGGTGTCATCCGACAGCCTGATGTCAGCCTTCGTGCCGCCCGTCACAGAGCCCCGCACGCCAAGTTCAGCCTTGCGGCACAACGAGCTGAGGCAGGCCCCTCTGACGACAACACCAACGCCAGTTTTCGCGGCAATGGCGTTGGCAGGATGCTTGGCAGCCAGTCTACGCCTGGTAAGACGCCATGCCCATACCTCAGCCAGGGCGGCTCATATGGTGCAATTGAAGGCAGAGCCCAGTGACAAGGAATCCAAAGAAGACAAGGAGGAGGTGGAGGAGGAGGAGGAGGATGAAGATGAGGAGTTTGAGGATGAGGAAGCAGCAGAAGAGGATGAAGATGACCTAGATGAACTTGTCATGGATGAGGACGATGAGGATGATGACGAGGACTTTGAGGACGAAGATGATGACTTTGAGGCAGGTGATGATGAAGTGCTCTATGGAGAGGATGACTTGGATGATGGCTTCTTTACCACAGATGAAGATGGCGAACCCTTGGAAGCTGTCTGCAAGGCTCGTTTCCTGAAAGGCTCTCCCTGGAAGTTCCGCCGCGTGCTGTGGCAGATCCGTGGGAGGACCTACCGTGAAGCTCTGATGCTATTGGAGTTTATGCCTTGGAGAGCCTGTCGTCCAACTTTGTGCGCCTTGCAATCTGCAGCTGCCAATGCTCAGAACCAGTTCAACATGGACAAGGCCCGGCTCTATGTCTACAGCTGCAAGGCAGATCGTGGTCCTTACTCCAAGCGAATGAGACCAATGTCCAAGGGACAGCCCCACCAGTATCGCAGGCGCAGCACGCATTTGGAGATCGTTGTGCGGGAGATGTCAGATTCAGAAATGATGAAGAACAATGAGTTCGCCTGAGAGCCGGAGCAGACCTGACATGACCACTTTGAGGAAAAGAGCAGCGCTGGTCATTCAGCAGGGCTGATGCTTGATCCTCTCAAACGGATTCACGTGATGTTGTTGAGAAACCAAGCAGTCTTTCCTTTCACAAGTGATTTTAACATGTTAAAAGAGGAGAGTTCTTTTTGTGGTTCGCCAGATGCTCCATGTATGCAACATTTGCCAACATTTACCGCCAACATCAACCACAGCTATGGAAGTACATTTATTATAGGTACATCAGCTACCAAACAAACCATACATGGAGCATATGGCGAACCACAGCTAGAAATCACCGGCTTAACTGCTGATTGCTACGCTGCTGCTTCTGCAGTTGGTGCGGGATGCATTCCTGGGAACCTCACTGGCCTTCTACACCTCCGCCGGGAGCATCTTTTGCCTGAAGGGAATGGAGGACTGGGTGCGTCGTAGATCGTCGCAGCGATGGATTGTGATGTGGTAAAATCTGTGAAAGATTGCTGATGTACTGTATTTTTTCCCGTGGTTTTCGTTTGGTGTATCTTTTTGAGTTCATTTTTACTGACATTCACAGCAAGTGACCTGGCTCGCTGGCACAGCCACCATATCCACCATGCAGATGTGCTCGCTGGAACAAGTTCCGTCAAGGTTGGCCAATGGTGGCTTTGAATAGTTGGTGTCTGTGGATATCAAATGTCATACTTGTATCATATTGCATTATATCATATTATATCAATTACATAACATCATATGATATTATATTATACTACATCATATCGAATCAAACCATACATCATATAGCATATATCGTACATCATATATCACATAGCATACATCATATAAATTGTCATATATTATGGCATACTGGCATACTATGTCATACTATATCACGTTATATCGTCATATCATATCAGACTCTTTCATATGGCACCATATTCTATAGTATCCTATACTATTATATCCTTGCATTTTTTCATTGTATCTCTATCAATATATCATAATATATCTCACGATCCCGATCATCACATATGTTCCTAATGTTCATTAATTCTTCATCCTTATACTCGAATTTCAAAATAGATGGCTCAGATTCTTGAGTTGAGCCATCTATGTCAAATGCAAAATTCAGGGGATAGATGGCTCAACTCCCATTCAAAACAAGTCAGTTGCGCCATCTATGTCCCTAAAAATCTAAAAATGACTTATTTTGTGCAATCTTCTGCGCTGGTTTGCCATAATTTTTCCTCAACATCAAGCTGCCTTTTTGGGACATAGATGGCGCAAGTCCCAAACATGGCAGTTCAGGAAAAGGCCCTCCGGGTCCAGAATCCGGACGGGGAACACAACGGGGAAGCACAACGGGGAAGTACAACGGGGAACACAACGGGGAGACACAGCAAAAAGACACAACGGGGAGACTCAACGGGAAAATGATGGAAAATGAGAAATGTCACGTTTATGGTGGGTAAATAAGAAAACGTTGCTTTTGTGACATATTGACATTTTAAAATTGTGCATATTTGCTTGATAGTTCGATATTTTTTAAAACTGATTTCTATCAATAAATTATGTCCACAATCAATCTTAAAACATTCAGTGGTTCATTTTCAAGATATTGCACTGAAATTTTTAAAGTTTTTTTTTTTTTAAAAAAAATATTTTTTGTCATAATATGGTGAAAAATGAGATTTCTATCCATAAATTCTGCCCACTATCAGTTTATATCAGTTTTAAAACATTCAGTGGTTCATTTTCATGGTATTGCAATGAAATTTTAAAAGATTTGAATGCGATTTAAGGGGCATAGATGGCGCAATTCATTTTTGAACCCATCGAAAAAAAATTCTTGCGTTTGAATGGGATTTAAGGGACATAGATGGCGCAACTCATTTTTGGATAAAAAATCTAGTGGAATTATATATATATATGTATATGTGTATATATATACACAATACAAACATGTGTAATAAACAAGCAAAAATGATCGGACATGTAGTAAACTTAGTTAACAATACCCTTATGTCCATCTACTGGAGTGGCAGTTGCGCCATATGCCTTTTCATTTTAAGGTACGGCGATTTGTTTCTTCAATTGGCCCAATTGGCGGAACTCGTTTTATGTTCCAGCTAAAATAGCGCCGTTTTCTTCCTCACCGCGCGGTGCCATCTTATGGGTATTTTGTTTTTTGAGTTGAGCCATCTAGTTTGAAATATGTGTACATGCAGTGTATATTTATATGAATATCAAACCCAACACAAATATCATATTAATGTTACAGTATGGAATCGCACACACACACACATTAGTATATATATATATATACACATGTATATCTCTATATATATACATATGGGTAAATTATAAAACCTCACTGCTACCTCACTGGACTGATGGCTAGTACGGGGTAACTATCCCAAAACAACCTTATTTCAGGTGAGTGAATTACTATACGTAATTTACCTATAATATATATAATATGTAATATGTAATAACATATATAAGACAATATATGTAACAATATCATATATATAATATATAATATATAATATATATATATGTCAAAGGGAACTAAACGATAGGGCACTTGTCATGTACATACATCACCGTATGTCGAAACGCCGTACTGGCTCAAGTCCCTGCGCGAGGAAAAGTCCGTGCTTTGCCTGCCATGCGGTATTGCCGTCCGGAACTACCAGCGTAACCGGTATCACAGTTCAATATCAACATCCGGAACAAGGATTTATTTGTTCACAATATAATATATATAATATATATAATATATATATAATATATGTAATATATATATAATATATATAATATATATAATATATATAATATAATATATATATATATATTATATATATAATATATATATATATATATATTATTTATTATATAT
>Ga0126342_10019563_pt1 | contig 11486 bp, 12 predicted proteins | sample Cyp1metagenome_FD_92528 | JGI IMG/M metagenome (GOLD analysis project Ga0126342, IMG submission 92528) | Coral microbial communities from Lord Howe Island, Old Settlement Bay, Australia - Cyphastrea 1 metagenome | ecosystem: Host-associated > Invertebrates > Cnidaria > Coral ... | reverse complement strand
TCACCCAGTTGACGCAATCTTGATGCCAAAGGCCCGTGCAACCAATTGGCAGCGGTGGTACCAAATGGTATACTACCAAAGCCGTAAAGCCAGTCGTAGCCGGTCTGAAACAGCTTGAGGGGGCTGATCAGACCAAATTCGTAATAAGAGAATATTCCAATCGGTGAATTGTCTAACAACTACCTGACATGACACCGCACACTTTCTGGTCATCCTTTTCATCTCACTGAAAGCGGTGTGATGCTCACTTCGGTTGGTGTCACCCCGAGACCGTGCGCAGCAAGGGATGACGGAGTGTTTTGAACCTGCTGAAATGTTACTCATGTGGCGGAACGTGCCATTGGACGAACCACATGATTTACCTGATTCAACATATGAATAATATTCATACAACTTGATAAGCAGGATTGAATACAAAACGATACAGATGTGGGGGTATGATTTGGTACAACAAAATGTGATGAATACAACATATGGCGCAACATGATATACATTTGACACTTTGGTCACTTGAGTTTTCTTCTCTTTTAGCCCGGTGAACTAGATATAGCGGGCAAAATATGTCACAGCTCTCACATGGCTCGGTGATCCAAGGATAGCTGTCATTTGCGTTGAGGAAGGCCCTGGAGCTTTGTGGAACGGAGTGTCTTCTTCAATGCTGTTGGTTGCTGTGCTGCACCTTCAACGACATCCATAGACGCGTTACTACACCTGACATTGAATCAAACTTATTCTTTCTCCAGCAAATGAGGTTGCAAATCCTGCCATCCAGCTGCCTAACTGCATTGGTCGACAACTATGAGCTGCAAAACTGCGTCGCAACTTCTTTCCAAGCATCTCAAGGACTTTCGCGAGCAATCAAAAAAGTCATGCTTTCTGGTTACAGATGCATAGACGTACAAGGGAGACCATAGCCCATATGTCTCTCTTGTAGCTAGCCAAAAATTTTGATCAGAAACATGTGATGATCTATGAACCTACCGTTCTGGAGTTTCTGCTCGCATTGTCAAATTGTGCCGTATTATTGGGCTGATGCTTTTGCAACCAAACCTGGACCATAGACACACGAGTGCACATGTAAGCAATCGTAAGCGAGTACGCAAATGAACACATAGACCTATACAAAGATAAACCATGACACACTGGGCATGCCACTCTTCCAATCTTGCGACATATACTTACCATCGGGTGAGGCAGAGTTCTTTTGGGAGTCGTTGGACTTTGACAAGCTACCTGCAAGTTGAAGCAACAGCTTGTAATGCTTCTGAAAGAGCCAAACTCAAGTCCAGTTCAGATTCAGCAGGTCAAGTACATCAGCAAGAATACCCAGTATCAACACCCCTCCCGGTGGCCCGAGATATGGGCAGATATGCACAAAGACATACGAAAGACACAAAATACAGGGGAGAGGCATTGGTACAAGCGAGGGAATCCCTGTTTCGTGAATTGATGGCGAATCATTTTCTGGAATATTTCTGGAAGACTCTTTTCCTCCGGAATTGTGCAAGAGTCTCCGACTTGGATATGATGAGTCAATGAGGTTTGTGATGTACGACCTGCTGAAGCGGAACTTTTGCAAACAGCCAACGCCTTCAGCATTGGAGGCCTTTGTCGCTGGTGCCGTAGCCAAATCCTTTGCCACTGGTACAACCTATCCCTTGCAAGTGGCACAGAGCCCGAGATGCATTATATATCTTTCTGCATTCTCCATTCCATGCCCGTCCCTTTGACTATTGGAACTTGTGCAACTCCACAGATGTTCTGCTACGGCTGCCATTGTTTTTGCGTAAGGACTCGACAGCGCATCCGCCACACCAACGGAGCTTCCATGGGCATTCTGGACTGTTTGTTGGAAGTGATTGTCGTCAGCGGTTCTTTGCCAAGAATTGCCGGGAGAATCTGCTTCAAGAATTTTCATTACTCTTCATTCTATCAAGTGTAGAGGGCAGCTACAGGTTCGACATCATCGGAAGATTCTGGGAGCTTCTGCATCATTTTTACCTACGGCCCGGGTAAATGTTTTTCCGTTGGAGCATTTGCAATCTGGTGGTGTCTAGGGTGCGGATGATTGGAGAATGCGGAATGCCTTTCCTTGCATGTGTTTGCCACATTTGATTTACTCACGGTGATCACTCCCTCGAAAGATATGCTGCAGTGCGGCTATGCGCAAGTTGTTTGTGGAAACGCATTTGGTTGAGCTGAACTTGGTGCTAGGTTTCACTGCTTTATATGCTGGGATCGAAGCGAAGCTGTTGCAGCAGCTTGCCAGTCAGGAAATGCTTCAGCTAGACAGTAAAAAGAATTCTTCCCGCCTTTCCGCATTTCCAATCAATCCAAAACCATGGACGAGTCAGAAGAGATCCCTGCATTGCCTGGTATCCAGCAGAGTGATGCAAATTGGCTAAGGACAGTGTTGAACTCTGCCCTTATGTCGCTTGTATTGGCTTAGTGTGTCGAGCTTTTCCTGGTTGCTTTGCCTTTGTTGATGTTGCCCTGTTGTAATACGGCATTTCTGTGCTGCACGTGCTATTGCGAGATTTTGAGGTTCATGTTCTTCGAAAAACTTCTGGCATCTTTGGACCACCTAAGCGCGTGGAGGTGCGCAGGACCACGACATCGCTTGTAACTCTCGTCCCTACAAAGTGTAACTCTTGAAATATTTGAAATGACCCTTCACAATTGAATCACAATTGTTTGCCAAGAGGAAGAATATATCGTCCACCCCACCCCACCTCACATCATCTTTCCTATCACAATCCAGGCGTGTGCAAGCTGCGTGAGTTCTAAGTTCGAAGTGAGAATTTGGTGGGTTCCAAGTGAGGTATGAGTGGTCTAAGTGAGCTGTGAGTTCTAAGTGAGACGATCTGAGAGCTGTAAGGGAGGTGGATACCGGTGGGCAGCATGGAAAGATCTGTTGTGGAATTGGGATCCCAAATAAAACGAAACAGCACGGTCACGTGGCTGAAAACCAAGGAAGCACGCCATATAAATTCAATGAGAAAAGATACTTCAGATGTGACAAGATTTGATCAGATGACCCTGCCAAGTGCAGGTGATACCATGCGTAATTAAGGCAACTTGAACCAAAACAAACATGTCAAAATTGAATATGATAACTCAACAAAATAAGGTGTGTATTAGTGTATGTATGTATGTATGTATATATATATATGTATGTTATATATATATATATATACATATGTGTGCGTGTAATTTAGGCATAGGCGATCACAGACTACTGCATGGACATCAGACAGATGTTAATATACAATTGCAATTCGCACACAAAAATAAAAATTCTTCAAGATCCTTTTCCTGCAGTTTTGGCACTGGGCAGGCAACGGCGGCTGAAACGGGGCTCGAGGATCGGCCATTCAAATTGATGGACTCCGCAAGGCTCAGCAGAGCTAAAATCACTAGATGAGCAAGAGCCCAAGCCTGTGGGGCTTGGCCAGTGCCCAAGAGTTTTATGTAAGCGCAAGTGACAACCAAGAGGTTGCGTCGAGATGTGTCGAGATGTATTGAGTATTGTGGAAATTGAGTGCAGTAGTCGTGATGTTCGTGTTAACTTATTCCTTTGTTTTCCTTTGTTACAGAAAGCTTCCCCAGCTGGTATGACCACATAGGACGGACCCCTGGATTTTCCTGCGCAGTTTCGCGTAGTGGGCTTGGTGGGCTGCAGCTGTATTCAGTCCATGAGTCGATTTGAGATATGAGTCTGTTGCTTCCCAACCCAACTGCAGCCAGAGCTTTTGTTGTATAGGTCTCTCGAAATCAAAGCACACCCCATCATGCATGCTTTAGCGTCTTCACTGGTTTCCCAGTTTCGCTCCAATGTGAGATGCTGGTGTGGAAATTGAACCACCCGCGCGTTCCCACAAACAGTGTCAAAAGTGGGGTTGTGATTCGCGAGGGTTAGCCTTGGCAGCTTGCTTCAGAGTCTTGCAAGCCTTCACTTGCGAGGCTGCCCAAGAAATACGAACACAGTGAGAAGAAATGATAATAATTCCCCATGGTACATTACCGAAAATTTGGGAGCCATTTGCCCGTTCAAGCTCACGAAAGAACTCATAGTGAGCTTGAAACGAAGCAGACTCACTGCATTGAACTCCCAGCCACATCTTCTCCGCAGTCAATTCTTCAGGCAGCAGTGCCAGATAAGAACTGTCAGAGTTGTGCCAAACACGTCCTCACTGAACATGGCAGAGCCCAACCGGCTGTGCTGACTGGCTTGGGGCTGTGGCCTTGCAGTGCCGACGCTGAGAAACCTCCTGGAGTGAAATGGGTGCCCAATGCAGAAGGCGAACAGTGACAAGCCATGATGACCAGATATGACCAGATATGACCAGGTGTGCTACAAAACATGGAATTGATACAAGCAGTGAAGCAGTGGCTTGCTGAAATGCTGCGCAGTAGGAGCTTCACGGCAAATTTTCCTTCCTTAATAGGGAAATTCGTGCGAAACAAGCGCAAGGCAATGACAGTCGTACAGGGCGAAACACATGTTTGTTGAGTTGTGAAACATATCGTTCAGAGTTTTCCAGGTCGAGTTGTCCAGCGACAGCTTTGGGCCTTGCAATGCTTTTCCAACATCGTTGGTGCCTTGCAGCAATAGTGATTTAATGTAGTTTGACATAGTTTGACATATTTGACTCCGATAATTTGCAGTTGGCTTCAGTTGGCCATGCGCATGGGATATTTGAGTCTACTTCCAGAATTTCCAGCGCCGAAGTGGAGGTTGTCCTGTTACATGGCAGAGGGGACACTGGCCGCAACCTTGTTGGATTGGCTGCTTGGCTTGCAGCCAGTGGAGCCCTCTGCTTTTACACTTAGCAATGTAGCAACGCGACACCAAGCGCACATGCAAACGATATTTGTTTTAGTATGTTTTAGATTGTTTTAGTGCATATCGCAGCAAGCAAGAACAAACAAACATGTATTGATCTACATGCAAGATCATATAAGATTATATAAGCATCTATATAGATGATCTCAGCGGGTTTTCTCTTCGTGTGTGCGGTTTTCTCTTCGTGGTAATCTTTGGGGCTCTTTCCCGATACCCCTTCCACAGACCCCATCCAGAGGCAGTGCAGCTCAGCAAAAGGCTGCCAGGCACTAGGCAGGGACTTGTTTTGCGGGGAAACATTGGCGGAATCTCAATTCCTCAGCAGAAACTGTGCATTCCAAATTTCAGAGCATTCATGCCCATGACCTACCTCTTTTTGCTGAATTTCCCTGCTCAGCCGCATTGGGTACTCGAAATGAGGCATAGAAATATCATGAAGTGTCCGATTTGTCTAGCTAGCTGTGAGCACTGAGAGGTTCCTGTTGCCAACTGCCCCGCCTGGGCCACATGGACTGAATTCTTGGTACGAGACTGATCACACAGGACTAACCTGCTATGAGCTGGTACAAAGTTCCCAGTCCTGGTTTGCTTTTCATTTGCAGGAAACCTTGATGAGCGCATCTACGAATTGCACCGCCAGTTGATGCAGCAGATTCAGCTCTAGACTAAGTCGCACCTGAGCACACTATAGCTTACTCAGATCACCAAGCTGTTGAGGATTTGACAGGCTGCGGCTTTGCATGCCTAGGCTCTAGGCTGCGTGCAACTGAGGTTTGATTGCCAGAAGTTCAGCCTGGAACTGGCTCAGGCCAGTGCCATTTTATACCCACTAGACTCACAAGACCCAAATGGCTCGTCCCAGCCTAGGTGGCGTTCCTAGGCTTCTCGCAGGGCTCCATGCTTGCTGGTCTTGCAGCACTCCAACTATCAAGGCCTTGTGCGGGATTGATTGTTCTGTGCGGCGCCTTGGCAGCACTTGCATGGCCGGTCTCCTATCATCTCCTATCCATTCTTTTTGGGGCAGTGCAGTCAGATGACGAAGATGGTTTGCATACGTGCACTGGGACTGGAATAATATGGCCACTGCGATCGTTCTTCCTTGACAGTGACGGAAACTCTATGAACATCCTTGTTGTTTTGGTATTTCCAAGATTTTCAGCGGACTATAGCGGACCTTTTTTATGTTGCGGGGTCATTGCAAAGGTGGAGTCCCATGGCATCTCGATGTGACCGATGCCCTGAGCCAGACTCCTATCTTATTTGTGTCCGGCAAGTGCGACAGGACAAACTGCATTGAACATTGCAGACAGGGACCATTCATTTCCATTCATGGCGACCCCATGCAATGATACAATATCTTTTTCTGTTTGTGTGTGGGGGGTGGCACACAGGACCGCTACAGTGTATACTACTCGCATGGCGCAGGACGGGCGTCATTTTTTTTCTCCTTTCACAAGCTTGACAGAATGGCTGTTTATCAGCCATTCCTCAACTCAAAATCGTATCGGAAGCATTGACTTCGGAAGCGTTGACGTTTGAGCAATCCATTTATATACTTGGAATGTTGTAATAAACGTCAAAGCCTGGTGAAACGTGTCGTATCTGCCCTGGTGGCGGCTTCGATCCGCTTTGATCATGCATTTCGAATTACATTGCAACGCTCCTTTTCAGACCCTGTCATTTTTTCCCGCTGCTTTTGCAAAGGCGTATGCAGCATATGGCTTTCTTTTGATTTTCAGTGTAGCCTTTAGGAGCGTCTCCTGGAACTTGGGGCCCAGCAGCTCCGATACCTGGAGCTCCCTGACCTGAACCACGAGATATCCCCGAAGGCAACAGATGGCAACAGATCAAAACGGCAACTGATTCAAGTGGACTCCAAGTGGACTCCGACTGGACAATGTCTCATTTTTCAAGAGTCTTCACTTGGACCATGATATTCACCTCATGTTCAAACACGTTGAAGCTGCTTCATTTTTGCAATCCTTTGGAATTGGAGGTGGTTGAACTCGTGGCAGACTTCCTTTGGGCGGCCCTTCCGCAGTCTAAGGCGTCGCAGAGGAAACAGTATGAAACAGTAGTAGGTAGTCTGTCAAAGATCCTGCGCAGTATTCTGGCCGCAACACGCGCTGCAACATCAATCAGCGCTTTTGTCTTCCATCTTCACTGCTTCAGTGAAAACAAATCGCTGGCAGGATCAAAGCATCCGGATTCCTGATGGCATGAAGGAGGGAACGTTTTGGCCACCAGTTGGAGTCGCAAACAGTTTCCTTGACTTAGCCAATCAATGCTGAAAGAGAACCTGTTTTGCAAGAGGCAAGTTTGAGACTCATTTGCAGGTGAGCCTGTACTCCGCGGGATATGAAGCAAGGACAGGTGCTATCGCAGCTCGAATGTGCATTAGATAAAAACGCTAGATGAGGCACTTTTTTTCGATTGCAGATTGTCTCTTGTGCCTGATCATTTCTCGGATTTCTGGTGCGATGTGAGAGAGGGTGTGCCTGATCATTTAGTCTGAACATGCAGAGATTCACCCAAACTTTCGAGAGATTCTCGCTTGCAGTTTGCAAGGATGGCTTTGTGCAGAGCGAAGATAAGTATTGGGTCCAGAACCTTGACGTCAAAGGGCCTAACTGAGTTAGTTTCACAGATAGATCGGCAAGAAAATACAGAGGGAACTATATACACAAAATGACTTTCCAACGTAAAACAATGTAAACACACATGGAAATGAATTGGAAATGGTATGCATTCGGAATGTGTTCGGGTATTTCAGGATGGATGGACCAGACGGACATCGGGAGCTGATTGAGTCAGGAGCCTTCACGCAACAACTGCACACAACTCTTGCAGGCGCATCTCTAAGCGACAGAGCCAGAGAGCTAGAGAGCCGCACTTTTTCGACGGGGACCCGATGTGTGCGTGTGATGGTTTTGATATGTTTTGATCCGCCTTGGTTGCAGCTACTGTTGCCGTTCCAGGGCAAAGTGCTATTCTCGTGGGCAAGCGCTTGGCAGATGATGGTTGTATTGAGTCTCTTTCGGTGGCCGTGTCAGAGCGCGGGGCTTGGATGTGGAAGCTGTGCTTGCAATAGCAGGCATGGTAAGATGTGCCTGCTCCACTCCCCAAGATGTGCCTTGTTCATCCTTGTTCACTCCCGAGGCCCAGTGCTGAAGTGCTCGAGACGAAGCAGATAGCACCGCACAGGCTGGGAATCAATATCTTCAACTGAGAGCAATTTGAGTTGCACAACTGACGGTGGTGGGGGGTTCTCTTCTCAAATGTGTAATACATTCAATTTTGAGCAGCTATCAGCTATCAGCTATCCGGATGAAAGGACCAATCTGCAATCTCCACCATCATGTGGTAGATTGAAGTGTGTATTGAATTGATTATATATATATATATACATATTGATTCCAGTGCAAATCCCGTTATGCGGCATGCCGGCATTGCATGTCCAACATTTTCAGGGTGCAGCTTTCCGTTGGGGCTGTGCTACAGCTGGGTGGGATGAAGAAATGACCTTGCCTCAGTACCGTAGCTTTAATATGCTTGAAATATGTTGAAATCCATGGGATTTGTCAATGCCCATGATTTTCAAAGCGCCAAGGTGCCAAGCGCCTGCAATGTTTGGATGGGCGCCGTGTGCGCCTGCGACAGGTGCTGCAGGATGGCCGATATGCAGTTGATCCTTGGTGAGCCACGGTGAGTCCGTCATAGCAAGTGATTTGTTCACAATTTTGCACCTCACGTTATCGCTGTATCACCACGGTCACCATTTCCATTCACAGGAACACCATGTATAGAGATAGATAAAGTATATGTTAAAGTTAAATTTAGGCACATAACATATTAACATATTAACATATAATATGATATAGTATATGTAATATATGTAATATGTACATGTGCAACCGGGTGGTGGCAATGCTTTAAGGAAGTGCAAGGAGAGGAGGCCTTGGTTCGAGTGCATCCGCGGCATTTGGTGCCATAGAGGTCACGCAGAAAGGGTGCACCAAAAAGAGCGCGAAGAGATGCGAAGGACAGAAACTGAAACACCAAGAAACACAAAGAAAAAAAACAAAAAGAAACCAGAAAGAAACCAGACAATGCTTATAATGCTTGCATTATCTTGCATTCACAGCTATTTCATGGCTTCATATGGCTTCATGTCATGCTCCCTCTTTGAACATCTTTAAACCGCTGACTGAAGCGCTTGTATTTCTTGCCGTTTCTTGGCTTCAGAACATGTACAGAACCACATAGTAGACTCAGTAGACCACCTAAAAGTCAACATCTCAATTGATTGCAACAGTGAGTCGCGCAGTTGTGTTACTTGTACGGAGTACTGAACTACGAAAGTCGGCACATCAATCAAGAGTAGTTTAATGGCGCTAATGTTTCCCAGTGTATGATGATGCATGGGCATGGGCTCGGGAAAGCTATTTGTCACTCCGAAAAGCATGAATAAATACTACATCTAGACTACTTTATCATGCGCATGAACTGCTGCTGAGACCCAACCCGAAATCACTTTAGAAATTTCTGAGCACCGCTCAAAGCCACCTTCTGACATTCAGGAAATACAGCTGTAGTGATGCAAAGAAAAAACATATTCCAGCCTTGATTTGATTTGGGTGGCCCTTCTGCGCTGCTAGTATTTGTTCGGGCACTTTGAACATGCTTCACAAGATTTGTCAACAAGTGTTTTGGCTTCCCTCAATTCGATTATCATGGTTTGTTGGAAACCATTTCATCCGCATTCTCAATCGTTTTCCATCCTTTTGTGCGTTTTAAGGCTACAGTGACAGTGAATTTCCTTCTTTGAACAATAAAGGATGGAGAGCATCCTGTGCATGAGCTCTCCAGCAATGGGCAGTGCCATGGACACGCACCAACTTTGGCCATGTTGGCCATGTGGACCCGGTAACCGGGGCAACCACTGATGTGAATGACGTGGTCACACGCCTGGGGTGACGGCAATGAACGTTCTGAGCTCTTACAAAATGGGCCGCTGCATTTCTCGAGGCCATGCCTCGCGGGTCAACGATACTTGCCAAAGCCGAAGCAAATCCCAACGTGTAGGGATGGGCCACGATGGGCTCAGTTGTAGGATCAGTGCATGTGCATACAATATTTGGCCAGATGTTGCACATGTGCAAGCGTGTGTAGGTCAGAAGGCTCGGGGGGCAAGAGTTGGATTTGGCATGTGTTTGGGACTTTGCCCGGAAACCTCTACCTCTACCTGGATGAACTTGTGCGATGAACTGGTGCAGGGTCATTGTTGAGTTTGTCGAATTTTGCCCTTCTGTTTTTCTTGTTTCCGTTGCTGTTGATGGTTGTGGGATGATGTGGGATGATGTGGGATGGTGGCGGCGATGGCAGCAGCATTGCTTTTGTGGTTCAGCATATTTGGCCGTCAAAGTCGAGTCCATGTGACATGTCTGACATGTGACAACATGAACTAAGGAAGCCACGTACATGGAGACCTGTGGCCTGTTTGCACTTATCGCTGTGCGTATTGCAGGCCTCTTTCGCAAACGATACTTTTCTGTCCAAAGCTCTCCGTTTTGGCTTTGGTTCACTCAAGTCATGGAATCCTTATTTGGCAAACCCTTGCCTATCTCGCCTCATACCCTTTCAAGAGCTATGCAGTCCAAGGTGCGGTAGTTGCCATAAAGCGTGCGCCTTGCTGGCAACGCAGGCTTTCGTCACTTTAGCTCCCATCATCATCTCCTTAGGATGTACTGTGATGTACTGTGGAAAGAGAGCAAAAGTGCAACGATGGGTACCCAGTGTGCCAGTGCAGCCACCAAACTGCAGGACCTCGGTTTTGTGAAGTGAACTGGTTTTGTTATCTCTTGTTCATTCTCTTGTTCATTCGTCGTGTTCACAATTGAATACAATTGAGGCCTCAAGGCCAATGGCTGTTTTTGTGTGCCACTACGAGGTCACTCATGACTTGGATGATCGATTGCAGAAGGAGTGCGAAACTGAAATCACTATCCTCCAGATGTTGGACCATCCGAATCTGTGGCTTGGCTCTTGCGTGTTTGCGTTGAAACTGGTCAGAAAAACACGAATATGTCAACTCAAACCTTTGTCCCTGTTTTTTCTTCCCTCTCTCTCCCTCTCACACATATGTATATAATATATATATATACACACTGTATATAGATTAGTTATGGATGCATGCATGCATATATACATGCATATGACCATTTGCCAAAAATAGTTGACGGAAGTGTTGTATATACTCGTTGTTGATTATAGTCAGTGTGGACCTTCTGTTTTTTCCTCTTCATTATGAGGCGGCACGCAACAAAGTTCACCAATTCTGCAAGGCAGCGCTAGCAAACCCGCTAGGTTTGCGCTAGTTTTTTTTCCTCACACCCATGTTCAAGGATATATTTTTTATAGACTTTCTGGTAGAAGTTTAGGCTGAACATCGTACCTGACTCTCTGCGATATTTATCTCAAAGTCCAATTTCTTTTAGGGTGTAGATGCCCCCACCCGTTTGTCCGAAGTGTCGCCATTCCGCAGCGCTTGAGGGGGATCTTTGGTGTGCAGGCTGCACAGGCTGGGAGGCAGCCGGTCGTGAGCTTTGCGCTCATTGGGATATCCCTGGTGCTAAGGTTT
>Ga0126342_10019562_pt1 | contig 11486 bp, 13 predicted proteins | sample Cyp1metagenome_FD_92528 | JGI IMG/M metagenome (GOLD analysis project Ga0126342, IMG submission 92528) | Coral microbial communities from Lord Howe Island, Old Settlement Bay, Australia - Cyphastrea 1 metagenome | ecosystem: Host-associated > Invertebrates > Cnidaria > Coral ... | reverse complement strand
TTATATAATTATATAATTATATAATTGTATATATATAACTATTTATGCATAATTGTTCATATATAATTATTTATATATAATTATATATGTATTGTCCATTACAAAACAGAGAACCCAAGATTTTCTGCGCCCCGGGTCATTAGCTCCACAGTGTATGGCAAGTCATCCAACGTCACCAGTGATGCCGCCAGCCCCGAGCGCCCCGCGCGCGCTGTACGGCCACACCTGCTGTCGATAGATGTTTGAGTCATAGCATATTTACCAGGATATTATATATATAATATATATATATATGTATGCAACTAACTAATTTATGTAGTTTAAATTTGTTTATATATATAAGAGGTGTATTATCTACGTACCTATCAATCTAATTTACCTATCTGATCCTATGTGCCTATCTAACCAAACTACATATTGTATCATCATACATTATTATATATACACTAGATATTCATAAATTCTGTATAATTCAGTTAAGTTGGAGAATGATCCGTATCCTCAGATCCTCCCCAAATATGACTAGCCGTCTTCTTCTCCCATGTCCCATATCCCCGGCCTGTGAATAAACAGCTTTGCACTTGAGGGAAAGTCGAAATTCAGCACATGGTCCAGCAGTGGAATGTCCACACCACGAGCCGCCACATCTGTGGTGACTAGAATCCTTGCTTGCTTCTTTCGAAATTTTGCAACCTGCCACAAGAAAACACGACCACATGCTTGCCTGAACCCATCTCGGGCAGAAAACAGTAAGTGGGAATGTGGGCATGTCTAAAAGGATCCCAAAGGTGTCAAACAACAACGACCTTTGGTGTCCTCCTATGAATGTTTTTGATAGAATATAGACATATGCATGTGTACATATATTATGCATCATTAACACAACTGGAATATATCAAGGGCCATACAAATTTCAAACCATCTACTCGCCTTTCCATTCCAGTTGGATCATCCATGAGATATATCCCATTACCCTCTATTTAAAGAAATGGTAATGGCAAACCCATCATTTATCTATCCATTAATGGTAATTTTATGTTGTCCAGATCACAAATCCACCTTTTTATGATTTGTTTCTTGATGGTAATTATTATGTTCTGAACAGTTCCTTTTAAACCAAGTACTATATAAGTAGAAAATAGTAGAAATAGAAAGAAAACTTGGATTTCCACTCCATTTTGGCTGATTCGCCTGCTCCTGACGAGCCGTTTGGTCCATGGTGCCATAGACCATGGCAGCTGGCAGGCCCTGCTGTTGGAGCAGCTCGCCAAAGAACTCCACGTGGTGCTTGGTGGCCACAAACCTTGCCAGCTGGTGAAGAACCCGCACTGGGGGGATCTCACCAAGGGGATTTCATTAAAAATTATCGAACATGGGAAGTATTGGGAGAGCAAACTGTTTGTTGCATATTGCTGTGCTTTTGGGAATCTAATCTGGTCATGGACCAGCAAATTCCACACCGTAAAACTTGGGCAAAAGAGACACAATTGGATATGGACGTGGCAATCTTAGGTCTCAGCTTCCCGAAATACGAAGGTCATAATTTTCAAGTCTAGTGTGCCTATGGCTGTCTGTCTACAAGAATTGGGATGAAACTATAGTAAACTTATCAAACCTGTTCCAATGGATCTCATGAGAATATTGGGATTAGTATGGATTAGTCAAGAATTTTTGGGATCTTGAAGTGGTCACCCATTCTTATCATTTCTGAATTGCCAGCGAGTTAACCTACAGGCAAGTAGGACTAAGTAGGACAGACCTGTCAATACCAGCATCGACCGATTGAATGGCCATTTATACTACCCTGAAGGCATCCAGAATGTGAATGAAGTTGAGATATCTGTGATATCTGACCCTGGGATTTGCAGATTATCAGATTCCTCTCAAACAGCCAATGAAACGGAGGATATTGGGCCATGGGTTACCATGGGATAGCCACGTTGAGCCGAGGAAATTTCCACAAACCGGCTCTGATCACGGCCCAGGAAATTGACCCAGTACACAGGACTCATGTGAATTGGTTGCGTGGTCAATTTGGACAACCCAGGAAACTCAGCTTTGGAAAACACTGAAATGAAATGGTTTTGCAATGTGTCCATTGAACATCGAGCCAATTCTGAGAAATGTTGATCATTTCTTACATCTTCGATGCTACCCTTCGTCAAGCTCTGCCAAAGTGCATGATGGTGGTCTTCTCATCCCGATGAAAGCGCCGCAGAACAGAGATGGCAGCTGCAATTTTTTCATCTTTCCTGGGATTTGCGAAGAAGATGGCTCTGAAAAATTCACCACATGTCATCAAATGTCTATAGATTCCTATAGATTCCTATAGATTCCTATAGATTCCTATAGATTCCTATAGATTCCTATAGATTCCTATAGATTCCTATAGATTCCTAGATTCCCCATTTCTGTTGGGATTGACTGATTATTCTGATTGACAAATGGGACAATGACTTAAATCAAGAGCAAATCCAAGTGACCGGATGAACAAATACCAGAGATCCAGCGACTCACTAAGTGAAGTCTCTACATCTAGGCGCACAAAGGCTGGGTCTTTGATTCCAGCACGACTGAAGGAGACCAGCTGTGCCGGCAAGGTGGCTGAGAATAACAAGCATTGTCGAGATGTGGGTGTTGCATCCAGAATCTTTTGTAGTTGTTCCGCAAAACCTAACTCAAAGAGACGATCTGCTTCGTCAAAAACCAAGATCTCCACCCGAGACAGTGAAAGCTCTGCCTCCAAAATGTGATGCATCAATCTGCCTGGGGTGGCAATGACCATGTCAGGGTTGTTCGCCAAATGTTCAAATTGTGCCTCCATTCCTTGTCCTCCCACCAGTAAACAGCATCGCAGGTCACCAAATTTACAGAGCTGTCGGCAGAACTTGGCCGTTTGCATCGCGAGTTCCCGGGTGGGTGACAGCACCACACCGCGGAAGCCCACGGAGGTGGAATGGCTCTGCAAGCGTTCAACCATGGGGATCAGGAAGGCTGCCGTCTTGCCGGAACCCGTGCGGGCCATAGCCACCATGTCCTGACCTTCCAAAATGGTTGGAATCGTCTTGCGCTGGATGGGGGTGGGCACTTTGTAGCCCATTCCTCAGAGGAAATAAGATGGAATAAAATATGTCATAGGAAAAAAATACAGGGGTTATATAATTGTTTAATAGTTTATATTATAATCTCTGTGTATTTTCCATTCCCATTCCCCTTAGAATTGGGCGTAGCTTCCAAGTCGTTCGTCACTTGGTCCCCACAACTTTTTGGAAACTAATGCTTGCAAAAACTGTTCAGGTCATTTTGGCAAAGCTTCAAGACACCTTTACTAAGTTAAAGCATGTTAATATTGTTAATTAAAGCTGTGAAACAGTTTCAAAACAAGCTACTCATAATGGCTTTGTAGGTCGGTGAGCTTAGCCCAAGGCCCTGGAAAGAGCCAGGCTTGATCTTCTTCTTTTTAACTCTTGGCTCAGCATCTTCCATGGCGACTCCTCGACGATCCGCACCGTGTCTCCACGGCGTCTTATGGACGGTCTCAGTGCTTGATCAAAGATATCACACAAGGCATCACAAGTCATTCCTCCACGAATGAAAAAGGACTGGTGGATGGAGTGGATTGCTTCTACTGGTGGGTTGATGTTGGTTTGTATCTTGGTTGGTAAGTCGCTTGAAAGTACCCTGGATTCTGACATCTTGTAAGCTGCTCATAGGCATGGGGGGTCGAGCTTGTGACCCCATCCACCATTCCATGGTCTCGCTACAACATCCACAACATCAACGGCATCTGAACTCACACGGTTTTTTTCAGTGAATGGCGTTTCAAGTTGTTCCTTTTGGGAAATGGGTGGCATCATTTCCCTTTTTCCCGATTCTGTCTGTTGTGAACTGATCTGCGCTATTTTTGAATATTTTTGAGCCTGGACGCGCTTCGGCTGCTGATAAAGTCATGGGCCGTTGAATTAGACTTCCCCTTCATTGATGTCATGCTTCAACAAAAAGCCCGGAGCCACCATGACAACAACCATGGCTTACCTAAAACACGTGGCCATGGCAAAAGGTTCACCATCCAACTTCCGAACTCTTCAGGTTGAGATTGGAAACTATATATGGAACTATATGGAACTTTATGAAATCTTATGGAACTTTATGAAATGTTATAGAACTTTATGGAATTTTATGGATCTATCATTGCGAGGCTGCAGTGGTTGAAATTCTCCAAACTCAAATCATTTGATCCTGTGGAATCCTGCCGCCGACGGGCCGCCTCTCGGGAAAGCTCACCCCGATCTGCTCCTCAGGTCGTGGACATCGATCCCATGGGTCGATCTGGGTCGTTAATGGACCAATGGACCACCGAACACCAGTAAGATAGTAAGTACCAGGATAGTTGGCAAGTGGTCAAGCCTATATGAAGCAAACACGTAAGAGATGGTAAGAGGATGTAAGAGGCACTTCAAAACTTACAAATAGCACAGATATGTCCGAATATCTCAGACCACCTTAATATATTGGGGCCCAATCCCATTGCACAATTTTCCATGCTGGATATCAACCAGGTACAGGGACCCAGGATTCAATCCAGAACCAAAAAACAGAATTGCAACATCTCCCCATTCTCGCTGATTCAATCCAGTACTCAATTACCTGACTAATGTGACTAGTTCATCTGAAAATGGTTGGATGAATTTCCCATCAAAATCGTTCAAAATCAACAAGATGTGGGTTTTCCTAGCCCAGCTTGGATTTGATCATTGGCTTGCTCGTTGCTCGCAGCGCAGATCCACCATTTTGCCAAAAGTCGCTTGCAAAGTCGCTGGAGTTCGGATGGATCCACCTGATGCTGACCGTCCTGGGGGTTCTGAATGATAGCGATATATTACCCTCTGGTTATGACTTGGAAAACCACCCTATCAATGGGAAAATCATCAAATGGAATATGGGATGATATCATTACTCATAGATTTGGAATGATTTTGGGACACAATTTCGCATGCCCCATTTTTTTTTGTGAAAGTGATCGCACGTCGCAACATTAGTATTTTGATGATGTTTGACCTAAGGTTGCCCCGCTTTCTCAAAGCCCTGAGCCTTCACACAGCAAACCAAAGGTTTCACAAAGGTTTCACACCGAGGCAGCTGCAATTTCGTGAGGCAACAGCTTGAAAATCTCCAGAGCTCCCTGACCTTTGCATCCATGGTGATGATATCCACAAAAAAATCGAAGATTTCCAAACATGGATAATGGACCAATATGAATATGGACCCACAAAATTGAGAATAGAGGCCAATGATGCTTGAGCCAGAAGTTCAAGGGAGTGTCTTTATATATATAATATAATTATACCCCTTGGTTATTATTATATACAATGGTGGTCTCGGAATGACAATCTGCTGGCAGAAGCTATATCTATCAATGCTCATCTGGATAGAGATTGCGCAGTGACATGGTACCCCTTCTAGTTGATGGAGGATGTGGTTTCCAAATATCGCTGGCTCAAGATGACGGAGATGATTCGCAGATGGAAACATCAAAGAACAATCCATTTCGTGGTTTACCTTCCAGTTATGAAACCAAAACAAGCAGGGAACTCCCCCATCAATGGGCGTCAAGATGGGCAAACACATCCATAAATGGATGCATACATGGGGGATTGTTGCCACTGGACATGTTTCATGCCACAGGATAAAATGGGAAGCTTCACAGGGAGCCAACACGTTCAACAAGGTCCTGACTCACATTGCCAGTCCTGAACTTCACGTGCACGGCTGGAGTGTCAAAGAAAACGCGAATCTGAAGAACATGTTGCAGAGCATGTTTCAGTGACTTACCAAAGTCATTCCGATTCCCCGGTATAGCGAAACCCCAAATATGAGACCCCAATTTGTGGATCGACCAGGACTTGGTTTGGGGGTATTGAACATGAACAGAGCCGAGGTATGACGGATCAGAAAGTTTGGTATCAACTGCTCACGATTTGCAAACGTTTTTGTTCACAACTGCCATGAACCTTTAAGGCTCCGATGTTGTATGTTTTTAGGAACAACCTTGAGTGCATTATGAATTATGGCACTGTATTGTGCAACTTTCACTTGGAACAAAGACCCGAAAAGTACATCACCTTAATCATGATTGACACGTACCTTACCACATTCTGCGGAATTTCCTAGGACCTCAAAAAGTAGGACCCTGGACTTACAGTATCTGGTATATTGTGTTATCTATTCACACTATCAATATATTGACTTAAGAACATTGTCTAGACAGAATATGAATCAGATTGAATACTATGTATATAATAGTTAATAACTACTATATATATACATACAGAACATAGAATTTGTATACGGCATAAATATGGTCACGATTGATCGTCGGACCGGTTGACATCAACCCAGTCATCTCCCTCGCATTCGGTCCCAGTGAAGATGGCAGTGAAGGGACACATTGCCTAGCAAAACTTCTGGCACCAACATTGACAGTTGACACCAAAGTGACAGGGGGATTTCACAAAGTGACACCAAAATCAGGTCAACACAAAAAACGATGGGAAATCTCCATGCTATTCATGGATATTCATGGATATTCATGGATATTCATGGATATTCATGGATATTCATCCACTATTTCGACTGGCCATGTAGGAACCAACTGTGGTGATTTCATCAGGACGCGGATATCCACCTGATCCACCTTGCCAGCTGCTGAATATCTCAGCCATCTGATGGGTCCTTAAGATCCATTCACCATATTATGAATATGGGCCATGGCATTGAAGATGGCGTCCTTTTGTCAAGAAAAGGCCTGTGGTATAACATGTTATAACATGCCATAACATTCATTTTACCACATGTTACCACATTTTACCATCATGTAGTACCAACTATCATCAACTATATATATATAAACATGATCAACTATCTATAAGTAGTTATAACTATCTATAATGTTATAATATTATATATATAATTCATATTAATTAATATAATCATCATATCTATCATCAACTATCTATAGTACCACCATGGCTAGTGACGGGCGTTTCTTGTTTACCATCCAGGCCTTGGGGAGTCCGTTCTTGCGAATGGCTTCACCCGCCAAAGCAACCGCCCGCTTGGCCTGGGAAACATCCCAAAATATCGATGAAACATGAACAAAAAAAAAGGGGACAATGCGAAATACACAAACCGAGGTTGGGAAGCGTGTCAACGAGCAGTGCCCTACTCATCCATTTGATGGCCAGGTCCCTCTTCAACAATGCTGAGTTTGATCTGGTTGCTGGTTGACCTACCCCTCTGAAAAATATGACTTCGTCAGTTGGGATGATGACATTCCCAACTGAATGGAAAAATAAAAATCATGTTCCAAACCACCAACCAGTGATCTAACTGAATCTAACTCCTCACATGTGAAACTGTGAAAAGTGAAACACAATCATTTGGTGAATCAATCGGTGACCTCCTCCAGCGTTGGGTACATGAAAGCAGATCCAATGTGCAGCAACGGCCTCGGTCGTTTTTTTTTCATGTAGCCATGGTGAAAACTGCCATAGCTCCATGGTGTTTTTTGGTGTGCAAAAAATGCAAATATCGGCTATGGGCGATATGGGAATGAAATACGACCAGGAAACCATGCTTTAGTACCGGATCTATTCATTTTGGGATATGGTTGGTAGCTTCAATGATTCAACCTCCTACCTGTCACTGTCTCAACTGCGTCAACTGCGTCAACTGTCACCAAATCCCCAAACCCATGTGGTTCACTCTCCATGACTGGTCCTCCAATCCTTTTTCGTGGCTGAACCCCCCACAGTAAAATCATATTGAACCACGTCAATCCCTTTTCAAATCATATCATGCAAATCAAATTAATTCAAATCAAATCACATTAAAAACGTTGTACATAATATCAAAATTAAATCTCATTAGATCACATGATATTCTATGAAATCATACTAAATCCTATTAAAAAAGATTAAATCATTTTATATAAATCATATTCAGTCATATTCATGCCATTTCATGCCTCTATGTTTGGTTCCAACTCTCCTGAAAGATCCATCCATTTGCTGAGCAACCTGAGGCTCCGGGCGTGCTGAAACCCAAGGCCAGGAAGCGCTCGCCCAAGCCCCTCAAGAAGTCGATGGCCTCAGGTGATGATATCCACATCTATGGTGAAAACCTGAGGCTGTTATCCACATCGATGATGTTTGATCCCTAAAAACATCTAAAAACCACAAAATGAATAGATTCAATAGAAATTTTACAATTTAAAATCAGGGATGTTATATAATGTTATATATACATATATACACAGTCACATCCAAACCATGTGGGCATGAATCAGTGAAGATTAGAAGAAGCCAACAACTTAGATGGGCTACAGGGGCTGACGGAAACAGTCACCGAGTCACCCAACTGTTCTAGGTACACCATGGTACACCCATCCACGATGGTAAAACCATGATGGTAAATGAATGAATATGAGATTCTCATAGCCACAAAATGCCACAAATATGGTTGAACTCACCAGCCAAGCGAGGGTTGAGAATGCCTTGGGCAAATCAGGCTTGCAAAAAATGAAGTGAACTGACACTTGACCTAACCGATTAAGTGACTGACAATTTGCTGTCCCTTTCTGAAATTGTGGGGAGTCAATCAACTAGAGATACCATGAGTGCAAATGGGGTGATGATCTAGTCATCATGGGAAAACCACCCATCTTTCAATCTTTGGCTGTGGGGCGAAAGGACATGTTTTGTTTGATATGGACGAATGAAACTAACAGTGCAGATTCCAAAAGATGTTCCATTGAGTTCCATCTTCAGTGAATGCAACCGCCAGCCAAATGGGCCACCGGGGCCACTGCTCAATTCTTCCCAAAATAAATAGCTGTGCGACCGGTTAAGAAAATAAAAGAGTCGATGAAGCAATGCACTGACATAAAAAAAGAAACAAAATCCTTGCAAGAGGCTTACACATGTTCCATCATATTCCCTTAACTTCTGAAATCGTTTGACAGATGTGTTATGTCGTCCTTTAGGTTCGTGATCATCTACAATCTTTTGGCACTTGTTTTCTTCAAAATGGATCATATGACAGTTTATTCATTGCGGATGACCCAAATGAATCGACATGTTTAGGTCCCCTACACTTGATATTGTTCATGTACATAGTTGATTCACACTTGAATCATTTACAATAAACCGTGAATGATTGAAATAATCCCATGTGTCAATCCCATCCTCCAATTCCTCCGATGCCCGCAGCCAGGACAACATTCAGCTCCACTTCAGTGCTGGTTTTATACTCTGCACTCTTGTGTGGCAGAATGCCGTAGCATACCATAGCCCATTTCTATCCATGATTATCCATGTACGTCCATGTGACCATGTGTGGTTAAAAAAAAAAACAAACAAACAAACAATCAATCAATCAAACAAACAAACAAACAAACAAGAACCTAGCCTGAACCAAGGTTCATCCAGAGATGGTGACCACAAATACAATCTCCAATCTTCACTTGTTTGTCAGAATCTGGTGTGTCTGCCCCTTCCGACTAGATCGATGCAACATCAATGGCAGCTGGTGATTAGTTGTTTTTCGCTCACGCCTTGTTTAGTCTCACGCCACCTATTTGCTAATTCTTGTTATATATCTTGTCTATCTTTGTTAAGAATCTGCTGCTATGTTGAAGATGGGCCAAGTTGGCTTGGGTTGGGGTGGGCGGTGTGGTGCTGTTGACGTCCAAAATCAAGTGATTCGTGAATTCTAGTGGTGTACTTACCAGACAGGGTGCTCAAGGTCACCGCGCTGCCTCTCAGAATACATCTGTTTGACAAGGCGCTGTGGTTTTGTGCTTAGCCGATCTTCATGTTTTGGCCTTCTTTGATAGACCTAAGTTCCTGGCTTTAGTTTGGCAATAACAGGCTAGTCATACAGCCCATGTCATTTAAGCTGGCATTGCTGGCCTCGGGCCTTTGCCTCTATGTAACTCTATGTAACTCTATGTAACTCTATGTAACTCTATGTAACTCTATGTAACTCTATGTAACTCTATGTAACTCTATGTATATATAATTATTATGTGTATATATATATATATATTATGATGTGAAACCATGACCACCCTACATACCACCATGGTCTGAGCCTTAGCCTTGCTGTGTGCAAGATGCGGCTGAGAAAAAAATCGTTGCTCCTTGTCAACCCCATATATCAAATTATCAATCAACGTGGGTTTAAAGGTTTACCATATTAATGGAGGTGTCCAAAAATGGGGGTACCTCCAAATCATCCATGTTTTGGGGTACCATACAGTAGGGTACCCACAGGAAACCCAAAGGCCAAGCCGCTCCAGCATATCCTGCGAAGGCTCCAAAGGCCACCAAGCGAGTGTCCAAACGTGTCCCCGACCTCGGCGTCATCAAACATGGGTGGGAAATCCACAGGAATACACACTGGAAATGGAGGTGTGTAGCTAAGAAAATCATCGAACTAAATGGGTGATGTTACATCGTGATATATCGTGATGTTCCAGCAAGGCATATGTTTGGTTACCACAGGGTATTGAAGCCAAAAAAATCAAACCGTACTGCAAGAAAAAAGACCTAAACTAAACATGTAAAAATCATATAAACATATTTCGTTTATGATGGTGGGGATCAGCACAACGTATAAATTGATAATCCATATTGAACGCCAGGGTATTGGGAAATATATTCCCGAATGATCATCGGACAACTGCATTAAAATTGACACCGCCCTATTAGTAAAGTATAGTAAAGTGGGGCCTTATGAATCCTGATTTAACATAAATTAACATTAGCAGCAGGATGGTATACGATGGCTGTGGCTTCAAAGCAAGGGAACCAATTGACCCACAGATGGCTGTTCTTTAGGATCTTGATGAAAACATTAATATGAACACCGCCCCTTCAAATGCATTCAAATGGCACTTCTGATCCTCTTGATACGTATGTATGCGTATGTGACATCTGGATTCGTTCTCGCAACCATAGCATGTGGAAGTCTAAAGGAACCTTCGAAAGATGAAAGGAATGGGTACTTCTGAAATCTCAAACCCATCCATCACTTTCTTCAGATCGTCCATGATTCACGGCTCCAAACTCGCAGTCCCATGCTGATGGACCAGACTTCGTGATGCATTCGTAGTCAACCAACCGAACCTGGCTGCGTGGAAAGACTGCAACCACTCAGCCTTTCAGCGAAGATATTTCATCATCGCCAGAGACTGCGTTTTGCATTTGCAAGTCGAAGAGGCAGTATCACAAGCAGAAGCAGCACTAAGCAGTTCAAATGCACTTGAAACCAACAAAAACAACAGAATCAATAGCAGAACATCAGCTAGTCGATCCATCTATCTTCACACTGGCATCAGACAGTGGTTGCTTTCTTGTGTTGTCATCCTGTGTTATCTGTGTTGCTGTCTACGACAAACACAACACCAAAGCACACAAGGCCAT
>Ga0126342_10019561_pt1 | contig 11487 bp, 13 predicted proteins | sample Cyp1metagenome_FD_92528 | JGI IMG/M metagenome (GOLD analysis project Ga0126342, IMG submission 92528) | Coral microbial communities from Lord Howe Island, Old Settlement Bay, Australia - Cyphastrea 1 metagenome | ecosystem: Host-associated > Invertebrates > Cnidaria > Coral ... | reverse complement strand
TATGGTATGTATGGTATGTATGGTATGTATGGTGTGTATGGTATGTATGGTATGTATGGTATGTATGGTATGTATGGTATGTATGGTATGTATGGTATGTATGTAAAGTATGTAATGTATGTAATGTATGTAATGTATGTAATGTATGTAAAGAATGTAATGTATGTAATGTATGTAATGTATGTAATGTATGTAATGTATGTAATGTATGTAATGTATGTATGTATGTATGTAAGTATGTAATCTCTGTAATGTATGTAATGTAATGTAATGTAGTGCAATGTAATGCACTGTAATGCAATGTATGTATGTATGTAATGTATGTAATGTATGTAATGTATGTAATGTATGTAATGTAATGTAATGTAATGTCAAGTAATGTAATGTCATGTAATGTAATGTAATGTAATGTAATGTATGGATGGATGGATGTATGTATGTAAGTATGTATGTATGTATGTAATGTATGTAATGTAATGTAATGTAATGTATGTATGTATGTGTGTATGTATGTATGTATGTATGAATGTATGTATGTATGTATGTAATGTATGTATGTAATGTATGTATGTATGTATGTAATGTAATGTAATGTAATGTAATGTATGTATGTATGTAATGTATGTAATGTAATGTAATGTAATGTAATGTAATGTAATGTATGTATGTATGTATGTATGTATGTAATGTATGTATGTATGTAATGTATGTATGTATGTAATGTAATGTAATGGAATGTAATGTAATGTAATGTAATGTAATGTAATGTAATGTAATGTAATGTATGTATTGTATGTAATGTATGTAATGTATGTAATGTATGTAATGTATGTATGTATGTATGTAAGTATGTAATCTCTGTAATGTATGTAATGTATGTAATGTAATGTAATGTAATGTACTGTAGTGCAATGTAATGCAATGTAATGCAATGTATGTATGTAATGTATGTAATGTATGTAATGTATGTAATGTATGTAATGTAATGTAATGTCAAGTAATGTAATGTAATGTAATGTAATGTATGTATGTATGTAATGTAATGTAATGTAATGGAATGTAATGTAATGTAATGTCAAGTAATGTAATGTAATGTATGTATGTATGTATGTATGTATGAATGTAATGTAATGTAATGTAATGTAATGTAATGTAATGTAATGTAATGTATGTATGTATGTAATGTATGTATGTATGTATGTATGTATGTATATTTCATATATTTATATATACACAGTACAGTATATGCATGTATTCTCCATTTTTTCTGGGGCCCTGGCCAAATCCAAGACATGTCCTGTCCATGTCCAGCTCCGACGAGGCCATGTCAGATCGCTGCGATTCGGAAGATGATGCCTGTGAAAAAATATTAAGGCGGTCGGCGGTCCCCCCAAAAAAGTGATAGAACACAAGAAATGAATACTTTGAATATGTTCTATAGTTTTGATAAATTTTGAGATTTTGATATACCATTGTGAAACATAAAATATTTTCCCAGCTATTTTGATATTGGAGCATGGCGAATGTTTATGGATGCCATGCGTGGCTGTGCCACGACGAGCTTGCTCGGCAATGTGTCAAAAATCAGGGAGGCCCGGTGACATCCATGTTGGGAAAATATGGCCATTTGATTTCCAACATGTTTTTCCACCATTTAACATAGCCATGGTATAGATGGCCCATAGAAATAGATGGTTTACCTATTAAAAATTGTGATTTTCTATGGCTATGTTAAATAACCAGATGGTAGATTTATCAATCACAAGTTGTTTCAATCGATTTGTTAATCACAAAAAAAAACAATGAAAAGGAGGGCAGTTGGCCGTTTTTTCTGGCCAATATTCTCCAATATTCCAATTGAATGATCAATGACATTCCATGATCATAACAGTTGGCTATTTTCCAGCCATGCCACGGCCAAGTTTCTCTGTTAAGGAGGTGGTATCCACCCGGTCCATCATTCGCACCACGGACCTAGAGATCCTCCGTGGCATCACGTTACGGGAATCCCTCCACCGGGCGGGCGCCTTGTGGCGAACGAATCCCAGGCGGGTGGTGCTTGGTGGTCAGATTGGGGGATGGTGTACACAACCCATTGATGGTGAGTTTGGGGATAAATTGGATCAATTCCTGTTGGCTTTACCACACTATATAATACTATATATATATGTTTATGAATGTTTATAATACCGCTATAGGGTGTTGATTTATGGGATGTAACTCTGGTATTAATGATGGTTTATGAATGTTTATGATACCCTATGATACCCTCCAACCCAAATTCACTTGGACCCTGAAGATGTTCCATGTCTCGTGGATGGTTTTCAGAAATGGGTCTATGTTCATGAGGAGGGTATATCGAACTACTCGGGGTTACAGCAAGAAATGGTTAACCCATGGAGCGCCACCTTGAACCCAGGAGACTTCGGCAGGATTGACAATAACTTGGAGCATAAAAAAGCATCACGTGGAACCCCAAAGGAGTCATCAATGAGAAAATTGGAGAAAATTGATGAAAATTGGTCAAGTCTTTTTGTTGGGTCCTCATTTAGACGTATATATACGGTAGTTGTTTAAGAAGGCATGCTGGTAGCTTCCAGGCTAGGCCCTCCACACCAACTCGCGTAAGATGATGGATGGTCACGAAATGTCACGAAATGACACGGTTTGTGTTTGCCACATCGGCCTGCTTTCCCGAATGCAAGCACAGAAGTCATTGGTCATGTTCAGTAAACTTATTTATATATATATATATATATATATGTATATTATATTTATGTGCATGGATGCATACAGTACACGTATACAGATACAAGGATCCAAGGTACGTGACAGCCTGCCAGGCAGCTGACGCCAAAGGCACAAGAAGAATGCTACCAGCGATCCAGGTATGTCGATCATTTGGAGCCTTGGCTTTGACTGGCGACCGTTTGGCCATGTGTCAAGCACTATGTCCGAAAATAGATCAAGATACCCTCTGGTAATTTAACAAAGCTATTGAAAGTGATTGAAAGTGGCCATTTGCAGTTGATGTATATATATATATATATATGTGTGTGTATACCCATCAAAAAATGATGACGTTCCAGTTTGGTATCGTAGTTTACCCAAATGTTGGCAACATATATAATATAAAATGAAGGTATCCAGCCCAAGGACTCCAAAGGACTGAACCGCCTTCTGATTAACGATCCATTGGGGCGGCTCAGCTTCGAGCCATTCCCCGAAAATTGCACGGAGAGAGATTGACACTGTCGCCGATATCGCCACTGTCCAATACTGTACTAAGGCTGAGGCTTATGATAAGAAATACGTGTTTAGGGTTTAGAGTCTACAAATTTCTTAGCCACGACCCTCTGGTTAAGAAGTATGGGCGGCAAATAGACTCTAAACATCTCTAAACTTGGTTTCTTAATCCCACCAACTTTCCTCCTTTCGTCTGACAATTTAATCTAATTACCTCTTTTGAGCTCTAGCAGCAGCAGCAGTAGTTAGCGGTTCTTTGCCAGTTTAATTCATTTCAATATCCTGCTTCCGATGGCGTAGGCCTCAGGATTGGCACTATCCCCGGAAAAGTTCAATCTTCACCCAGACCCGTTTGAAACGCGCTATTGATTTGGGAGTCCGCGCAACCAGCTGTGAAATGACATTCTTATGGTATCTCAACATGTGGGGATCAACCGAGATTATATAGATGGATTTATGTCCGGTAGCCCCAGGACCGGCTGAGAACATAGATATAGAATGATATAGATACATACATACTACCAAAATAGTGAATTATGAGAGTCTAAGTCTAAACACAATACATGGCTAAGAAGTCCAGCCCCTTGATGTCTTTTTCAAGGAATTTTGGCACAACACTGGCATTCTAGTTGGGATGATTCCCTAACCGCAAGCACCCATTTTTTACAAGACTTTCTTATACAGTGCTTGCGCTGTGCAAAAAGGAATGGTGACAGAAGCACATGTGGTGACGACATAAGTCTTCTCCCCAAAATAGAGCCTAAGTAAATTACCTTCCCCAAAAGAATAAACTGAACTTCTTGTTTAAAAAGATTTCTTAACAAACTCCCCGACTGCATGCACATATTGATGCGCTGTATATATATATATACATGCATACTATATTCACATATATATAGATATATACACATACTTACCTCCCCAGGGTCCAGAACCGGATCCTTGTTTGACAGCGGCGTAGACGAGGACATCTTCATCTCCCACACATGGCAGTCCAGTGGCATCTCTAAGACCTTGGCCTGATACGCTGGGAACGGTTACCAGCGTCAGTTGCAGGAACCAATTCGGGTGCAAAACGGAGAGAACACCACCCACACCACCCGAAAATCTGTATTTCATGATTTGTTTCATGGCATGGTGGTGTACATCATTCATACTTGAGGGAAAACCAGTCCATTGAATTCCCTTGCATGCTTTGAGTTTTAAATCTATTTTTTTGATGTACACTGCCAGTAGCCAACCCTTATATAGCTGGTCTTGGTTGTTCCAAATTCCATCCATTTTTGCCAAGGTCGAAGTGATGCCAAGTGGATTTGGTTTTTATTATCCAGCTTCCATGAACCCACCCGAAGGATACAAGATTATGGGCAAAAACCCGGGCAACCTGGTCTTCACATCAAAACAACTGGCAAAATATGGTATCATAATGTATCATATGTTTTTAACCCATGGCAGTATTCCATTACATCTCTATACAGTTGATAATTTTAGCTGTTGATAGACTTGGTTCATGTCGATTTTAGCACACAAACCGATGGTGGGGCCGGCTGGTGGTCTCCATCATATTGCGGGAGCGATCCCAAACGCGAGTGTGCCAGCGCAAGCAAAGTTTATTACTCTCTATTACACGCTCCATGTGTGTAACGTAGCAACAAACTGGTGTGCAAGTGTAAGCGGACGCTATTGCCCCACCCCATGTGTAACTAGCATCAGGTATACGTGTGTGCGCAACCAACAAAAACACAAAGCTCGCGCAAGTGCCGTATTAGAGCTGTAGGCATAAACATGTTGTTTTTCAAAGTATGAAATACCGTACGTGACGCTACACGTTTGTGTGTGTGTGTCGGTGTGTGTGTGTGTGTACTCTTGCTACTGGGAAATCCACCATGTGTTGAGTTACCCTCTTGTAGGAAATCCACATGGTTTGCTGGGAAATCCCCCCATTCGTCCGAGGACTTGGTCCCTTCTTTTGCAAAGTGGATGGCAGAATGCAGCCGGTGGCTGGCTCCTTGGTGTGGCGCTGGCCTTTGTGCTGTGTGCAACTGAGACCTTACCACTCCCCTTCAGCCTGGTAGTGCCTTTGGAACCTTAGCTGCGGCTTCAGTTCTACCGGGAGACAGCTGAATTGTATGACCAATTTGAAGATATAGAAACCACACATAGAACAGTTGGAAACCTGGAAATATAAAGTACATATGGTTTATATATAACATCCTGAAAACACTTTTCTATGTTGTTGGGCCTTTCTATAAGTTTGAGTTTGACAAATTTTCCGTGATATGGGGCGAAAAAACCATCGTTAACTGAGCAAACTTAAAGGCTTTGGGGCGAAAACCAACCAACAATTTTTCTGACCAATGTGGGCCTGGAATTCCGGGGGCTCCGACAGTCATCCGACAGTCCAAGATCCCATGTTCTCCAGAATCACCGTCCATGAACAGATATGACTTATCATGACTTATCTGTACTTATTAATATATTAATAGATTAATATGACTTATCGATAGTTAATAGTTAATGGATGTTAATGGGTTATAGTTAATAGTTAATGGGTTATCCATAGACTTAATCTGTAACCCCCAGATGCAGAAAAGTATAACTTATGTATAATTGATTATAATTGTCTACCACTATTCCATCAGGAAACTTTTTTTTTGGGTGGTAGGGGGCCTATGATTTCTGTTTGACACATTTTTGACAACAGACTCTGACTTCTGACCAGACACATTGCTCAACTTCAGCACCAGCGGACTTCCACACAGCTGACTCAGGGGCAATGGTCAGAACTGTGCCCTGTGGGCCCGTGGGTCACTCGTGCATCGCAGGGGACGTGTTTCCTGCAACGGTCATATTTTTGTTCGATGCTGTTGGCTTTGTTTTCAGGGTAGCCGCTTGGAATTTACCAATTTGCTATGGATAAAAATAATTTCTATGTTTTACCTAAGAAACATGGTGACTTTCTATGGCCATGTCAAAGCACCAGGGGCCAGCAGTGTGCATGTTTTGCAGGATCATTTAGAGTGTTTTTTTTACATGGTTTATCTTAAGTTACATGTAATTGATTTTGAATTGTATATTTCTAGATTTTCCAGGCGGTCATGTGTGAATGATGCTGGTTTCCAAGCAAGTAACTGCCACAGCGGATTCAATGCCGTGGTGTTTTGCAGTGACCCAGGTGACCAGCAAGCCACAATAGGCGAATATTGGCGACCCATGGGTTGCCACGGGAAGATTCCAAATTACAATGGGTTCACCTTTTTTCTCATCTAGACTTTACAGAATTTTAAACATCCAAGATTTGGGGCCAGCAAAGACTGCAAAGACACAGTAGTGGTTTGTGGGGAGATTTGAGGCTCCTTAAATCCAGTGATCAGCGCACTGAGGCGATGATTTTCGGCTTTCTTGGCACCTGCCTGGGCCTTTTTCTCTCGCCTTATTGCTCCTTCCGGTGCCAAAGGGCGGCAGCTTGGCAGAGCTAACGTGATCTAACGTGGCTGTGGGAAACTGAGCTGATCAAATGATCATACGGTATGACTCATGTTCTGGCCAGGTATGCTGATCACGTTCCTACTATCAAATAGGAAACTCCATTTAGCCAGTTTTGATCAGTACAATGTGGGGCCCCACAGTTATAAGTTGGTTACTTATAAGCCCCAGTAATTAACTATACAAGTTATAAGATGTTATAAGTGCCATAAACTAAAAGTTATTGGAGCTACACAAATAAACTTAGCTATCGTTTGGGGGCCCCACTTTGTATGATCATCCCGTTTGGTTTCATGGTTGTGCCGGGTGGTGATCATTCCAGTTAGCTTAGAATCATATCTGGATAGTGAAAAAATGTGGGAGCTACTACTGACTAATCATGACTAATCACTAGTAGTAGTTGGTATATGTTGGTATCTCTTTTTTTTTAATCATGAAGACGTATTGTGTCTTAAGTGCAGATTTATGTGCAGGAGTTCCTTCTTCTGGTTCTTTGTTATTTCTTTTGTTCTGTGTTTCTCTTTTTAGTTCTTTCTGTTTTTCTTTGTTTCTTTCGTTCATGTGTTATTGTTTCTTCTTGTGTGTTCTCATTTGTTTTTTTTTTGCTTTCTTCCTTTTTGTTTATGTTTTTCCCCTTCTGTTTCTGTTGTCCTTTCTTTGTGTGTTTTCTCACTTCTTTTCTTGCATATGAATGTTTGCATCCTTGTGTATCCTAATTTTATGATATACGCATGTCCCCTTCTCTTGTTTCCCCAATACATGTTTTCATTGTTTGTCATCCTTTGCTGAAACATGTTGAAACCTTTTTTTTCCAGGGCCATTTTTTGGGGGGGATTCCTCTCTCCTCGCCTCTGGACTGCTGCCTTTTTGCTTCTGCTTTTCGGCTTTTTTGCTTCCACGCTTCTCTGTTGTTTTGCTTCTCTGCTTTTTCGTCAATCTTTGCAGGTGCTATAAAACAGGCTGTGCAAGAGGGCTTAAGTGCGAGCCCAAGGAGAACCGAATTTGCAACAACATGCAACAACCCCACATCAATTCAGCCAGATGATGCCCAGTATGGCAATGTATCCCAGGCGGACCTGTGCTTCATCGACGCCGCCTGTATTCACCAGACTGATGCTGCCTTAATGCACCGCGGCATTCGGGGCATCGGATCCTTCCTATTGGTGTCAAAGGAGACGGTGGCAACCTGGGAAATTGACTCTAACAGTTGGGAATTTTGCGCATGCCAACTATGGCAATCTTCGGATTATATGTCACTATTGCAACATAGATATTATATATATATATAGCCACTATGGCAATATGATTATAGTCACTATCCAACTATGGCATCACTATTAGTCACTGCTCATAAACTGCAAAAAACGGGATGTTGTCGCGAAATTTGACCGCTGAATAAGGATTTCAACCAGAATTTCACAAGGCAGAACTCGGGGGAAAGGAAGAAAAAACCGTGGTGTTGGCTACCAAAAAGCAGCGTTTGGTTCATGTTCCTAGGTTGATATGTTTTCAGTGTGATTTGAGCAATGAATTACGCAAACCCCACTAAAATTCAGTCGGATTTCGGACTTGCGGCTTTTTTGTGTTTTTTGGAGGGGTTCTGATCTACAGAGCCCCTTTTTGACCTAGATACAATGCCTGGTTGGTGGTTTGCAACATGTTTTTATTTTTCCATATATTGGGAATAATCATTCCAACTGACTAATACTTTTCAGAGGGGTTGAAACCACCAACCAGATGCCTAAAAATTTTGTAGCTCAAGGATACTAATATGGCGCTGTTTCGGAAGCGGATCTCAAAGATCAAAAAGGCGTGACCAGTCAGCCAGGCGTCAGCGCAAGTCACCACCGATGGAAACAGAACGGGCCAAATCTTGGATCTAACATGGTTGGGTAAAACAATGCCATAAATCACCCATGACTGGGAATGGTTTCTACCACCTTTTTCTGGCGATGACTGGGCGATGGTTAGTTTATGGCATTGTGATAAACCCACATTACCCAGTTACCCTGTCTAATCGACATAATTGACCGAAAGATTTGGCAAACAAATGATGGAAGCAATCAACTGAGCACAACTCAAGTCACGACGTTCCATTTCCATGCCATGCCACGAGCGCAGTGCTGTCACAGAGCGGTTCCCTTTTCTCTATGGTTCAGGGCATGGCTAAGCCAAACAAATAGATCCGTCAATATCCAACCACACAAAACCACCAAAACCGGTGTTCTGAAATTGATATAGTGTTTCACTTTATTTATGAGGCTGAAACGCTGAACCACTGCCTGATAGACACACACGCATATACATATTATATATATATATATATATCATATAAATCTATGTATACATATTTATATCTGTTACATTGGACATGTTGTGGTTGTTGCCAAAACCGGGTCTGTAAACTGGTTAATCAACCAGGATGATGGATAATTAGCCCTAAACGGTGATACCTGGCGCAGGAGTTACGGATCTTGTGGAGCCCCGCTTACTTGCAGCGCCTGTGGTGTGCAACTCTGCATGCAAGTGCAAGATGAAGTTCATCAAAGGGCTAAGGTACTTCGTGGATTATCCCACTTAGCAAGTGATAGTATTGCAGTTTGGCATCTAAGATGTTTTGCCATCTAAGATGTTTTGCATCCAACCATGTGAACACGAGTGCAGTTTGCCATCTAAGATGTTATGCCTCTCAAAACTTATCAAAATCTATACCGACCAAGTTTCCCTCTACTCTCCATGCGCTTGGAAGTTGAGGAAGGATTGTATACGTGGCGCTACTGCTGTTTTGATTCCTGGAATAGCAGCTTGCGAGACCCTATCAGAGGCAACCAATGAACTGGATAATGACTCATGACCCTTTAAATGATGAATTCCCCTTTTGAAGTCTGACAGCTGGGAATTGTAAAGTCCATGTTTGTTTCACGTGTATAGACGACTCGTTTTTCCAGCGATTGTTGCGGCACTGCAGCTTGATTCGACCCGGGCGCGGCAGTGCGAGGTATTTGAATTGGCAACTTACAAGAAGATGAACATCTCTGGGAGGAGATAGCTCTAGTCGGTAAATGATTTAAATGGTACCCCATCCCTGGACTTGTCCAAAAGAGCCACATCATTGGGAAAAGATATGGAATAGATGGTATTTCCGTGCATTTGCAGTATGGCAGCTGATCAAAATTTCCAAGCGCTGCATAATTGCTGCTTTTGGCCCGCGCTGGGTTTATGAGAGAGAGAGAGACATGATCCAATGCTGTTTTTTTTCTCAAATGGGGTTGCAGCATCACACAACTATCAATCCCCATTTTGGATCAGTTTGATGGAGTTACCATTAGTTTCCTTTTTTTGTGGTTCAATCCCGATTACTTAAACACACCACATTGTACGGTTTGACTTCCTCTTTTTGCTGGGCCAGCAAAAAAGTGCAGCAACAACCGCAATAACTGGGTAGGATTTCTCTGGCGCCGCTGTTTGTGGAGAAGGCGGTGATGATGGGATATTTCGGTATCCTCTGCCTGGCCGCAGCGCTTTTCATACTCCGAGTGAATCGCAGCAGGACCATTTTCTCCGGCCTGCCGACACCTGGCGAAAGAGATAGGAATCCCATCCTCTCTGTTAAGAAGTAGCAGCAGCACTAAGTTCCAATATTTCGGTTTGGCATGAGATCCAAAAACACATGATTAATCACAACTGTTTTTGCCTGGAAACACAAAGAAGGGACCACAAGTCCAGCCCCAACAACCAACTGCTCTCCAAAAATAAAGGATGGATTTGACTCGTCACCAGGGATCCAAACTCCGTCAAAGCGGGTCAGGCGCATACTTTTGGGTGATAAAACAGTGCTCAGGCACACACTCCACTTCAGGAGCCCGTTTTTGCAGATAAGGAATGTACATGCAGGCTCTTATTTCAAATGGTCGCCTGAAATGCCATGAACGGTTTCCATGTCCCTAAAAAGATGTGAATTACAGAAAACAAGTACATAATTAATATGAAACACTTATCATTTATCATCGAAGGAACTTTTGAAGTCAAACTTCCGACAATATGGGCAAATGGAAAAGCAGAGGTGGGAAGAGTCAGAGAAGAGAAAGGTGCGGAGCCACCTGGCGAGATGAGATATGAAAAATTGCACGGCGTTGTGGCGCGAAGCAGCTTTTAAGTCAAAATGTTAAGTTAAAAACACCTCATGCTCGGAGCACTTTTGGAAGTGGACCACATGTTCAAACAGTGCATGCGGCTGTTGCACGAAGCACATATCCAAGTGAAAATGTGAAAAACACAGGAACTTCGCAGCACTTTGGCATGTTAAGATGTCGAAAAAGTGCACGCCGTTGTGGCGCGAAGCAAATTTCGAAGTCAAAATGTGAAAAGCACAGCACGTTCGGACCACTTTAGGGCGTTCAACTGCGCCACACTACACTACAACAACAACAACAACGACAACAACAACAACAACAACAAGTACTACTACCACTACTACTGCTACTACTACTACTACTACTATTACTACTACTACTCCTACTACTACGACTACTACTGCTACTGCTACTACTACTACTACTACTACTACCTACTACCTACTACTTACTACTTACTACTTACTACTTACTACTTACTACTTACTACTTACAACTAGGTTCACGGCTCATATTTCGCCATGAGTCAAAATGACATTTCGGTGATGTGTATGTCGCACTCAAATCATCGCAATTACATTGGTTTCTACTTGTCGTGTGAGTTCAATGTTTGCAAAAGTGC
>Ga0126342_10019560_pt1 | contig 11487 bp, 9 predicted proteins | sample Cyp1metagenome_FD_92528 | JGI IMG/M metagenome (GOLD analysis project Ga0126342, IMG submission 92528) | Coral microbial communities from Lord Howe Island, Old Settlement Bay, Australia - Cyphastrea 1 metagenome | ecosystem: Host-associated > Invertebrates > Cnidaria > Coral ... | reverse complement strand
GATTGAGAGTTGTGGAAACCTTGAGGATGTTGCTTCGTTGAAGATGTTGTTACGTTGCAAGTATCGTTGTTGTTTACAGAAGGGGGAGGTGGGGGAGGTGGGGGAGGTGGGGGGGTGGGGTGGGGTGTAATAACGTCATGTGGAGCGCGTTGGATTGAGAGTTGTGGAAGCCTTGAGGATGTTGCTTCCTTGAAGATGTTGTGACGTTGCAGAAGACCAGTGATGCTCTCGCTCCAAGCAACTGCTTCAAGAAGCCTTGGTGGACGTGAAGATGAAAAAGGTGTGATGTTCATTTCGTCCATGGTTCTCCAGTGAATTATGAGATTTCTAGTTATCAACAAAACGACCAAAAATGCTTGAAACCGCAATTCCAATGGTTAGAATGTTGCACACATGTTTGGCCGTCCATGGAAGATGTAAATTTATCATTTTTCTGCGCGGACAAACTAACGTCAAGTTTATCCGCGCCGACATTGAAACTTTGGCTGATCGAACACTTTCAGAGAAAAGCATAAAACACTTTAAGACACAGTGTAAAATCAACATTTTCCATATCCATACAAATAAAATGCAATTGGCTTCCGGGAAACCCCCAGCCTTCACCCTATATATATATATGACCATTTAGTTGCTGGGTAATGCCACGTAATTCCGCGATTGGATCCAATTCGTACCCAAACATTGATTAATCTGGGAGTTAATTTTGAGTAGCGGGTAAGGCCAAGATACCAAGGGAATGCTGAAGTTCGCATTCATACTCCGTCCAAGAAGTGACTTTGTTTCGCAGGATCCGGATCTTATACCGCAGATTCTCATCGTGGCGGGCATCTATGTGCAGCATTTGCCACCGGGCTCACGAAAAGATCCTAGAAAAGTTGGGCCTTGCAGGGTAAAGATGGCTTGCAGTTTGGTGTTTGCCGGGCTAGCTGCAAAATCTTTCCCTTGTGGCCCTACTGCAAGCTCCAGGGGGTCAGGTGGGGTCAGGTCATTCGGGTGTTCCACCAGCAGCTTTGTCTGTTTGCACCTGGAAGATTGGCATAGGAGAAGCTCAAGACTGTCTTGGCCTTTTGCTGTAGGGTGCTGGTTTTGGGCAAAGCGGGACCACATCCGTGACAAGTGATGATGTTGCATGCAAAAATTCATCAATTCCACAAAAAGCATTGACCTGCAATTCATTTCCATCCATTGTCGGTAAAAAGGATTCGACTATGGACCTCTCTGAATTTTCCGGGTCCGCACGCGCTGTGCAAATTCCAAGTGCCAAGGATTGTAGCTGGAAAGTTCTGGCAACCCAAGCCATGTAGCTGGGCAAAATTTGAGACCTAACTCTTCAGTGAAGGTTGCTGAATTTTAAAGTTGTATCATGTTGAAGTATATTTTATTATATTGTATTACATTATATTATATTATAATATGATATGTTGTATTATATTATGCTATGTTATATAATATGCTATATTATATTATTATATTATATTATTTTGTATTAATTTATTTTATTATAATATATGTTATGTTATTGTTATGTGTTTTCTGTATTATAATATTGATATTTTATAATATATTTTAATTTGGTATTTTTTTATTTTACACGTATATTATATTATATTATATTATATTATATTATATATTATATTATAGATTATATTATATATTATATTATATATTATATTATATTATATTATATAATATTATATTATTTTATATAATATTATATAATATAATATTATATTATATTATATTGTGTTATATTATACTATACTATACTATACTATACTAATACTATACTATACTATACTATACTATACTATACTATACTATGGTTATATTTTGTTTTGCCTCCTGATTCATGTACCTAGGCCTCAAGGTTTAAGTTTACCCGTAATATTTTTTTGTTAAGAATTTGACCGTAAATTAATGGACTTTTCACCTGTTCTTATGGGTACTTGGATGTGTGCAGGTCACTAGTGGCTGGACAAGAGATGAACGAACACCCAGATTACACAACTGGAGTAACTGGAGTTTATCCCCAAAATACTGAGACCACGTGAATGCCTACATTACATATGAACATGTTTATACATGGTTATAAATATATATATATTTGCCCTCACATGAACTGATTATCATGAGACACGATTCCAATCAACCCTAGGTGGTTATGGAAAAAACCGATGGGGTTCCTCATTACAACGTGCTCAATTGAAGGGTACATATGTTGAGTTGGTAGAGGGCTTTAGTTGCCTCTTCTATTAGTGGCTTTGTCAACTCAAGACCCAGCAGTAGGGGGGGCTTAAAATAAAGCCACTTCTTGATTATCGATTCAACTGATATAAATGGGTTGTTTTTTGGTTGAATTTCTGCAGTGAAAAATCAGTGGTTTCTGCCAATTATTTGTGCCGAATCGTATATGATTATGATCCTTTACTGAGAATCTACGGATGATAAACTGTCATACAATTTTCTGGGATTGAGTAGCTTTGTTCGACGCATCGAATGTCTCACCCATCCCCAGGTCATATTCGTTGGATGTCCTTGAGCATATACCTCCAGTTCCTTCGGTCTATGTGGGGGTATGGCTGGGGGAAAGAGAAGACCGGCTAAAGACCTCGTCCTTTTGTTTGCACATTTTTAGTGGTGCATCTAAATTCATAGTGTCATTTCCGAACTGCGAAACGGAACTCCAAGAAATGAATTTGGCAGATGTTTCTCTTATTGGAGTATCCGATGTTTCGGTTGCGTGTGAGATTTCACAGGAGCAACATACAAAATTTTAAATTCCTGATGAGCACAAATTCCTTGTGTGGGGTGAGTTGCACCCACTATAGATTGTTGAAAATTACCAGAGCATATTTGTTTCCTGCTTCGTGTGGTTTGAGAACCCTCAGTTCACTCGGTCGGTTTTGAGGGACGACCTACAGGAAAGCATGAATTTCAGCGGCCCAAGCGAGCAGCCTGCAATGTTTCCCACCGATTCTGCACCAAATCGCAGGTTTGTGGTGTTCGTTCTGTTGACGCCACGTTTTAAGTCCGTTGATGATGCTTGGGCAGGAAATTTTTGGGCCGAATGGAGCCGTATTTCAGGTGTGAAACGTGGTCGAAACGGTGAAAGTCGCTCTGTTTCTTCAGGCCCCAAGGCCCAAGGCCAATAACATGCCATCCCCAGATATTATAATATGAGACCCCGGAATGAATAGATCCAATACTACACCGAAATTTCCCTGGGACAGTATCTAATACTTTTTAGGGGAAGGGATTGCCGCACAGGGTTTTTACAAAGTACTTTGCAACTTCGTAGAAAAACTTTTAAAGCATCCAGTGAATATTATATATATATATATATTAATATATGTGTATATATCCCTTTCTCGGGCATACTTTTGCTAGAGCTGGGTAGTTTGGGGTTACAAACCATGGTTCAGTCCAATTTTACAGTTTCAGCTTATTTCAACATGACTTAGATAATCTCATTTTGCATTATTTTATATAGAGTTGCTTTGAGTCCCTTCCCCTAATGATAAACAACCACAAGAACCCGCTGTTTTGTTTAACCCGAGTGTTCCGGCAACACTCCGGACCTTCAGACCCGAGTGTTTTTAGGAACAGACCCATATTCAACTGACCTTGTTGCACCAAAGACTAATTGAATTTGCCTTGAACTGTAGGTGATTTATAGTCCATAGAAAAATAGTGTAACCCATATGTATATTATGTATATATATATATATTTGCAGTACGCATAGCCCACAAATTGCGGATATTCCATAATCATAGTTTTACAACGCATACACATATAAGCAACCAATGAATAAACATACATAAACCACATATGGTCATATTTCATGGCTGTTAGCCGCATCCTGGAGATGTTACTGTGCTAAGGACGCCTTGATGAGCTGCAAATTTACCTTGGCCTCGCGATATGTGTCCAGACTGCCACAGCTTCAATTCGTGCTATGGTCTTTGCACGCTTGGTGTGAGGTTAATATAGACACTTCACGGGATTATATGTTGCTTCTGAATGCCGTGATGTGAAAAATGCTACCACCTCGCAATTCTTATAATCTTTTTGGTGTTTTTCGAGTTATTGACTACTTGTGTATTTGGAATAGGGAAAACAACGGCTTTCTGATCATTCAGAGGGCCGTTCCACAAGTACTTACGTTGGTAAGTAACATTGGGCCACCCGACCTCAGCCTGACGCTGGAATCAGGTTTTAAGTATGGTCTTCATCGACACACAGTCGCCTCCTGAGCACAATCTTAATCAGGGCCAAGTGGCGGACCGCGTGGATCTGTCGCGTGGACGGGGTGGTTGTTTTATACATCGCTCAAGCAATTTTGATGGACCGATGGCAGTGAACAGCTAAGTCAAGCGTTGGTGGCCTAATCACAACATGTCAAAACCCCACTGTGTATCCAATGATCATAGTAGATTTCGCCAATTTCTGGGCCACAGCCGCAGAGGTTGTCTGCAGTGTGTCAGTTCCTGGCATCCGTTGCTTCCATTTTCTCTGAGACTTGGGCGGTTGCCTCGGATCTATGTTGGGCTCACGGACTCACGGAAGTCGGCTGTTATTGTTCCGCAAATCTCGGGGAGATATCTAAAACATCCTAAAACCTAAAATAAGCTATAGAATGAATCAAGGCTAGCTGGCAACGAGATGAAGATCTTCAGTTTGGGGTTGAAGATGGGGTCTACTGGCTGGCAATCGAACTGGCAAGCGAATTTTTAGCATGGTTTGCACACAGACACACATACACACAGACACACAGAGATGTTAGTGACTAGTGACTATTCTCAACCCCTTCCTCCCATGACTGTGAGGTGTTGAAGGCAGTAAATTTAGACCCCACAAGAAAAGAAACCAGGTGACAAGGAGTGGATAAGACTCTCTTGAAAGAATAAATCGTTGAGAGAAATGCCGGTGTGGAATGGGTTGGAAGCGTGGGTGAGCCATTTGCACTGCAGGGAAACACCAACTCTACGCATAAAAAGTAATCGATACAACTGGCCAATCGCATGAGGAGTGGCTATGTAGTTTGTGCATGGCCTAGCTGCTTAGCTTCAGAAACTGCTTCCTTAGGATGTGCAAGTAACTATCAACGCATACAGGTCATGAAGTTACTGTTGGACAGGTGAAGCAAGTTTCACTGTTTATACATCTATAGCATTCTATAGCATGTTTAGATATACGCACATACATATATCTAAATAATCCTAAATACGTATATTAACATGTGTGAACATGGGTTCAAATTGAAGCTTTTAAAAGTGGTTTGCAAGAATTTGAACGTGAAACCTCAAATGTCAACATATAGCAGGAAAGTAATCTTGGTGGATCTGATGCGTTGCCCATTTTTCAGGCTCCGTCTTAGATTTCTGTGCTGTGAAGTGATGCAAATCCAGAAGCGAAACTCTCCGCAAGGAAGTGTCAGCAGGTCGACCCTTCATGCAAGCAGCGCATCTTGGTCTGGACTGTTTCGGGGACTGATGGGGCCCAGGGTGAAGCCCGCTTTTGCACTGGATTTGGGGCGGTTTTGCGAAATATGCTGAACCCTTTCAAAGCTAAAACAGCATGAGACGACCATGGGCTGCTCGAAGGTTTCTGTGGGCTATTCCTGGCCAAGGTTGACCCTACGGGAAGATGGTTTTAGCATGTCCCAGCTTTCATATTTTGCAGGCCCAACCAGCATTTTTTGAAGAACGAATTCAGGCTGGACGATGTCCACATCTATGCCTCTGTCATGACCATCTCAATGGCAGTGGAATGGTTGATCAGGCCGGCGGGGTGTTGCGGGCCTGGCTGCGTCACGATTCCTTCTCTGGTTGAAGAAACACCCTGATTCGGGTTATGTCAGATATGGAAAATCATAAAGGTAAATCATCATGAATCACCTGTATATAGTATATATAAATATTATATATATATACATATAATTATAAATGATTATAAATGTGTGTGTGTGCCAGTTTTGATTCGAAGGTGCCAGAACTTAGCTTTCATGGAGGGATGTTTGTCGCACTTGGTGGCTTTTCACTGAGGCTTTTGTGGTTGCTCCATGATTCACCCAGCTATTTTCAGCGTCAAAACAGAAGGATGTGCCGGGAGCGGGCCATAGCGGGCCTATCTAGAGAAAGCCAGGCGAATTTGTCGCCTTAGTCTGCTGTGTTTTTTACCTCATTTGGGGTGCCCCCATCCCCATTACCTCAAGCATCACGGTGATATCCATATTACATCACCATCCGTCAGGGTAGGATTTTTTTTTCATCCTGTTGGCACCAACATTCAGCGGCCTTTGGGTCGATCACGAGATCGCCGTCGCGGGGTCGACCCAAAATATATGATGCCCAGAGGACACCATGGTGGATGAGGATGTTCACTTCTTTGGGACCAAAAAAAAGATGCTGCTGTTTAATGTTAAATGTCATTTCCATGGGATGTTGCCTCTGAGACATGATCACAAAAATGGTGTTAACAGTCATAACCATCATACACCAAAGATGTGTCGATGGGATTATAGTCATCCCCAAATAGACCGTGAAAAAATACATCCCCACTAATTTGATGGCGATTTACTTGTCCATCTATATTTGGGGATTAATTACTATATTGCTGTATGACGTCGTATGATGTTTGATAACTTGAGTTGTCCTCGACGGAGGTCTCGCTTAGAAGCCTTGCTAGACACAGCAGAGGCAGAGACCATGCAGGGCAGCCTAGGGCCATTTTCAGAAACGGGGCTGTTTTCGGCAACAATCAGCAAATAGAACTTGGATGAACCTTGGAAATAATTGAAGTCATTGAATTGAGAGTGGTGTATGGGTGGTGTCCCCAATAGTACAGGTACAGTGGTGGTGGTATAGCACTTTCTTTTCAGTGGGATGATTGAGAAAATTGATAAAGATAGCATCCCAAAAGTTGGTTACTAGGATGCTTATGGCATGACAGATGAACCCTTCACTATTTTATCTATTCATACATGCAGATGTACACATAAATGCAGTAATTATACAAAAGTAAATGCATGCACATGTACATATAGAAATATGTGTGCACATATGCCTATCTGACATTTCTGAATTAGTTGTTGCTTTATTTATGGGTCGTTTCAAAGCGTTTGTGATGTTCCAGGATTCCATCTTGGTCCGGGGTCCAGCAGTGGTTGACCTCGTCAACATGGTGATTGACTCCAGGGCGATAGGTTGATCTTTGGGTATGCTCCCAGAATATGGCCCAGAGCTACCCATATGATTTTCAACCCCTGAAAGATGTCAATTTCAGAAATCACAGTGGGACCCCTTGGGTAGTCCTGGTCCTGGTATGTATATCTACATCACTAGGGCCACAGAAGATTCTAAGATTCCTGGCCCCTCAATTCCTACAGATTTGACAAAGTCGGACCTCGGGCACACAACGTCGAGGCTCGAGAGTTTCCGCAAGATGCTTCGTGCAGTTTGTGACTTGACTATGTGATGGAGGAAACCGGCTGCCATTTGATTAGGTATGGTAAATACATGGTTCTGGTTTCCATAATGAAAGGAATCGGCATTGTTCACCATCATTCTTATGGAATATCCGAGAATCATGGTTAATTATGGTTATATAGGTTACCTTTATATAGTATAGTGACTGAATATGTTTATTGGCCATCCATCTATTTTGCTGCTACAAACCAGGGTGTCGACCTCAGCCACGAATATATGATGTGATTTTGATTGCAATTTTGGCATTGCTCAGTACAAAAACCCGGCATTTTGGGGATGGTGATGTAAAGGCCAATTTTGTAGCTTGCCTCATGCTTGGGCCAGAAGTCATTTTTTGAACATTCCATGGTTTTCTGCTCTAATTTGTGATTGTTCACATGAAAATATGTGGTACTAGTCCCACAGTTGGACAACATCCCCTCGGGTCCAAGGATATCGAGACACCTGATCACAATTTCACCAACATTGCAGAATCCCCGCATATGTTTGGATACATAGCGATCATGTCATAAACTGCTTGGTGACTTTGGTGACTTTGCGATTGGCGAAACCTGTCAATCATCTTAGGACTTCATAGAAATGGACCTCACTGAGCTTTTTTTGTGTGACAGTTGCAGTTTTTGGGAACCGCACATGCCAGAGACCGAGTTAAGGGTGGATTTGTAGCATTTCAGGAATATACATATACATACATATATATATATATACCATCTGGTTATTTAACATAGCCATGGAAAATCTCAATTTTTAATAGGTAAACCATCTATAAATGGGCCATTTTCCATGGCTATGTTAAATAACCAGATGTTGTATATATATATAATTATATATATAGATGTATATAGATGTATTTTATATATCATGAGAAGGGGTGAGATTGTGGTTGTGTTGTTGGTGAGAATGGCTCTAGTTACATCCCCGAGTTATTGGTGAAAACTCTTGTGTGATCTTGTGAGCATCTTTCAAAGCAACACTTTTGAACACCTTTCTGAGAGGTTTTTTTGATTTTTTTTTTGTTTTTCTATGTTTTTCTTCAGTGCTCAACAGCAAGAGCATGTGGTTTGGTACGGGATGAGCACTGAAAAAAAGATGGAAAAAATGATGGATCCAATCCAGCACCCCAGCTACTTCCCCAGATCTCCTTAGGCGATGGTGCCGTCCTCTTAGACAGCGATTTGCGGATCCAGGGCAGTTTTTCGGCAGCTTTGAGTGGTGGAATAGTCGTGGAATAGTCGTGGAAGCTCCAAATTTGACGACTTAATGAGTGTAAGTATTTTCACGTGTTGTCAAAAAAAAAATTGTTCAATGTTTTTCACTTTGTTCACTGTTCTTTGATGGGTGTATACGGTATACCCCATTCTCAGACAAACCCCAGTTGGAGACTTGAATTTACGCATGAGATTTCATCCGCAACCCTGGCCTCCTTTGTTTCAGGCCATGAGTGTTTGAAGCACCTGCTGATGACAAGCACCAACCTGAAGCCTGACTGCAGATGGCAGGGATTTCTATACTCTAGGGGAGATTTGGTGTCCGACCCGTGGTCGGGATACTCAGCCATCAAAAAACACAACAACTTCCGGGATGTTAATATAATAGCTCGTGCAACTTACTGTAGCACTTGGGAAGAAGCAAACATGGCAATGGGAAATATCCTACGATCAATGAAGGGGAAACCGATTTAATCATAGGGGATTTCCCATTAAAACCTCCATTTATAGCTCATTTGTCCAATTGCCATCTTTGATTTCGTTGCGAAGGCACGGCAATGACATGCTGCGCTACGTGGCGGCGGACGAGCAGCAACGTGACCGAGTTCGGCCCGTTCGGCGGTCAATGCACAATGATACACAGTGATTGTGGTATTCTTGGGGTGGCTTATTTCCAGGTTAAGATGTATTATGATATTATGATACACACAAATGGATGTAGAGCTGCAAATCTCAGGCTCAGATTTCACCATCATCAAAGAATCCGAAAATAAAGGTATTTAGCCGAGAAAGGTGATCAGTTCAAGTATCAGTTGTCAGGATATTAAGCCGCAAAAATGGGGAGCGCACCAAAAGCCAGAGTTGAACTCTTGAATCGGCAAAGGTTAGGATTGAACTGAACCAACCCAAATTCAGATTGAACGAGGAAAAACACAAACGACCAGTGGTGGATTGTTTGACTAACTTTTTTTTACAAATAACAGCCAGAGAGTTCATGAGCAGAAAAAGCTGTTGAACCCACAATCATTGAGAAAATGGATTGGAGAAAGGTTTCAAACTCCACCAACAACACGGCATTCAACCATCCAACAATTTCAAAGAAGAGGTTCCTATTCAATTCAAATAAAGAAATTAGTAAACAAGCAATGTGGACTGAAATTGGCAACACTTTTGGATACGACCAACACAAACATGGGAAGCAGAAGAAATGGGGGCAGCATGAAATATACGTATTTGACCCGGATCATGTTGGTGTATCGTTCATGTTCAACCCACATCCCACAAGATCTTCGTCATCTCCCAGTTTTAATTTTAAGCAAACATATATCTGGAGCGCCGGGGTTCCGCTGAGGCAGCCATTTCAGAATTTCTTGGAGATGTCCTCGGACAGCAACCAGAAGAGCTGCTTGGGTTGAAACTGTCGGATGCCTTGGGCCCTTCTGTGAGCAGCACTGTTTGGGGAATTTCCCTTGGTTTGACCTTTTTTTGGTTTGTTTGTGGGTTGATTTGTTGCTTGATGGAAAAAAGGAACGAACCAGATAAGAAGACTGATGTGAGATTGTATGAGTTTTCTTGCAGAGTCACTGAGATTATTCATGCCCCTTGACCTTCCAATGTTCTTTTGCTGCTGTGGGGGGCTGAATCTCCAGTTTGTCTCTCATCTCAGCCCTGAATGTTTACCTCAGTACTTGGCAGTTAATCCGGCTTCTGTTTGGGGTCTGATAAAGAAAGGGTCACTGAGTGGTGTGGAGGAGGGGAGACACAAAATCAGAGGGTACTGTAAGTTGTGTGTGTGGGAGCTGATTTTGAAATGTGTTGAATATTGCGCGTGTGTGTGCGAACTATTTGCAGTGAACCATGTGTTTCAATCTCTATAGACGTGTCAATGATATTGTGATGATTCCAATTGACCATCCCATAGTTTTGGCATGGATATTGGGTGGCTCGACCACCATCCAAGATTGTGGATTAGTAGCACCATTTAGTTTCCGTTTCACTTGGTTACAACAATCATCCTATTCCCGGTGGTCAATATGTCCTTTTTTCTCCAGAGTTTTCCGTGCAACGCCCAAAAACACAGAAGAGTCAAGCGTTGCAACTTCAGACGCTAGGATTTTACTTTTCCACACCAATGATACCACTATTTTCGGTTGGTGATAGCTAGAAACAAATATTTAGTTTAATTAGCTGGGTTTAGTAGCGGGTCTTTTTTGGGTGCGTCTCTATGTTTGGGTCTATTAGTTGCTTTAATTAGATATGTATGTGTTTTGTTCTTCCTAGTTCCTCAACTGGTGGATTTTGATGTCCTCCTCAGACTTGGATTTTTTAAAACCAATGTACTTTGAGTTATGACTTGATCACTGATAACGAGAATGCTATGACAGCTGCTGTGAATTTGACATAGTTTGACCCTGGTAAATCATGTAAATCCCATGATTTTCTATGTAAATCCTATGATTCCCCCGTGATTTTCTGGAGTTTCTCCAAGCATCCGCTTGTTGTAACTAGGCGCCCCAGATGTGGCGCCACCGTGTCTTCGGGTCTCCTTGTGTGGCGCCATGAACTCCCGAGCTCCTGAGTCGCACAGATGGGGATAGGAGAACTTGTTCGCCATGGTTTTCATGGGAAGATATATGAAAATAGGGATTTGATAATGAAAACTAAGGACATTTAACCATATTTAACCATATTTAACCATATTTAACCATATTTAACCATATTTAACCATATTTAACCATATTTAACCATATTTAACCATATTTAACCATATTTAACCATGAGCATTGGGGAT
>Ga0126342_10019559_pt1 | contig 11487 bp, 12 predicted proteins | sample Cyp1metagenome_FD_92528 | JGI IMG/M metagenome (GOLD analysis project Ga0126342, IMG submission 92528) | Coral microbial communities from Lord Howe Island, Old Settlement Bay, Australia - Cyphastrea 1 metagenome | ecosystem: Host-associated > Invertebrates > Cnidaria > Coral ... | reverse complement strand
CCCCCCCCCAGCTAAAGCTGATATAGCGACTGCTATATTAACAAATGTCATTGAGCATTTAGTGTTGCTGTTGCCCCCCAATAAGCACGCCTTCACCGCCAAAGCGGTGTGGGCGGATTTGATATTTTGCCCGACCATTTCTTTTGGCATCAACTTTGACATTCTATCTGAGACGAAATTTGGCAACGTATTTGACATGCATCCTGACATCTTATCTTGCATAGTGCTCGGGTCTGGCAAACCCCAGAGTCTGCAAAGTTGCTGTAGAAAGTGGCGCTGAGTCAGCGCAGAGGAGGCGCGGAGGAGGAGGGAGAGGGGGAGAAGGAAAAGGAAGCGGAGAAGGGGGAGGAACAAATTGACATAAAACCTGAGAAACAAGAGAAACCCGCAGGCACCTGTAGTTAATTAATCCAAGATGACCCAAACAGTTTCAGAACTGATAGTTCAAGGATGGACGTAGTTACCTGGGCTCAAGCTTGGAACCGGACCAAATCTTTTCAATGCTCGATACGCTTGATGCTGGACACGTTCGCATGCCAGCAATGCCGCGCCTTCTTGCTATTTTCTGTTCGCTAATTCTTTGTTCCTGCCGTCATTCCTTGGAGAGTTGCAAGAGCTCAAAGATCGAACATGAGGAAACATCGAACCTTATGACACATTTGGCACAGCAATTTCAGACCAATGTGTCGACGGAGAGGGAGGCTTTGCCTTCACAGATTCCAAGGAAGTGCTTCGCTGTTTTTAGTCATTTTTTGTTTTTGTAGTGCTGGTGTGGGGAGGGCGTCCGGAAGGGTTTGCCAACCTCGCTTATTATAGGTTTGTCAGAGCAAGCTGGCTAAGGTTGCTCTTCACCTACAAGACCAATCTGTTCAAAGCTGAGCAGGGACATTTAAGCACTCAGGAGAAAATATTGCTGGCCAACATGAAGCGCACAGTGAGAGTGTTCCAGAATATGACCGGTGGCGCGCCAGATGTTGAAATGTGGGACGACCAGGATTGCTTCACTGCACTCGAAAAACTTCAGATGAAGGAGGGTCCTGAGCTGGCGTTGGACTTTCGCAGAGAGGCCGTGGGCATGATCAAGTCTGACATTTGTCGCCTGGTGATGCTGTACAACACGGGTGGCTATTACTTTGACATAGATGTTGCACCATTAGATGCACTGCACAAAGCATTGGACCCCCGAGCCACTTTTGTGACAACGAAGATCAAAGACGGACTTTTTTTCCAAGCTTTCTTGGCCACTACACCCAAACACCCTGTGATCAGGAAGTCTTTGACGAATCTCGTTCTGATAAATTTGCATTTGAAGCCTGAATCCTTTTTCGCACAATTTTTCATCCATTGATTTTAGTTGGGTGGAAAATGGGAGCAATTTCCATCCAAACCCATGCTGTAAATCTGGATGCTGCTGTGTTTGTTTTTTTTTGGGGGTTCCTGCTCAATGCGAGTCGGTATCTGTGAAACTTGTACGATGCTGCATGCATAATTGATTTGCATATATTTGCATAATTGATGTATTTGTTTTTGCTGGTGAGGATGTTCAAGACCTGGTACGACGAGTATTCGGCACCTGGTCAGAACAAGGAGAAGCTTCGCCAGGAAACAGGCGGTGGAGGCTAGGGCTGCATTAAGATGCCTAAGCGATGATGTTGTGTTTGGTTTTTCCATTCATGACCCATGATCTTTTACATCCATTTGACATCACACCTTCGCCTGCCAAGGAAATATCGGCACAGCTCTGTTGGCAAGGTCGTTCAAAGACCCTTCTCTTTCGATTTCGTTGTTTTTTCTTTTTGTTTTCTGCAAGGTAATCATATGTATATTTGATCCTAATGGGGCTGTCACATCGAAGTCGGCGCAACAACCGGTTTTATGGTCAAACCATTGGTCTCATTTAAGCTGCTTCTCAGACATCCTCGCAACGAGATCTTACGAGCATTCTATGACGATCATCGGAAAGTTTCATAGTGCGCGTCTGGTCCTTGTGAGAAGACCTTTTGAAGATCCGGGTGGCATTGTGATCTTGTAGAATCTTGTAGGTGTCCTTGTGAGATCTCTTGGGGATTCTGCTAAAGTTTTTCTCGTGTGGTCCTTGCATGAAGATCTGTGTTAGAGGTGCTTGTACGAAAGCTCTTGTGAGATGCTCTTGTCACTGGTTCTTGTAAAAGATCTGGTAAGATCCTCTATAGAATGCCCTTCTATGAGGATCTGGTGAGATTCTCTTTGAGGTCCTGGTGTGAAGATCTCTTGGCCAAGAGATTTTTTAAAGCTAGTTTACGTGCAAATCTTGCCGAGAGATCTTTTGCACAGATCTTGCCAAAGGATCTCCTATAGACACTTTGCGGAGAGATCTTGTGGAGAGATCTCTGACAGAGATCTTGCCATTTTTTTAAAGTAGTGAGCTTGTAAAGAGATCTTGCCGAGCGACCTTGAATAGAGATCTCTTGCAGGGATTTTGCCCAAGACGTCTCTTGCAGAGATCTTGCTTGGAGATCATGTAGGAAACTGGAGCAGAGATCTTGTTTTTAGAGATCGCAGAGATCTTGTGCAGAGATCTCTTTTAGAGACCTTGTACAGAGATCTCTTCAAGAGATTTTGCGCGGAGATCTCTTTTGGATACCTTGTGCAGGGATCTGGTAAAGATCTCTTACAGGGATCTTGACAAGAGATGTGTTGCGCAAGAGACCTCCTATAGAATCCTATAGAGACGTTGTGGAGAGATCTTGTGTAGCGATCTCCCACAGCGATACACAGGGATTGTGTAAAGCGATCTCGTATAGACAACCTTGTGCAAAGATTTTGTATAGAGGCCACTGACGAAGACATACCACAAAGATCCTGACGAAGGGAACCTACAAAGGATCTCTTGCGCAGGGCCTTCTGCAGATATCCTTACACAAGAGCTTATTCAGAGATCCTGTCAAGGAGATCTTGCACGCGAGCTTTTACAAAGATCGTCACAAAGGTAAGCAGAATCTACCCTGATATCTCTTTGCCATGTTCTTTGCATCACTACTATTTGGGGTCTCTTGCCGGGACAAATCTTGTTCTTGCCTTTTTGCAGGGGCATGGAATGTGTTTCAAATCTGTCCACCATTCTCTACACAACAAATCTGTTTCACTTTCATATGCGTTGAGGACACTCAATCCACGTACCTGCGTTATTTACATACCAGCCACCCAAACTCAGAACCGACGTACCTTTTCTTTGCATTCCGCGAATTTGATTTTGGTATTCACAATTTTGTGCCTGGTTGTCCTCATTCTGAACGATTTTCTCTGGTCTTGAAAGAGGCCCAAAAACTTGAATTGTGATTGCGTTTTAGAATTTGCACCCGGATCAATCTCTTGTGCCGGCACCATGGGTGGATGACACTGTGGAGTATTGCGATCAGTGCCTGAAGGTTCCAAAATCCTTTCCGTTTTGTTTTTTTTTCAAGCAAATATACGATATATTGTGGCCGTTTTTGCACGAATAATGCGCTCCGACATGCAAAATTGAAATACTCTGCAGGGAAGACCTTTCCAAGGTTGAATTTTCATGAATTTTCAGCTTTATTTGTTGCCGTTTATTTATAGATTTGATAGCTAGCAGCTAGTAAGTAAATTGTGAAAGTAGTTCGAGATGTTGGCTGTGCCCTGTAGGCGAGGCCGTTCGAGCATTCTCTTTTGATTCTGTCGTTTCATGGTATGTATACGGGTGGGTGTGTGTGTGTGTGGAACATCTGAATATATGTAAAACCTCTACTTAAGCAGGGGGTGGATCCATGGTCTGGCAGTCATCCACCAACGAAGACACTGCCTTTCCATGGTGATATGACGAAGGTACGCCTTTGTCACGTACCTGCTTCATTTTCGGACATTGGATGTGGCCAACCCAAGAACCACCATGCCGTTTCCAAACAACTTGCTTTCAAATTTCTCGATTCGCACGGTTTTTTCAATCTGTCAACTTTTTTCATCTAGCACTGGACATGGCAATGGTACCTTTTCAATTTTTCTCGGGTCTCTTCACCGACCCATTCCTGTCAGGTGTAATTGGAGTGTTTTTGCACGTAAGATGTGTTCCACATCAGAATTTGCAAAGATTGTTCTGAGCAAGTGTGTGTGTGTGTCTGGTGTGTAAAGTGTTCTTTTATTACAACCCATTTTATCCGCACATTTTTAATGTGTCCTACCTTTTTTCCAATTGAGCAAGCTTCCCAAAAAAGGGAGCAGGTCAGCTTCAGTTTCATCAAGTCAGGAGTGGTCTTCAAGCACAAGTGAAAGCCCCTTGCTGGTCCATCACGCGGGCAAGGGTGGGCACGTGTCTCAATTCTTTCAAGAATGGCAATTTGAGATGCAAGGCCAAGGCGTTGCTCCGAGAGAGCGGCGTCATTTTTCGTATGATGATTATTGTGACTGGGGTGCTGTTGACACACGCACGAATACCGTGGTGTTGATCGCCAGGGTTTACGATTGGCGAAGTAACAAGATTTGCGAAGCATCAAAATTATCAAAATTCCTAGCAAATGGCTTGGCAAATTTCCTCGGACTCAGTCTGCCTTGAGGCGGAATAATGAAAAATGCGGGTTGTTGCTGTGACTCCGGGGCGGGTTTCTGGTGGATTAAGCAACATGTAAAGAGTTTGTGGATGTATACCAACTGGATTCAACAGACGTCGTTGCACAGGAAGCGGGTGCAATCCCTATCCACGGTGCAGCCATGACATCTTCTGTTGTGCGTTTTGCACGCTTGATTTGAGAGGGAATTGAGGCTAGGTTGCTCAGAGAGCCCTCTAGATTCCACAGCTCCCCTCGCACACTATCATTATAATGGACACAGATTGATTATAATGCTTCTGCACACAGATGGGGAACTGCAAAAACAGTTGGCAACATGTGTTTTAATTAGTCTATCTTTCCTTTATTTTTCTTGTCGCGCCCTTGGTTGATCCATGCAAAGAAATGCAAAGAAACTGTGACGGCAATTTTCTGGCGCTGGCAGATGTGCCATCAAGAAGACCCATAAAGGGGTTAATGTCGATGCAGCGTTCCGAGCCGATGGAATTTCGTGACGTCGTGAACTGCAAGTCCTTCAGGAATTTTTCTTTGTGGCAAGCACCATGTGTCCCAACAGCCGAGGACTGAAATTTGGACAGTCCATCAGCTGACTTGGGTGTCGAAAGTCAGATCCGTGGTGTGCAATTAGATGTGGCTGGTTCGGGATGGGATTGACCGCAACGGGGAATCCCAGGGAACTATATTCATATCTTTGATCTTCGTTGGGTTTTGCCAGTTTTGCCTGGGATTCTACTTGACATTTTTTGCGAGGTACATTGTGGCATTTCATGTGGCAATATCTTGCATTTTTTTGCGATTATTTTATTTGACCTTGTCCTTGGCATGAATTTTGCATACATCATATATATATATATATATATGTACGAGATACATTTTGACATTCGATTTCACATTTTGTCCAACATTCTCCCTGGAATCAATTTTGACCGTCTATCTGACATAAGTTTCCGCCTTCTTTTTTGATGATATGCATTCTGACGTTTTATACTTGAATATTGTGGGGTAAACACACCTACATATTCATTAGTGAGCCCTTCCTTTCCAGTCAAGGTCCAACTTAGTTTGTTTAAATGACTTTTGGCTCAAGATGGTTAAAATGTTCGCTTTCGCTGCCCTGGGTGCGTTGGTGTTCTTTTGCTGTCTTGTTTTGGGGTTGTTAGTAAACATCGACAGTTCAATTTGTTATCAGCCGTAGTTCGCTCTTTGTTTGACCCCCAAAAAGCACTTTCAGATTTTTGTGGTCGGCGACTCCCTAAAAGTCTGCACATGGGCTGCTGAGGGCACTGGCCAGGTTGTGTCGACTCCAATCTCTTGCCAAAGGGTGCATTGGCTGGTCGATTTCTTCAGAGCCGTTTTTGTCGACCGTAAAGCAGTTTGCAAAGTATTTTCCAGCAGCAGTACCGTTTCATCGGCATTTTGCTGTTCGCAAGTCTTCAGGGTCTCGGCATTTTGCTTTGAGTGTGAGCCCAAGACTACAAGTTGAGTTTTTTGAGTGATTTTACGGAATTCGCATTTCGCCACAACAATTTTATCCGCCATCATTGGCTTTGGACTTTATCAGCTTGGCAGTTTCTTCAATCCCATAGTGGAATTTGATTGTGATTTGCCTTGAACCTTTTTCTTTTGCACAGAGATCGCATTTTGCAGTTTCAACCGCAAGCCCAAGGGTCTCACTGCAGTTGTATTGCAGATGGATTGTCTCGCCGCAAGCTTCAGGGTTGTTTCACTGCCTCGTCAGCGGTAGTTTCACATAATTGCATTGAATTTACCAATCCATTTGAATATCCTGCACCTCTCACTACGCAGCTGCGCCAATGCTTCAGTGAGAAGGGTTTTGATTGTTTTTCTTTTGGACTTTTGATCCTCCACAACCACCTTGTTTAGCTCCTTTGAACGCCACGGTGGATTGACTAGCTTGGATTGTTCTATTGAATCACGTGCATAGCCGTGTTTCGCTTGTGGAATTTCCATTGCGATGTCAAGTTCAGATCCAACATCGAATTTTGACAGTTTGAGCGTTAGCACTGAATCCATGGATGTTCCAGCCGCTGTTGGAGAAGCATCATCTGAAAGGTCCAACCGAAGTGCGTCGTCAACACCTCGGCGTGACCGTTCCAAAAGTCATCAAGGGCAGGGACAAGGGAGACGCAATATGTCACAGGTTATCAAAAGTTTGCCAAGAGATCATGACTCTGGTAGGCATTTGGCAGTTGTTTCAACTGGTTCTGGTGTTGGTTCAGAATCTCAACCATCGCAGTTGCCTTTGGATTTTCCTTCAATTGAACCCCAAGCTTCGGTTCACAACACCTTTGAATATCATGATCAGAGATCCCAGCAAGCTAATGTTGGAATAGATCCCATGGTGTTCTCCAATATGGTGTCCGAGGCTAGAAGGGTTATCCAAGAATCTGAAGAGAAAGCCCAGGGTTTAGAACAACTTGCCCAAGAGGCTTACCAGCAAGCCTGTTGTCGCATTCAGGAACTTGTGAATCTTGCGGAAGCTTTATATAGTTCCAATTGTTCCAAGACTTCTGAGATTGAGATGCTTCAAAGGGATGTCCAATCAACTCGAGATCAACTTCAAGTTCAGATAGACCGCAATCAAGCCTTGGGATCTCACATTGCCCAATTTGAGTCCCAGATGTCCAATATCCAGAATTTATTTGGCCATAAGGATGCTGAGATTACACGCCTGATGTCTGAAGTTTCCCGTCTCCGATCAAGTGAAGCCCGGCTTGAGGAGAGGTTGGCAGCTCTAAGCGCCACTCCCTCTGGCGACAAGTGTTGAGGCACCGCTGAGGTCTGCTCAGGTAGATACCAGTTCAGGGATTCTGGGTGGAACAGTTGACGGTGATGTTGTCGAAGGTCCGAATGGTCAACTTGCGAATGTTTTCCAATCAGCAATGGAACGAAGAATGGATTCAATGATGGCAGCCATTCAGTGTTTGTCAGACAGAATGATCAACTATGAGCAAAATGGTCCGGATTCCAATCAAATGAACCCCAATAGCAACAATCGTTTTCCCCAGCCTTCAGGTTCAATCAATCCACTTTGGTCAAGGGATGAGGGGGGTGACGGAGAGGATGAATTAGTTGTTGCAAATATCCTGAAGGCCCGGACTTATCTGAAGAAGAGATTGAAGGACTGCTTGAACTTTTTCGTAGCTGCCTTCTTGGTAAGCGTGCCGTACACGGATTGGCGCTCCGCACTCCGCACTGCGGACAACATCCATGAGACTCAAAAAGATTCCTACCAGCTCGGTATTTTAACCTTGAACTTGGGTCACGTCAATCGAGTTCCGTATATCGGAGGAAGCTCAAAATTCCCTTCCTGGGTCAGAAAAGACACGGAGTATCGCTGTCTGCCATATTTAGTTTACTCTTCACACATTACATGCCTTTGCGAAGCAAGTGATGAACACGGCGGCATAGCATTGCATCAGCAGGTAGCTCGAGATCACGGCATGATTGGAATGGTTGTGCATCCAGAGATCAATTCCCAGTCGGTTGCTCTTTTTATCAGATGAGATCATTCAGTTGGAACTTTTATTGAATTGCTTGGCCATTAATTACCAATGTGAAACTGAGAATAAGAAAAATAAATTTTGGTTACTTCATGGAGCAATTTTTCGCCTCTGCCATGGCAAGAACACCTCGGCAGAATTCGTTAATCCGAATACCGGAGTACGAATGGTATGCCTAATGTAACTCCAAATGAAAAATTGACAGTAAAGCCACATCCGGCTCCACTGGCTAGCACACTTGGCTCTGAGGACTATGCCATCTGTGAAATAGACGGAAAGGTTGAAGTTCAACAAGCTGAGCTTCTTCCTGTTGCATCCGGCGCAGACACGCATCACGTGAAACGCCTTGGTTTGGCAGAAATCCGGATTGCGGTATTCCACATTTCATCTTACGCCTGGACAGACGCTTACGCCGAAGCGTGCCAAAAATGGTTGAGTTTTATTGCTAGTTGTATTGAGCACCAACAATTTGCTCAACGTAGCTTCAAGAAAGATGAGCATTCCGATTTTCGGACATCCATCATGATTGACATTCTTGAAAGATTTCTGCAACAGATCAACTTGCACCGAAGTCCCATCAATCGCATTACGTATAACGTAGTTTCATCCACAATGGCAAGTGAGTACATTAGAAGCATGGAAGGCAAAAATGCCGACTGTGATTCAATGATTTTAATTTCTCTATGTTATGGTAAACAAGTTGCAGTTTCTGAAGCCCGAGGCAAGGAAGAATCCGCATCTGCGGATGGAATGTCAGGCTCTGCCTTTTCTGATGAAGTCATACTAAGCGACGTGGAACAATTGAAGCACCTTTTGCCATATGACTTGGGTCTTGCAGAAAAAGATTGCGCTTATCACTCACCTCTTCTGACTTATGCACAGCTCAAGGTTTTCAAGGATATGAGAATTCGATAGAATTCGGTCAAAGGAATCCGAGGTCCGGAGACGCGCACGTTGGGGTGAAATCAACGAAGGCTACAAGGAAAAGCGCGATGAGCGCAAGGAGCGCAAGGATAGTGTGCCGCCGTTGCGGCGAAATTCCTTCAAGAATCTTGACGACCGTCGATCCCGGTCTGCCAGTCGTGTATCCCGGTCTGTTAGCCGTGTATCGAGCAGAGACCTTTCCTTTCGCAGACCAAATCCGCCGCCGGAGCCAAAAGCACTTCTATTGCAACCAAGGGTTAAAGCAGCTCCTGCATTTTTGAAGCCGGCACCGAGTACATCCACTGTCTCACCTCCTGTCAAGGCACCACCTGTACCGCCTCCGCGACCTGCAGGATCTCCAAGTGCCGGTCGGCCAGCTGCAACTCGAACCGTGGGAACATCAAGCAAAACGCCTCCTTGGCGAGAGCGAGAGCAGCGCCAGTATACTGCTCGAGGTCGTGAGAGATCTCAAACCCCGGTCAAACGCAACACAAGGACAAGAACCGAATCACGGCCGTCCACAGGAGCAAGCTGGACCAACACCAGACGTGACAGAGACCGTCCTGTTGGAGTTCCTGAGCCACCGCCTCCTCCGAACCGCATGTCGGGATCGCAGTGGCTAAATCAAGGCTACCAAGAGCCTTCGTCCAGCTCAACTTCGTACCGGTATCCCGGTCAACCCTACTAGTATCAGCAACCTTATTATCGCACAAATCCAAGAACTCACAATGTTGAGTATGCTCCTGGTTATCAAGTTCCACACAATGGATGGATTCGAAAATATAATGGTGAATGGTTAGATTTGCTTCCGCAAACGCCCGACCAATCAATTTACTTCCACCAACCTCGTGCCGAAAGAAGACGGAACGAACTGTTCTTGTACGGATATACCTTCTCCATTTGACTGTAGGTACTTCAATTGCCAGTGTGCCGAATTGCGGCCAGACAGCAACTGCCTGTAGTTTTTGATTTTGTCTTCGGACTCATACGTTTGACAGCAGATCACAAGCTGAGCGCTTCTTGTGAAAAGTAGCTGCATGTTCCGACACGAAGAAAATTTGTGTCCTGTTTGGTTTGTTATTTATTTTTGTTGACGTGTCTACACAATGCATGCATGACAGTTTGCATGTAGTACATGAATGTACATGACATGTTCGCTTAATTCATTATCTCCACTGCGCCACTTCGCTGGCTCAAGACTACTGCATACCTGCGTAGCAAAAAGAGAGTGTAGCTTGCGCTTGCAGACCACAAGGGTTACTGTCGTTTCCAGGGCTCCCTCAATACGGGAATTGCGCTACCTCACCCCACCCCTCCCCCAGCCTCCCCCCCTCCACCCCATCACAAACCGAAAACCAGACCCAAAACACGGTTTACATGGGTCTTGTGACTTTTGCATGGAAAAATCACTTCTTGCAACATGCTGAAAACTGCGCAAATACCAGAGTTTTTGCTCATCCAAGAAACTCTGTAGATATTGTGGTTTTTGCTGCCAGAAGCAAAAAACAGCGTAATTTCGCTTTTCACCCTGTCGTTTGTCGCTGGTTGAACAACTGGCCGCAATACTGGGCTTCAATTCCTTTTGTATCCTTTTGTCAGCTGTGTAAACCTCCTTCTTTCTTCGACGTTGCTCGAGAGACAGGCCGCTGTCATGGCAACATGTTGGCGATCTCAGGCAGGCACATGCCTTCAGGCATGGTGACTTTTTCTTTTTATTGTCGTTGGTGAGGTTCAATGGTGCACTTAATTCAGCTGGGGACTACTGACAGCCGTTTACAGGGTTGAAGTGACTACCGGGGGACTTGAGCCTTATCGCGACTCTTGCATGCGATTGTGGATGCATCATTTTCATTAACTAGTCCCCATGTTCCGCATTGGTCCCCTATCTCATGCGTGCCCCCTCTCTAGGTCAGGTTTGGGTCCTTCTCGTGTTTGGCCCGTGGCCCGTCCGCTTTTTCTTTTCCCTTGCCATTTCAAGGTTTGCCCGCTCTGGGCTAGGTGTGTTGGTGCCCTTTCCCCTTTTGCGTTCCCCGTCTCGTGTCCCGGTTATATAAATAGTTTGTCATCTCATTCCCATCGTCATCTCATCTCCATTTCCCTTTCATCTTCACCTTCATCTCACTTGTCGGAGCCTGAAAAGCCTCGCTGCTGCGGGGCGTGTGTGTGAAACATCCCAATAGATGTAAAACTAGTACCCTTATATATCTGAGTTGCAGGGGAGTGGTGGGCATTCTTGGAGTCACCATTCAGCGAAGACACCCCAAATTTGCTGTGATATGCAATCTGGACGCAGATTGCACGCACCTGCGCTCGTTATAGCAACCGGCTAAGCTCAGAACCGGCAAGCCGATTTGTTTTTGGTAAGGTCCCCTCGAGGGCGTCGCGGAGTGTTGTCGTTTTTTCATGTTTGCGTTATTTTCGAAGCATCCATTTCATGCCACGTTTTACAGTGTTTTCTTCTGCTTCGTTGCATT
>Ga0126342_10019558_pt1 | contig 11488 bp, 9 predicted proteins | sample Cyp1metagenome_FD_92528 | JGI IMG/M metagenome (GOLD analysis project Ga0126342, IMG submission 92528) | Coral microbial communities from Lord Howe Island, Old Settlement Bay, Australia - Cyphastrea 1 metagenome | ecosystem: Host-associated > Invertebrates > Cnidaria > Coral ... | reverse complement strand
AACTCACCCACCATCACCGCTCCATCACTCTTATACTTCCTCTTCCCTTCTTGCTCTTCTATGGTCAGTCTAAGTCTAAAGAAGTTGGTAACATGTGGGGTTATCCGGTCCTTTAATTTTAATCCAAGTAATGTGAACTGGAGGATTGAATCATGGAAGGACCTGACTAGGACTAAGATGGCTTCCTTGCAATTTTCCTCGAATGATTGGAGACATCCCTGCAGTATACTGATTTTTGTCGGCAACCATGTGCTGCATTCTGCTGCTAAAATGGATTATTGATCCGCGTTGACAATACTTCATGATCGCCATAAGATGTTTCTTTAAATGATGTATTTCTGCTGGTCCCAAGCCAATTAGACCCCTTTCATATCACTTCAGAAGGAAACCGCGACCAGCTCCAACCCGATTTTGGGCTCAAGGGCCACAAAGAGCAATGCAGGGCGTCAGTTGGATCCACAGGCATTCTTGCGCTGATTTCTTGATGCAACTCTTACTGGAAAGTCAAACCTGTTTGATATTTCACCACGGCCAGGGTTCGTGTAGTCGATTTTCAAGCAGCTACTGGCGCAAGTGCTGCAAATCCCGAGGGGACGGGCATCTCTACGACCCACTTAATGCTTCTAGGTACACCGTAGCACCTCGACCCGATGACATTTTCATTATTTGCACTTCCATATTTGTTTCACTGGTGTGTTACTTGTAGAATGCAAATGCACACAGACGTGTGTATGATATGCATTATTATATCATTTCTTCACATACATGGATATGGATGTATAGTATTTGCTGTTGGTACATGTATGTATGCAATTTCTAGGTTCATCTAGGTATATAGATAGCACATGTATGTGCATGTAGCTATATCACATGTGATGTGTATATATATATAATATACTCATATGTGGTGTAGTGGTCATACCAGATTACATCTAAATGATACATGTATCAACTGTGATACCACAAAAGTACACATATATGTAGTTATTGATACCCTCTGGTTATTCACCATGGCTCTGGAAATTTGCCCATTTATGGATGATTTATGCTGATTTTCTTATTAAGGTGGTGATTTTCCAGTTCGCTATCTTATCTAGCCAGAGGGTACATACATGGTCTAGTGTAAATATGATAATATTCTATACTGCCGGTCTTCTGGTGTTATTCTAGATATTTTAGATGCTATTGCATATGATAGTTCCAACGTAAAAGTGTCTATTGTGTAGTATGTGTAGTATGTATACAGCTAGATACATTTTTAGAAACTGAGAAACTATGGGAAACTATTGAACCTCTCATAGTATGTCATACAGATAGAACTTCCCATATTTCAGTAATGTGGGTAAAAAAAAGTCATGTTTACCATCCCCAGTCATCATCATAAATATATAGGTGGTATGTTTACCATTCCCAGTCATGGCTGGTTTATGACATTGTTTTACCCACATCAATGGGGTTTTAATGGGATAACAATTGGATTATATTGGGATATAATTGGAATATAATGAAACTATTTTCGCATATATATATATATACATATATATATATATATATATGTATATGTATATATATATTCCAGGGATTCCAGTATTACCATTTCTTGCACGATGCTTCCCATGTTCCAAGTTTCCTAGTGACCATGGCGCTGTCACTGGACCTCGAAGAGGAGCCGCTCCGCAGGCGCTAGTGGCTGTGACCATGGAATATGTGGATTAAACATCATAATGATTGTGGGTTTGGTGACCATTTGTAGTCTAATGTCATATTATAATGTCATTAAATATCTAATGATCTGATATTTCAAATGATGGTCAAGATTAATATCCACATTTGTTGTAGTCTAATGATGTTTCAATTGAGGATTAATCATGGTTTTCAAACGTGGGTTTAACCGTGAAACACAAGGAGAGAGATCGTGGGTTTCAGCAAAGCGAAAACTGGAATTTAGCAAGAAAAAATTGGATTAAACTGTACAAGCGCGGTGCTGAGCATTAATGATTGCGGTTTAATGATCAAACATGAAAATTGGCGGCCTCTTCTATTGAGCAAGAGCTCAATCGCGGGCGGGCTTAGAGGCTTCAATTAGTCCTCTGTGGTTCGAGGATCAAAGTTGCAGATGCAAAGCTACAAAGGAGGTGTAGGTGTTGCCACCTTGATCTGGCGACAGGCTTGTCAATGATTCGGATTTGCTTTAAGGTTATGTAATTAGTTGGGGTCACATGCTTATACCGGGAAATTCCATCCAGGCACATTTGCAAACAGCTTGCTGCTCGTACGTTTTGATCATATATTCTTTACCCGTCTTTTTTGTTGTAAGTATTTTTCATCTTCCTTCTGCTGTATTTTCATATTATTTACAAACTCCAAACAAACCTTGGTACTGTCTGCGCAGCTCGTTTCATTGGGGAAAGATCGCTTTGGTGACACCTTTGGCGGCTTCCTCGACGTCTATGTGGCGCTCGTTGGTGCGGCTCCAGATGCTCCATCACCGTGTTGAGACACTTGACGACCTTGAAAGGCAACACCAGCTTGGTTTCAAACATGAATTGCATTTTCCATTTCAAATATGGGATGTCATCCTTCCCATTGACTTTCACTCCGTCATTTTTCAGAGGGGTTGGTTGAAGCCACCAACCAGATAAGCATATCTAAGCATGATGATCAATAGCTTTTAGCTTAAGCTACGGGGAAGAATTCTTCGATCGCGTTACGGCTTTCGGGCGCCGCCCTGGCTGATCATCCCACTGGGGATCATCCCACAGTGGGACCGTTCACCGGTATCCGCGTTGAGCGGAAAGCATCCGTTGGGTTTGCCTAACAGAAAAGCACCATTTTGGCACCATGAAAGCGTACTCAAACAGATTGAAAATGATTGAACATGATTGAAAATGATTGGCTCATTGGACATTGGGGAAGAGCCATTCCATAAAATCACATCATAATTTGAGTTCTGCGTACTGGGGCTGCATCTTGATTTTTTAGAAAAAATCATGGGGGAGACCTCCACAGCACTGGCTAGGCGACATGCTAACATACCTCCAAGAGCCTACCAATCTCTATTTTACCAACAATCCCAATATCCAAAACCCAATGAAATTGAAACAGTTCATGTCATGCGATCCTTTTTATAGGGACTTCCTGGTGATGGCGCCTACGTGCGCAGCAAATTTTCAGCTGCTTTTCACACACTTACAGCGCGCAGGGCGGGCCTCAAAACTCTTAGGTGATGCCGTGAATGAGATTATTTACCAGCACGAAAAGCATGCATGGCATCATATGGCATCCAAGATTGACCATTCAATGTAAGGGCAATTTTTTTCGGGGAGGGAGTCACTGCATGAGGCTCAATATGGCTCAATTATAGCCAGAAATAGGCATCTATATCAGAATCATCATCAGCCATGAAAAATTGAGGTTGATGGTCATTGCGTGGCTGCCACATTCCGTTTCCACAAATCCAGAAGTCAATGGATTGGTTTAAGGGAAATGTTACAGGAAAGCCCCGTATTTAATGGTAAAATCTATGGTTTCCTGTAAATTTCTCAACAAACCAATCCATTGAAAAAGGCGGTTCCGACGAAAATCGCGTTGCGAACAACGGTGATGCTCATCCCCAAATGGCCGAAAGGTATGGTGCCGCGCAGGGCTACCAGATTGTCCGACTGATTGGTCGCGGCAGTTTCGGGACGCCCGAACGAACGGATGTGGCACTGGATGTCCATGGAGAGCTCAGGGATGTCCCATTGCTGTGTTATTACCGGGTAGTAAAGATGGTGATATAACCAATATTACATGTTGTTTAAGAGAGAAATGGGAGGAAACAGATGGGTTTATATACAGAACCTTCCAATAAGATGGAATTTGGTAAAATCGTACCAAAACAAAGTGGTCAGTTAAACCTTTTCTATGCTCTTGAGTGCTTAGCAATTTCTCAATGGTCAGAAAGCCATATTTCAGCAACAACAAATTTATATAAATATATAACTATATACATATATATATATATATATATTTTATAGATTAGATTAGATTAGATAGATAGATAGATAGATTTAAATATATAAATATTATACATATGGATGTGGAAAAAAAACAGACGTCGGCCATGAACATCGTGATCCATCATCCAGTAAACATGGAACATCCGCCAAAAAGGATTCAGGAAAAGATCAAAATGAAGGCGGACACCTTTTTTCTTATCAATTCATGTATATGTTTTTTGGCTGGTATTTCATTGTTTCTTTCAAAGTTATCTACGGATCGTTTGTTTTTTCAACTCGCTGATGCCATACAAACTGTATAGGCTGCTGATCTATATAGTCTGACAGTGTAAGTTCCCTCGCTCTTACCTGTTCAAAGTATTAACAAAGACCTTGAAGTGCTATGTTTTTTTACAAAAAAGGCAAAACCAATGAAACTTGTGGATGTAACCAACACCACCATGGGATGATTGCGCAGTGGCCAATCATTCTATGAATGCGGGTTGGGGGTTGAAGTTGCCGTTCTCTAACTCCAGGGGCTGGCCCATAGGAGATCAACTAACGGTACTATGAAAGCAAGTGTAAGCTATCATGCCCATGCTGGCATAGATGGAGTGGGCATTGGATTTTCCCAGTTATGAAATTCATTTGTGCATGTATGCATTTATATATATATATATAAATAAATAAACACACACACATATATATATATATACAGAAATAGACATGTATTTTTGTGTATATATCTATATATACGTATATTACACACACACACGCATATACTGTATATATATATATATAATTATGTATACATATATTTGCCAGCATTTGAAATTTGAAAGTGGGAGATTGTTTATGTACAAAGGCGTGTGCTTGTGGACTCTCTCCCAAATCTCCCACTATCTCCTTCAGGCTGTGTAGCTTGATCCCCTGGCGGGGAGTTTTTAAGGCGGATAATGACTGGGATATCCCTCCAGGAAAAAAATATGGAACACCCACATATTCTGGAGATGAGATATCGTTCATGTCTATATCTATGGTGCTTTACCAGAGATTACCGCCCGTTGGTAAAATCTAATCTGGACATGTCCAATTTCTACGATTGGTTTCCTTATGGTCAGCCATTGCAACGTGCAGATTGGCTCGCGCGTATACAGAATTTGCATCTCATGACATATCCCAGTGACCAATTCACGTTAGGGTTTTCAATTTCTAGTTTTTTGAATGTTTTGAACACTGCTCAATTCCAATGATTCATGGAGTATGCCAGCCATTTACATCCGTGCGCCATCCTCAATTCAAAGCGCCATCCGTGAAACTTGAATGATGGCCACCATGCCACTTCAGACAAATGGTTTTTGCATAAAAATTGGAAATGGGACATTTGCGTAGGAAACCGCTTTGAAATATGAAGGTTTGCAAATTTACAACAGTCATTTTTTAAGAGACATGTTAAGACATTTGATTTAGATGGCTTATGCCAAAGCAGAATCAACGCATCTCAGGAAAGCGTTGCTGGTTCGGGACAAGGAGGGGAAGCAACGCGTTTCTCGGCTTCGGAGATCGGGCGATTTCGGGGTCAACCCTGGTGTGGGTTTTTTCTTTTCGAGCAGGTTTTACCTCCGGTTGTCATCAAACATGGCAATTGAACAGCATCAGTGGTATTTGAGTGGGAAAGCAACGTACATAAACATTCCAGCAAGGAATGGTTGGCTCCAGAGCGAGGATGAGTTTTCATATTTTAGTAAAATTGCCCATTACTAATGTATCTGGGTGAAAAAATGCTGCGAACTCACTGGGTGACATTTGAGTGATGAAAAGTGGAAGGGGCCATCATCCTAGAAGCAAGCGCATGCTTCCAGGTTAGTGAATCATTATGATTTACCTATTTGCGTACGTTTATGTTTGCGCAAGTGCAGGAAGACAAGAACAATGAAAACAGACATCAAACTATTGATTAGATATATGCGTAGATAAACCCTGGGATATGTATTTTTAAACCTGAACAGAATCGACATGTAAAGAATATATGAAAGCGCTGCTGAATTCTGACTTGCAACGACCTCGCCACGATGTCAGCGCACTTGAAAGAGAGAGAGAGAGAAGGAGGGAGAAAAACAGTGATGGTTGGGTAAGGGGAATCTAGTATCCCATTACTATCCCATTAATATCTATCATTATCCCTATTAAAGCAGCATATGAAACCATATAACAATGTCGAGAAACAAATAACTAAACAACCCGTATTTGTTTTTTTCCGGTATGTTGATACATAAATTCCATAGATATTTCCAACTATGGAAGATATTAACGATTCACATTTTACCATATGTTGGTTTATTCACATTTTACCATTCACATTTTACCATTATACCCTGGATGGTGGTTTTCAAACATTTGTTATTTTCCATGTTCTATATGGGATGCCATCCTTCCCATTGACGAACTCCATCATTTTTCAAAGATGGGCACATTGCACCACCAACCAGTATTAGAATTGGGGGATGACCATTATTAAACATTATTAACCACTATTAACCATTATTAAACCATTGGATTTTACCATTACCCTCTGGTAAACTAACATAGCTATTGAAAATGGCCATTTATAGTGAGTTTTCCCAGTAAAAATGTTGATTTTCCATAGTTATTTTTCAACCTTTACCAGAGGGTATACCATTGGTGTTTACCATTTTACCTATGGGACCCGTCACGGGATGGTGGGGGCTTGGCAGGTGATGAAGGTGATAGATCTTCAGTGCCTGGACCAATGGCCATGGCGAATGCTGTGATGTGGAATTTCATAGGAAAACCATGAGAAAATGGATGTTTTAATGGGAAAACCAGAGGAAAACCAGAGGAAAACCATAGGAAAATGGAGGTTTACCATCTGGTTTATGGGATTTTAGTGTGATTTAATGGGAAAATGCCCATGAAAATGGAGGTTTTAATAGGAAAATCAACTATCATATGTTTTTTTTGGCATTTACCCTCTGGTAAACGTTGAAAAATAACTATGGAAAGATCCACCATTTTTAATGGGTAAATCCACTATTTCCATGGCCATTTCCAATGGCTATGTAACAAGTTACCAGAGGGTATAATGATTAACCATGGTAATAATGTAATAATATGTTATAATACAACTATGGCAGTTTACAATTATAACATATATCAGTGATTAAAATGCGACGTGGTTCCATGGATTTCATGATACAGAAAGTGTCATGGGGATGATGAAGCATTACAAAATGCGATTTTTTTTATACTGGATTTTCCCCATTGTTGTGGTTAAAATAAGGCATAAACTGGATTTTCTCCATTGTTGTTGATAACTGTGGTTAAAGTGGAATCATGGACAATGTTAATGGATAATGTTAATTCTAATGGGACACAAGTGTTTATAATTATAATGTCAAGTCAAGAATGTTAGTGGAATTATAATTGTACATGAACATTATAACGGAATTTATAATTAACATACCATTATATAATCAATTATAATGGACAAGTGGATTATTATTTTTTGATATCCGTTTATCATTGTTTATTATGCATGTTGAAGCCAAATTCTTGGGGATTCTTAGGGTATTTCAACTGCACACAACCAAACTGTGTTTTTTTTGTTTGTCTCCTCCTTTGGGGTATGAAACTTGATGAACACGGTGATTTGTTGCGAACATGTGGACTTGGACACCGCAAGAAGAAATGAGGGGAGTTAGGTCCACATGCTGACACGAACATGGAAAGAGTTGTTCATCAAAGGGTGCTTTTAGCAAAATCACTGGCCGTTCTCCATTCAGAAAGGGACGTGAGCTGCACCAACTAAAAATTGTAATATTTGGAGGATCAACCTTGGCTGTCTGGATTTTATTCATGTTCAAGAAGATGTTTTTTTCCAAGAGATCAGCACTTCTGCAAAGCATGTTCAAGTCATTCAATGACGGATATTCCGGCGTATTGACATAGATCTAACATGATCTAACATATTAAACTACATATTGATCCGCAACGTTGGATGATTTGTCACGCTCTGAAATTTCTACATGTGTACAGGTATGGCCCTTTAACAGATATTTTTATGCTTAATATGCTTATAAATGGGGGGGTATCATTCCACAAATATTCATAAATGGAGTTATATAACTGACTTATAACTGGTAAAGGGTTTTAACTCCATTTATGGTTATAAGTTAGAAGTTATGAGTTAGTTATATAACTGTCACCACTGTCAGTATTTAACTTACCAATGGGTGAAATTTGGTAAGTAAATTAAAAGTTACCCACTGGTAAACTAACATAACTATGGAAAATCACCATTTTCAATGGGAAAATCCAGTATAAATGGCCATTTTCAATAGCTATGTTAAATTACCAGAGGGTATATCCAAATTTCACCAATGTCTTACCGTCATAAGGCAAGCGAGCGAGCGGCGCCGGCAGCAGGCGCCAATGGAGGCGGAGTTGATGCAACGCTTGGCCCATCGCTACGTGGCAACTGGGATAGAGATTTCTGGGCGGCGAAAATTTTACCCTTTGGTAAACTAATGAAGGTTTAATGGGGTTTAATGGGCTTATTATGTTTTTTTATATAGTTTTATAGGGATGTTAACGGAATAATGATGGGAGAATACTGGGATGTTGTTGGATATATACCCTCTGGTAAACCAACAGTATGCTATTGAAAATGGCCATAGAAATAGTTGATTTATCAAGCTATAAAAAAATATTTTCCATAGATATTTTCTATGTATATATATATAGAGAGAGAGATAGATGGATGGATAGATGGATAGATGGATAGATGGATAGATGGATGGATGGATGGATGGATGGATGGATGGATGAATGGATGGATGGATGGATGGATGGATGGATAGATGTGTGTGTGTGCTAGTCAGCTTTATGGGGATGTATATTGACAAGTTCCAATTTGTAATTTCACCTTTCTGTTCGAAACAAAAAAATACCTTGTATCCTGGTTGATGGGAGCAGCCCTGGGACATATGGGTGGATCAAAATATTGCGCACCTTTCCCAGCATTGTTCGCAACCAGTTGCTATCGTGGCATCTTGACCTGCAGTTCCCAGAATTGGCGGAAGAAATTCCAGGAATCATCAATGCCCTTTTCAAATCCCTGTGCTGGCTGGTGCTGGCTGGAGAATGATGGAAATCAGTGGTTTTCAGTGATTTGAGGTGCGCTTCCACGAAAGCTTTCGAGAGGACAATGCCTTCGTGATCGTGTCTCGCTTCAAGTTTCGGCTTTCGTAACCTCATTTCAATACTGACCAAAGGAAAATTGGGACGCTTGTAGTTTGAAGAGAGGTGACATGATCGTGATTAGCGGTTGATTATGTCAATCTGTTTGCCAAAAAGATTAATGTTGATATTCAAAGTATCATTGACTCTCATTCATGTTCCCGCCTTTTTGTTGACTGTTACAACCAGCAAAATACAGAATTTTCGTTAATTCTCGCACATCCTACGTAAGTTGGTTAACATTCCCTGGTCAAGACGAATCGCGGTTTGAATGTTGCCAGAGTGGATGAAGGAAACCAATCAAACCATGCCCCCACGAGCATCCACCAGCCAGAAAGGGCGCTATCCATATCACTGATAGAATTCTCACAACAGCTGAGAACACTCACCGCGTTGGGAGCTTGAGTCTGGCTGACTGAATTAATGCGTTGTCTTGAACTGTTTGTATATATATATATATAAGTATATACACATACATATATATATATATACACATATCAATCTGTGCATGTGTTTCCTTTTTAATTCAGTGTGATTTGATTCACTTTGCTTATGCTGGATCAATCTTCGATGGATACCTCAATACCTTCGTTGTTTCAGGGCCATAAATAGCAATATCTATTAAACGGCTTGTAATGTGTTCATGTAGGCATATTCAATTTTATTTAAACAAATGTGCCCTCTGGTTATTTAACATAGCCGTGGAAAATCACAATTTTTAATAGGTAAACCATCTATAAATGGGCCATCTATACCATGGCTATGTTAAATAGCCAGATGGTATACGTGACCGTGATCTGCTAGTGTGTTCCTTGTTTCTACTCCAAGGATGCGAGAGCCCGTATCTCTCAGGGGGGGCCAAGTGTAAGCCTGTGCACCCACTGCTGGCCTTTTAAATGGTTGGTGCAAAAAACACCATGGGTGTGGGGTAAAAGAGGGCGCACTGCAAAAATGGAAGGCATATGTATATATATATAATAATAATAATAATATATATATATATATATAATTATAAAAATATATATATAATTATGAATATAGTTATATATATATATATATATTTCAAGGAAAGGTGGCGCCCCCAAAGTTATAGGCTGGGTTATAACTTTCACTAACTATAGATGTACGTGTCATAAACTATTTATTTATTGCAACTTAAATAGGTCTTGTTTGTTTATCCCCGGGGAATATTTTTTGATGCCTTAGATATGTTTTTTGGATCCTTCGCCCGACTCAGAATATGAAGATGTGGAAGAAGAATGCAAAACCAGGGCCGAAGTGGAGCGGGCCATGTCCCATTTGTGGCCTTTGGCTTCGTGATTGCTCCGCCGCGAGCTTGAACAAACACCAGAAAAATGCCCACATATGCTGCCGGCACAAGGAGTGGCACTTCCATTACAGCCAAACTTTATGATAAATCCACATAAACCCATATAAAACCCATATATTTGTATCATATTAAATAAACCCATATAAACCCATATAAAACCAATATATTTGTATCATAGACCTATATAAACCCTAGTTATTGGAGTTTTGTTCACCAACTGAGCTAACTACTAACTACCAGAACACCATCCTGGATGATTGAAGATTATACGCATAGACTTTACATATGTTGGGCGCATCAGCATCTAAATTAGCTACTTGAAATTTCTGTTCATCAAAAATCAAACGTTTTTTTAAATGTAACAAATACTGATTACTTGATTAGGAGAGGTAATTTACATTAGACAAGCAGATACGCTCTCCTATTCAAACTGGGCAAAGCAATTGACATTGCTTCTTTCACAGGGGATAAGCCCATTGCCATGTTGGATTACTGGTTACTGGAACATATCCTCCAGACATCCGCGTCCATGTCTACATGATTTCCCTGAAGGAATGGGCATTTCCTTTCAGAATTGGAAAATTGATGGGATACTGTGAAGCCGCGGGAAAGCTTCATTTGTTCCTGAAAATTGCTCCAGCCAGCAACAGCTCTACGCTCTAGTAAACTAACATAGCTATGGAAAATCAATAGTTGAATAGGTAAATCACCTATAAATGGTCCATTTTCCATAGCTATATGTTAGTTTACCAGAGGCTATTGATGTTCCACTGCTTCCGCCTTTAGGTGATGGACTTTTTCAGTGGTGGTGACTTGCGACAACAGGCAGGCTTGGAAGTCTTGGAAGTGCCAGTGGGGACTAGTGACTGGAAGATCCAAATGGGATGATGATGCGATTTGATGCGATTTGATGCGATTT
>Ga0126342_10019557_pt1 | contig 11488 bp, 14 predicted proteins | sample Cyp1metagenome_FD_92528 | JGI IMG/M metagenome (GOLD analysis project Ga0126342, IMG submission 92528) | Coral microbial communities from Lord Howe Island, Old Settlement Bay, Australia - Cyphastrea 1 metagenome | ecosystem: Host-associated > Invertebrates > Cnidaria > Coral ... | reverse complement strand
GTATGTATGTATGTATGTATGTATGTATGTATGTATGTATGTATGTATGTATGTATGTATGTATGTATGTATGTATGTATGTATGTATGTATGTATGTATGTATGTATGTATATGTGTGTGTTATTATATTATATGCAAGCTGGTTTTCTGCCATCCAAAAATGGGCGTTGCAAGTTTAAGATTATAGGAACCACTTGTTTTTTACATCCCGCTTCACATTCTTGTGGACCCCGATGTTGACACGGCAGCTTGCAAAAAACTTTGAGCTTGCCGAACCAGGGCCGTCTTGGGTATCCCCATCCACAAGCCGTAGGCAATCTGCACTGAGCATATGGAGGTTTCCTACGTCATGGGGGTACCCCCTCATCCAAAATTGCCTACTAACAATGGGAAAACCTATGGGATCGAGTACCATTTTTGAGGAGGAAACCTCCATATATAGTTCTAATAAGTTATAATTACCATAAACCGTGATCACCATCAATCTTCCTACGCAATTTTGAGTGAGGTTCCATGTCGGATTTCAGCCTGTTTTGTTTAGAAACGGTTCCTAATCACAAACAAAACTCTTATGAAGCAGCTGGGCTCCCACTTTGGTTTGTTTGCGGTTATTTATTATTGGGTCAATCCCATGGATGTGTTTCCCAGCTGCTGCAAGTGCTAGATATCCAACCATTATTATCATAACGATTACCAGAATGCTGCATACCATCACTATTACCATGACTATACAATTACTACCATTCTTTCAATAGTGGGTTCCCAAAGATCCATAAAGGTCCTTCATCTTCCAGCCTCCCCAGTCCAAAATCCTCCGCTCCTGCACCCTGAGCTCGTAACGCAGGATTCCGCATGCGGCATCGTCGCGGCGCTGCCAGGTGATGTACCACGCAGCGTTGCGCACCTGCCGGACAAGGGACTGGCCTGGCGATGGTTGGACAATTTTGAATCCATGTGTTTTTTTTCCATAAACCTTCATTTGAACAGTTTACATCATTCCACAAGAACACCCCAAAAATATTAAAAAATCATCCAAAACCATTGGAAAAACCTTCAAAGTTTCTCAAAAATCATCCAAATTCATAGACCTTCAGAGATTTTGCCGACTTCGAACCCCACCCCCGGCCCCGGGTGCCTCGCAGCGCAGCCGTTCCGGTCGCTTGGGCGGCCGTTGCTGGGCGCCCTGGCCGCACAAGCGGCGCCGGGCGCGTTGCAGCTGTGCCAGGGCCTCGTGGCATCGAATCTCGTCCTGGAGGTGGTAGAAAACCGACCAAAAGATAGGGAATTGAAACTGATGTTAATGGTGATTCCAGGGTGATTGAATGGGATTTGAACGATGATTTGGATTCAATGAAATTGAATGGGATTGATGCCTTTTTCACGACGAATCCAACAGATCCCTGGATTTCTTTCATTAGAGTTTTAGCTACCCTCTGGTACCAGATTGCTTTGGAAATCATGGCCCCAATTAGTTCGACGATTTACCTGTCATGGTGACTTTCAATAGATATACTGCGAGTATAAAAATTGCCAGAGGATACCAAAAAATAGATCAGATGTTCTTCGGCACTGATGTTTTTTGCACGTGATTGAACTGGTTGAACTATCAACAAAACACGCAAGAATACTGTAGACGACAATAGGTTTAATAGATCAACTACTGGGCAAAATGGGACGTTTAAACAAGTGTATATAAATGGTTTGAACGACAAACACACATAGAACCAAGTAGACAAGTTGAGACTCTCCAAAGTTCGGGTTGTTACTACCAACAAATAGATTGTCTGGGAAGAAACAGGAAACTCCTAAGCAAAATGGTGCATTTGAACTGCCAGGAAAATATCAAAGGAGTGGAGTTCAACCAGCCAAAATGTGGAATAAACAAGTTCCGGAACAAGTTTGAACTACAAAGAAGACGGGTTTAAATAAACGGTTTAAGTATTCAATAGATCAACTACTACCAAGCGAAACAGGAGGTCTAAACAAGTTCGCTGCAACCCCTAGGTTTGCCGCGCCCCATCCCTGTCTGTCGGACCGCGTCTTTTTCAATTGCTCACAGCCTCACATGTGGGTTCATACGTCATCTTCCATGACTCCGACGTCAAAGGGGGTGGGAATTTATAACATTTTATAACCCGTATTCTATTTGTAGATCTTCCCAATTGAATGGAAAGTTGAATGGGGGTGGGAATTTATAACCCTAATTCCCTGGTGGTTCTTCCTAATTGAACGTACAGTTCAACGGGGGTGCAGATTTATAACCCGAATACCCTTGTGGATCTTCCCAAATGAATATAAAGTTCAAAGGGGGTGGGAATTTACAACCAATACGTTGTGGATCTTCCTAATTGAATGTAAAGTTCAACGAGTTCAACGAGGGTGGGAATTTATAGCCCAAATACCCTTTTGGATCTTCCCAATTGAATGTAAATTTCAACAGGGGTTAGAATTTATAACCCTAATACACTTGTGAATCTTCCTAAATGAATGTAAAGTTCAACGGGGGTGAGAATTTATAACCCTAATTAATACCCTTGTGGATCTTCCCAATTGAATGTAAAGTTTCACCGGGTGGGAATTTATAACATTTTATAACCCGTATTCTGTTTGTGGATCTTCCCAAGTGAAGGTAAAATTCATCTGAATTGTTTTGTTTCACGGTGGTCCTGACTTGTGTCTGCAAATTGTATCTAGAGCCATGGCCATCTATCTTTCGAGGATAAGCCACTTTGTATCCACAGGTGAAGGCTGTCACGGATTGCGTTGTCTCTTTGTGCTTGAGCCATGGTCTTGCGGTGGCTGGTATCTGCTGCTATTCGTCATGTCATATCGTGGTATCTTCTGCTATTCGTGATGTCAATTCTGAGCGTGGGCGAACCAGGGGGTTGCGGGGGACAAGTCTACCCTCTGGTAATTTAACGTAGCTATTGAAAATGGCCCAGTCGAAATAGTGGATTTACCCATTAAAAATGGTGGATCTTTCCATAGCTATGTTAGTCATTACCAGAGGGTAAACGTCACAAAGAATCGGCCCTTCCTCCTCTGACAGAGGCAGGCGTCCATCTGGGTGGATCTCCCGCGCGATCCGCCTATGATTGATGGGGACCGGGGGGACCGTGGACGTCAAAATGATGATACTTTATGGAACATCCATTTTAATCCATTTTACCCTCTGGTAAATTCACATAGCGAACTGGAAAATCAACACCATTTTTAATGGGTTTTTATCCACTATTTCGACTGGGCCATTTTCAATAGCAAACTGTTAAATTACCAGAGGGTAATCCATTTTAATGGGATTCTATGGATTGTCCACTATAAACATCTCTATAAACCATCCAGCTTTTGGGGTAATTATATACCCCCATTTAAACCCACCAGCACCTGAGAGGGCGATAGGGGCAAAACTATCAAACATGCCCTATCCACGGCCGAACCCAGGTACCAACCAACCAAAATCAACAAAAAAATGTCCAGAAAATATGTTCTTCATGTCCATTTTCTACATGACTTCCCCTGATTTCAATCCCTGGATCCCCAGCCACGCCTAAATGCCTTGGATGCCGCCGCCCGCGCCCCCATCGCGACCCTCCAAGCGTAGCACCTGCTGTGCCCAGCGCGACGAGGCGCCGGCGGGGACGGCGAGGATCCGCGAGATCTCAGCCAGGACCTGCTGTCACCATGGGAAATTGCTGTGTTTCATGGTGATTTCATGAATTTGAATGCCATGTTGTGGTGATTGACTGTGATTCATAGGGATTTCATGGATGATTTCATGGTGATTCATGGGGTCTCATTGGGTTTAATGGGGATTCATGGAAACATAAACCGACAAGAATGCAGGGTGGGGCCCCCATAGCCGATAGCTAAGTTGACGCGCGTTTAACTTGGCGAACGTTTGGGTTGATTAGGGGGTATATAGTATATAATAATTTATACCATCTGGTTATTTAACATAACCATGGAAAATGGCCCATTTATAGATGGTTTACCTATTAAACATGGTGATTTTCCATGGCTATGTTAAATAACCAGATGGTAAATAATGAATGTTAATGGGGTATATCGGTATATCAAGCAATTTGGAAAACTGGGGGTGCCCACCTGGCAGGACGGTGGTGGAACCCACCTTGGCTGTGAACTTCAAATCTGGGCATCAAACATATCAAAATGTACCACTCCTTGGAGATATTTGTTTCGCAAATTTTGTTGGGATTCAATGGGATTTAGCCCATGTATGGCTGGGAGTAGGACTGCAAGCCGCAACTCCACTTGGGATTTGTTTGCAGCGGGGAAGTGGGAGTTTTGGCAGGGAACAATACTGGAAGGAATGAAGTGGAAAGTTTTGATTTTTGCCGCCAAAAAATCTGATTTGGCTAGGATGTTGTTGCTTTTTAGCAACAAGAAATGGGGATTTGACCAACATTCAACATTGATGCATCAACGGTATATAAGGATGTCATGCAGATTTCACCGACCAAAATGACTTTGTGGCGATTCAATCCCAAAAAAATGGTGGTTTATCCACGAAAAATGGATTAACATTGGAAGGTTTGAGCACCCTGTAGGGTTGGAGTTATAGGGATCCTCAAATTAACCAACAAAAAAAACACATTAATGTTCATTGCAGTAGTTCGCAAAAGGCAACACAACCTTGACCAACCAACAACAAATACTCAAATGATTACAGAAAAATACAGAAAAAATGCACCAGAGTATGTGAGTTTGACCAAAAGATAAGTTTAATTCCTGGAGACCTGGGATGATCAGCGAGCATCAATGGGGATCCAAGCAAAAAGAGGCGAAAAGGGAGAGAGACTGTAGAGTTTATCAAAAGTAGAAATGGAACAAGAAGACTCAAAAAAGAAGCTATTTCTCTCAGCCACAATCCATCACCAAATCCTTCAAAATAGTTCAAATATGTTCAAATCATCCAGCAACTGGCCCCCAAAAAATCGTCCAACCCCAATGTGTTTCTCCCCGCAAATGTCACACCTCCGCCCCGCTGGTGAGTCGCCGCGGCGCTGGACTCGCCGCCGCTTTCCCCGCCGGTGTCGTCGGCGGCGCGCGGGTGCTGCGAACGGGCGTCATGGGCTCCGCAAACTTCGGCGCAGGGGGCGTCGGTCGGCGCAGGCTCGTAGGCAATGGCACAGCGGCGGCATCCGGGGCACAACCTGGCAGCGAAGGGGCTGGAAACATCAGAATGGAGGGAAAACTGTCTCGGATTTCTTGTTACAAAAAAGGTGGCAAGAATCCCACCCCCGGTTGGAAGTGCAGGCAAGCAACCACGCGCCATGGCATCATCTTCACTCTGATTTTTCTCTTTCTTATCATGCACATGTGATGTTGTGCTCTTGAATGCCGGAAGAGGCATGTTGCCTTGGGAGGGTGATTGTTGTGGATGCATCCATAAGTTTCCCTCATTGGGAACAAAATCCGGAGCTGACTGTGGCACCTGCCAGCTCTTTTGCCGACAACTTGGCGAATTGCCGGGAGAATTCACGGAGGGCACGCACCCTTCAGATTGGATGCAAAGATTTCCGTCCGGACCATTGGAAGGAACCTGATGATGGGTATTGAAGACTGGTGCCTGCATGCTCTTCTGCTGATCATTCTGGGGGAGCAAGTTGGCCTGGGGATGGCTACACGGTGTGCACCCTTGGGATTGCATCCAAAGATTCCCATCTGGGCCATTCGCAGGAACCTGATGATGGGTATTGAAGACTGGTGCCTGCATGCTCTTCTGCTGATCATTCTGCGGGAGCAAGTTGGCCTGGGGATTGCTACACGGTGTGCACCCTTGGGATTGCATCCAAAGATTCCCATCTGGGCCATTCGCAGGAACCTGATGATGAGAATTGAAGACTGGTGCCTGCATGCTCTTCTGCGAATCATTCTGAGGGAGCAAGTTGGCCTGGGGATGGCTACACGGTGTGCACCCTTGGGATTGCATCCAAAGATTCCCATCTGGGCCATTCGCAGGAATCTGATGATGGGTATTGAAGACTGGTGCCTGCATGCTCTTCTGCGGATCATTCTGAGGGAGCAAGTTGGCCTGGGGATGGCTACACGGTGGGCACCCTTGGGATTGCATCCAAAGATTCCCATCTGGGCCATTGGCAGGAACCTCATGATGCGTATTGAAGACTGGTGTCTGGAAGAACTTCTGCTGTGTCGAGGGGCAACCAGATTGCCACAAGAAGGCTTCATCCCTCTGCTTGCGAGTCAACTCCAGCTCCACTTGGCTTTGCCCGGGCTCCTGCGCCTTCGAAGGGGCCTTGGTGTTGAGTGGGGAGTGGCTGTCCTCCAATGATGAGTTATGTCCTAACGGGGGATACCCTCAAATAGACATTTTAGAGGGGAAGAAATGATGATACGCCATGAAATTTAGGCGTGGCCTATTTTTTCACAAACCGTTGTCCCAAATCCCATATCAATTGGCTGATATTGGCTGTGTCACCTATGATTCTTCTTTGCCCGATCCCGCTGGGCAAACGGTATCCGACCCCTTATGGGCAAACGGTATCTGACCCCATATGGGCAAATAGCCATGTGTATGTCCAAAAAGCCGAAATAGACGACCTTGGGATGATTTCCCCAGGATTTCCGACCATTTATGTTTGTTTCCCATTGGGGATCCGACTCCAACCACTAAAAGATATGAACCTGAAAAGGTTGGCTCCATGGTGAGTCTAGAAGTGATTTTCCATTTTTGTTCAATCAAAACCTGCATAAAAAGGTTGGAAGCCACATCCCCTTCTGCTGGGTTGATGGATTCCCAGCAGATTCATCCATAATCCCAGCTTCGCCGGGCTACCCCTGGTCAGAGACCCGCCAAAAATCACATGATTTTAGCTGTTTAGTTTCATGTTCCTCTATGATTTTTGCCAAAATATACTCCACATGTTCACCTCAAGGTCTGCTCAGGTCGGTCACTCCAACTTTTATCATTGTTTTGATGAGCGTAAATTCCCACTGCTTGGTTAACATCCTTACCATCCCCATGGCGCCAAGACGCCACGCTCTTCTTCCTCTTGGCCTTGGCCTTCGGGCCCTTCGGGGCTTGAACCTTCCGCCGCTTCGCGGCCGCTTTCGGGGCCACTTTCAAGTCCTCGTCGCCGAATGGCTACCCTTTACGTAATCAAACAGTGGCTAGCTGGAAAACCCCCTGTGAATGGAGATGTTCATGGGAAGATCATCGAACTAAATGGTGGATTGTCCATTGCAATCTTTGATTGCCAGAAGGAATGTTCTATATAGATAAGCTGCTAACCACAATCATGCTGAATGTGTGTGTGGTTGCTTCTTCAAATTTCCTTGACATGTCGATGTTAAAGTCCCTACATTTCTATGGTGAAAACCCTGATCTTGGTGGAAACCCAATCACCCTCCAGACAACCAACGTGGTGCGACACATCTCCGCAGAAAATTGCATCAAAAAAAAAGTTCCATGGGTCCGAAACTTAATTGATGAGTAGAGTAATATAGTTAATAGTCAATATTACATGGATTAGAAAGATGTTCAGGCCAACGACCCCAGACGTACCCGTATCCGGAAATCAAATTTCTAGCTGGTTAGTTTTTCATATCCCCATGTATAGTTTTAAGATAAAACTTTCATACTCTCTGGTAATTTAGCATAACTATGGAACATGGCCTATTTATTAGATGATTTTGGAAAAAAAACAATATGTGATTGTCCATAGCAAACTGTAACAAATTTGCAGCTGGTATCTAGATGGTAACCCCATCCCCCAATTTTAAACACCTCTATTTATTTGGTCCCAGTATGTCGCAGTCACGAGGTCATGCCCTACATCGACCACGGCCCGAGGAGAATGGGGTCCTCTGGAAAATCCTCAATCGCATCCTCGCCCTGCGAAACGGGCTGCGCTGGCTGCGGCGGCTGGGGCGGTTTTGGGAAGCCCTCCAGCAGACGTTGCGCCCGCGCGGCGGGCGGCTCATCTGGCACGGCGCGGTGACATGGGGGATGCCTATGTAGAATGTCTTGAAAATTGTAATCTTCAGGATTCTTCACCATAGGTCATCCTCAAGTATCAGTGGTTCTGCAACTCCCTTTGATCCCAGTTGCAAAATCTATAGGGGGGTTCCTAAAATGGAAGATCCCATTTTTAACCATGGGTTTCAATGCTAAATGATTTTTTTTGGATGATTTGGGGTACCTAAGTTTTAGGAAACCTTCATATAATTAGCAAAAACGCTGTGAATTCACCAAATTGTCGCGGATCCAGCTGTGAATTCCTAGCTGCAGGGCTGTTCCTACATCCCAGGTACAACTGCAATTCATTCCAGTAGTCACCACCAGAAGTCCAAGATGTTCCCCACTTCATAAGTGATTAAATCTGGTGACTTAGTGTTGTCAACCCATCTCAAGAATATTCGTCAATGAGGGCTCATCCCATTTCTATGGTTGAAAATCAAGCATCTTCGAAACCAGCAACCAAATAAGTGATAATGTGGTGGTAATCACCTGCGTTCAATGGCTAATTCATCTGCAAAAATTAAGTGATTCCATGGCCATATTTAGGCAGCGACGAAATGGAGTACCAGTGGATGCACAAAGAAACAGTCATGTTTTCAACCATCCAACTTCTTTTGGGTCAGGAAGTTTGAGCCAATCTAGTAATCAAACATGACAAAAAAACACAAAAAATTGAATACCCTCTGGTCAACTAACATAGCCATGGAAAATCAACATTTTTACTCATTTTTAATGGGAAAACTCACTATAAATGGCCATGTTCAATAGCTATGTTAGTTTACCAGAGGGTATAGCCTCTGGTAATCAAACATGGCAAGAATGGAAAAGTTCCCAGCAACAGTTCGATGATTTCCCAGCAAAAGACCTCCATGGCATGGCTAGGGATTTCCCAGCGGCCCGCCATGTATCTGAGCCTGGCAAAGAGGAGAACCTGAACATCGGCAGCCAGATGTTAGGAATGGATCTGGCCATTGGAAAGGAGTTTACTCGTCTACTCCAAGCAACTACTTGGGAGGTCAAACGAATTCCATACTGGTCTTCTAGCAGCATCCCAAAAACATCATGATGATAGAAGAGATGTCAGCAACAGGATTCAGTATTCACCAACATAGAAACCAAGTAAAACCAATCAAGGGAATATCGGAATATCTGACATTGAAGATCTCCTGAGACTCTCTAGGACCCCAGATTTCCACAGAAAATGAAACACAGCAGATTTTTTTTGACAATCTCCATCATCTCACGGGGTTACGCGCGGATGGGGCCCAACCAAGGGGGCCCAACTGGTGGATACATCACTCCAGCACCGCTGTCTCCGTTCCACTCCGTTCCATCCGCAGGCCGATCATCATCTTCCCCATCAACATATGTTGGCGGTAAATACCCGGCTTCGCACAAAGCCATTGTATTTTCCTTTGATACTGTGGATGGTTGCGAAATCCAGCACCAGTTGGTAGATTCTAGATGGTTTATCCCGTTATATCCCATTATTTACAGCTTTTCATAGTTAGCAACAGTTGCCCTGCCTGGTGCAGGATTTCGCAACCATCCACAGTACTTCCCATGCTAGTTGGACCAAAGATCTTGTTGGTCCCCAGTGTACCATTTCCTGTACCACCTTATATGAGCCGTTAAAAATGTCACTATCCCATCTACTAAAATACTGATTAGATCTGATTCATGGGTCTCTGGTGAATTACGGACTTTTTTATGATCCCAACCAAATACAGGAAGGTTCACAAGCCCCTATAACAACCTATAGGGGGTACCCTCCAATCGAACGAGGCTGGAAAGTCCCCGCCATGTGGGGATGGATCAAAACCCTGGTACCTAGTGAACCCCAAAATAGCTGGGATTTATGGATGTGTGGCAGTGTGTCAAAACCAATAGTACCCCTGGTGAACATCAAAATAGCTGGTAAACGGATGTTCATCCCCCTAAAAATGGTATGTATAGGTATTGACCCATTGCCATGTTTGATCACTGAAGGTTATCTTTAATGAGGCGAAGACGACCCCCATCTCCAACCCTCCCGTTCGACCTCGAAGCGAAGCACAGACATCCCTTGCAGCGGCGCACGTGCATGGTGTCCTGGGAAAGATCTAGATAATATCAAGCAATGGCAGCAATGCATTGATTTACCCTCCAGTAAACATACAAAGAGCTATGGCAATTCATGGGTTTCCCTGGGATCTGAGCAGGTAGTGGATGATGGCGATGGGACAAAACTCACATCAAAATAGCCGATGCTCACGCATGTTCATTCCCTAAAAATTGGATTTATAGGATCTATGAATTTACCATCTTCCGACTAATAGACTTTGATCCTGAGAATCACCAATTCTCAGAGGATTCTTTTTGTTTTCTAGCCCCCAGCTCATGTCAGGGTCACTATATTCGCCAAAGTGTACTGGTTCGAGTAAACCATGTAAACCCATCTGCTGGGGCGAAAATCCTGATTTGTTCTGCCGTCCATGTGTTGTTGTGGAAAGATACACCCCATTACCCACAAAACTCGACGAAACTTCCTATCCCAGGCTTCCTGAAGTAACACCCACCATAAGATAAGATACAGATAAAGATAAAGATAAAGATAAAAATAGGATAGGATAGGATAGGATAGGATGGGATAGATAGATAGATAGATAGATCAGTGAAACACACCATTTCAGCAAACAAATGGTCAATCTATCAACGGTGTGTTTCACTAAGGCGTTATAATATCACTAAACATCAACTATGATCGATAGATTGATATTTGAATAAATTGCTATTTCACTTTTGCTTTATGGGAAACCAATCTGTCAATCTATCTATCTATCAATCCATCAATCTATGAATGGTGTTTTTCACTATGGCTTTATTCAATACACATCACTATGATCAATAGATTGATATTTCAATAGATTGCTATGTCACTATGATTTATGGGAAACCAATCTATCAATCGATCAATCTATGAATCAATGGTGTAGATATGTGTAGATAGGTTTCCCCATGGCTTTTTCTGGCCCCCTGTCCTCCACATCTTCGCGGACACAGTCGGCGGCCCAGGCGTCACCCAACTGCAGAAAGAGCGCAGCTTCCAACTCCTGTGACAGAGGAGATAGTACGGTTATAATGCAATAGTATATACCATCTGGTTATTTAACATGGCCATGGAAAATCCCTTATAAATGGAGGTATTAATGGGAAAATCATCTATAAATGGGCCATTTTGCATGGCTATGTTAAATAACCAGAGGGTAATGGTAATGGTAATGTAAATAGAAATGGTAATGGTCATAGTAATAGGAATTAGCAATAGTAATAGTAGCTATAATAGTACGATTGATTGTTATTATAGAACTGTAATAGTACCTTTACGCGCAAACACCCCGATTCGCCCACACCCCTTCTATGCTGTACACTTGGGGATGTCAAACGTTAGACTTTACATTCAATTGGGAAGATCGACAAGGGTATTTAGGGAATATAAATTTCCC
>Ga0126342_10019556_pt1 | contig 11488 bp, 10 predicted proteins | sample Cyp1metagenome_FD_92528 | JGI IMG/M metagenome (GOLD analysis project Ga0126342, IMG submission 92528) | Coral microbial communities from Lord Howe Island, Old Settlement Bay, Australia - Cyphastrea 1 metagenome | ecosystem: Host-associated > Invertebrates > Cnidaria > Coral ... | reverse complement strand
CTTAAATCATATTTTTTTTATTATATCATATAATATATATATATATATATATATATATCATATCTTATATATAAACATAGAGAATATATATATGATATATATTTTATGATACATAATATATATATATATATATATATATATGATGTATACATATATATATATATGTATGATGTATATATATATATATATATATATATTTATTTCCTATAAATCAAGGGAGAACTATATATATATATATTAAAGAAACAATCCAACCACTTGATGGCACCGATGCGAGCATTTTTTTTTTGGGGGGGGTAGGGTGTTTGAGGTTGGCCACCATTTGTAGGTCATTTTCCTTGGAGAAAACCATCAGGGCATGGGAAAATACGGAATACTAAACGCCGAAGATACTGAATTTAACGTATTTTAACGTGACAACCAGATATGATAAATAAATATAGTCTATTTTTCTTTTTTTGGATTTTTGATATACTTCTAATACTAATAATCATTGCAAGAATAACAATACTAATGTATACATGCCCCAACCACAGTCAGGGTTAGTTATATTTGTTTAAACCAACTGGTGGGGATGAAGCAGCAAAACTGTTGATTCGCGCCCTTGATATGGGTAAACCGACTGGGGACTGGTGAAGCAATTTGAAGCAAGAACGAGATTTCAACCCGCCCAAAAAAAACAAGTCAATTTCATTGGATTTGTTGAAGGGAAAATCTACAGGAAACCACGGAACAGCGTGATTTTTTTACAATTGAACATACATACATTTTGACTATTGATGGAAGGTTTCGCTTGGAGTTTGGTGTTTCCATGTTGATTGAGGTAGTTAATGCACATTCGGCAGACCATCAAGCGATAAGTCCATTGTTCCTTAAGTCCATTGAGTCCATGTACAAAACAGTTCATCGGGGAGGGGTGGAGCAGGGACCATTTTGAGAACCAGATAGCAATTGGGACTTGAATGCTTGAGCCTGTTTCCTTCCAATGATGTTCATGTTTTCCAGTTTAAGTGAAACTTAAGGGACCATCAAATGGACCATCTGGCCACTCTGGTCATAACTGGACCACAAGGCATCCGATCTCTTGGCTGAGCTCCCAAGCGACCTGCCCAAGGGCCTGTCGTTGGTGCTGGCCGCGCGGCAAGGGCAACAGCACCTGGTGGATGCGCTTTTGAGCAGCCGGGTGGAGGCGAAATTGCGAAAACTGGGATTTGATGAGGGTTTTGATGGTGATGTTGATTGGATATTGATAGAACATACCCAGATTCACCTTGGATGGGTACTGGACAAATCCTATCTGCAAATTCGGAATACTCACCGGCTATAGGATGATTTAGGTACAGAATTATGGAAGCTCGTTTGAATCATGGTTTATTACATTAGGCTTGTATGTATTGTTTTTTTTGGGACGGTTTTTGATTTTGAAAAAAACATCGAAAACGGCAGAACCACGCGTACTTCATTTACGCAAATTGTTGCGGTTATCACTCATTGATATTGTATAACAAGTTATAACAGGTATTTAGAAGATTTTTTAACCCACTGATAACAGGGATTTATATATAATATATTGGGTAATTCCTGCTTGTTGTGTTCATTGTTTTAATGAATTGAACTGTTTTGATCCATACTCGTTGGTTCCCTACATCGATACACTGAACTTCATCAGGTCAGCAGATGTTGTTGTTTTTCATGTTTTTGTTTGCAGTGATTGTTGGATTCGGTTGGCAGCGGATGCCATTTAAATCATTCAACGCAACTCCGCATCAACATTAGAAGCCTCTGCGACGGGGGATAGCTGTTTGGACTTCGGGATTGTGTTCATATCCCTGCTGAATTCAAAGAATTTGGATATGTTTAGAGCCCAATTACCTCCAAGCATCACTGGCTTGAAGTTTTGGAGTCAGAAGGTCAGGCACAGCAAAAGTCTGATAAACACTATGCTGTTTTCCGTCAGTTTTGAGGAAAGACAAGCGCATCTCCAAGATGACAATGTGGGTTTGTCGAAAGTCGAAAGATAGGGCTTTACTTTGATGGTTGATAGATGGTCATCATGTTCCCCACCATCATTTTCCTTATCAAGAATGCAATGTTACGCTCTATTTCAGGCAAACCCAAATGTAATAGTGTTGATCATACATCCGTCCAATTTTATCCCATCCATGGTTTGGCTTCATACCATTGTACCACCATGTTTAACTGTTAAATCATTGTTGTTTTTAATGGTGCATCGCAGCTCGCCCGCCACAAATATATTGAATTCTCATTGGATATATATATAGTTGGGATTGCATCAATGTATCCCATTGATCCCCTTAAACTGCATCATTTGTACGAGCGCGCCACCATTTTTAGCGTTTATAACTTAACAATGTTATTTGCAATCACACATGTTTTTAAGTTGGATATATAGTTTGTTCATCGTGGTTACATATATTATATACATATTTATAACAGCAAGTATAAACACATAACTTACATATCATTTATATTCATATGTATAAATATATATATATATATACTGATATATATATACTGATATATATATATACTGATATATATATATATATATTTACTGATATATATATAGAATGTACACACATGATACTCTCCCCAGCACCCCCTAGGACGCTGCTGCCAGGTTGACTCTCGTGACCCCCACGGCGGCACTGCTTTGCTGCGTGCCGTTCAGCTGGGTATCGGCGCGCGGCCGACGATCCAACGGCTGCTGGAGGCCAGCGCTGAGGTCGGCGCCCTGAGCGATGCTCGGTCGCCATGGCGCTAGGGCGGGGTACCCCAAGCTGGATGGCTATGGTCGGTCTATGGTCGGTACCCCAAGTTATGGATGGCTTATTTCATGGAAAATCCAGCAATGGATGAGTTGGGGGTACCCCCATTTTTTGGGGGAACCACTGGAACCACAGTAGGGATTCTAAACAATCCGTGGCGCCATGGAGGTTATCGCTGGGAAAATCATGGAAGTAAATAGCGAAAATGGTGATTTACTTCGATGATTTGCTTGTTATGCGGGTGATTTTCCATAGCTATTTGAACTGCTTGAAATGGCCTGGATGATTGGTGATCAGATGGTTTCATGGGATTTTGGTGGGACTTAAAAACCGATGAGTTGTATAGGCCTTTGAGGGTTTTTCACTACCAAAGATATGGGGATAGATGTGATTGAGAAATAAACTGATACTACTTTATGATGGTCTCTATGGACCGTTTGGTTCCCTCCAAATCGCTACTGCTATGCCCTTTCAAAATGCTCTTTCAAATGATTATGGATGTGTCCATCAAACAAATCAGTGAGAATCAAATCTAGCAGCTAATGGACAAATTCTCGGAAAGACAAGAAGTGCGGATGTTGATTTGCATGTCCAGATTTCTATGCCACAGCGGTGCAAACGTTTGGGGCCAAGTGGCATTTCATATGGTGTATTGAAAGTCTAGGTGGTTTCAGTTGATTCCACAACAGTGAAAAGGTTGAATCCTACACCTCCGATTGGGGATAGTTTGTATAGGACCCCATGTTGGTGAAAACTGTGAACCTTTTATTGTTGCAACTAGTGCCTCCCGCTACCCAGATAGATAGATGGATAGATAGATCGTCAAGAACTGCTGTTTAAAGATGTCGCTTGTTGGTGGTTAATATGCCCAAACTGGCCCAAACTATGTCGGGGTGTCGAATCCCCATGTCCTCAGGATTTTGGTGAGACACCTCTTAGCGAAGCAGCCAGCTCCATGCACAGATTGGGATCCAGACGATGTTTGCTGCCAACCAAATGCAGGAAATATGATGATTGAAATGGCATCGAACCAAAAATCCAAGATGCAATATTACTGAACATGGGTTTGATATGGTTTGATTATGTTTGATTGGTGTTGTAGGACACTCCAGTCAGTTGGGGGGACCTTTCAGGCGGGCCTTCATACCTTTCAGGTGTCACAAAAAGAAGATTTATGCTGAATGATTCAATGATACCATTTCCCGGCAGAAAAACATACACTCTCGGCTTACAGATCATCCAGTTGTGGCGATATTGAGTTTCCATGAGAAATCAATCGCGAACTCTGTGGTTGTGGCCATGTTCTGTATGTTTATACAATATCCTTTTCCATACGAGTGATTCGCCACTAAAGTCGAACTAATCCTATCAAATCACGAGGTTAGTAGCAGCAGTATGTATATGATATATATATATATAGTGTATATACATATTACAGATCATGAATTTATACATAGAAATAGAACAAGAAAAAATCCTATACAGTAGAGGTTAGAATCCATAAAAATCAACCAAACATAAAACAATACTATCCAAGGAAAAAAAAGCAAAAACAAAACATTGTTGAATAATCATTAATCAATGAAAAATATGGAAACCAATCTTAACACAACGGCATACAAACCACTCCAACCCAGGTTCCGGTTCCGTGGAACTTCTGCAAAGTCTCCTGGACGCCTCTCGGCTTGTGCCGCCTCCCAGCCTTCTGGGCGCGGCCTTGGCGAAGGCAGCGGAGGCCAAGCAGCGCGGCACCACGCGTTGCTCAGCGGAAAATCATGGGGAAATCATGGGAAAAATACCAGAAAATTGTAAGAAATCATGGGGAAACATGATAGATATGGAAAATCATGGGAACATCATGGTGGAAGCTATGGACAAAATATTGGAAACTATGGAAAACCATCGGAAATTATATATCGGGAACTATGGAAAAATCATGGGACGCTATGAAAAACTATAGGAAACTTTCTATGATGGATGATTATAAATAGGCATTTCAGTGGGAACGTGATCGAAGTATTGGTGGATTATCCAGCTACCGATCACGCCGGCAGAGGAGAGACATGGAGGATTTCATGCGCAAAAATAAGGGGAGAATATGGGAGAAACGATTGTCTTCCAGCAGTTGGTATAACTGGATCTATGGCAATCTATAGAACTGTGGGTAATATGGGTGATATCTTGAGGCAATACTTTAAACTATAGCAGATTTAATTCGTAGCTTTAAGGTTCAACATCGACCCACGGATTTGGTGGGAGAATTCAACGGAAAGGTCGGAATCTTAGAGGAAAAGTCAATGGCAAACCAATCCCTTCCCCTAAACTTGGAAATCACAAACTATATAAAAAACAAAACGCCATGAAATGCCACGAAGACTGGGATTGGAGACTTGGAGGGATCATCCCGCGTAGTATCTAACTAACCGGCTTCTTCTAGTTCCATTTGGGCGAACTCGGAATCGGGGATTTTTTTTTGTGTGAAATGTGAAATGTGTCAACTAACCGGTTGGATAGAATCGTCATGTGGACCATAAACCGTATCAGCGCACTGGATTTTACCGAAACATACCATGCGGGTCCATATGAAAAAATATGGATCGCCAAACAAGTGGCCATGTAAACGTTGGGAGTACCACATTGCCCGTTGGGAAGCTGAAAGGTCGAGTGTTTGATGATATACCCTCCGGACCCCGGTAGTCAAACATGGCGGCCAATATGGCGTGCTGGAAAATCCATCATTTGGCTCGAGGATTTTCCTAGCGGCCATGTGTCATGACAGAAAATCTGACCCATCGATGGTTTTCTGGCTGGTGCTTTGGAACATGAATTTTATGACTTTCCATATGTTGGAAATTTATGGAAATTTCATAATCCCAACTGACTTTCATATTTTTCAGGGGGGTTGAAACCACCAACCTGAAAACATCTCAAGCTCTGGATTTTCTCCCCAGGATTACTGCTGGAGCAGAAGGCTCCACCGTTGCTGGAAGCCCTTTTTGGCTGGATCGACTGCGCAGATTTGGAGATGATGACGGCGCTTTTGGAGCGAAAGGCCTCAGTCAACGAGTGCCTCGGCTGCGAGGATTGGATGGAGGGAAGATTGGGGGTTATTCAATTTCAGTATATGTTTTTTCAATTAAGAACAAAAAGGCAAGAAAACCCTCCAAAATCCCAACTAAACCCCAACTAAATCCCCAAAAGATGGTCTTCAACAGTATTTTTGTTACCATTTTTCAAAATCGGGGTGTCCTAGGCGCCGTGAGCACGACGGCGAGACGGCACTGGTGGCAGCTTCGGCTTCGCGTCCAGAGGTGGTGCTGCTGCTCTGTCAGTGGAAGGCGGAGGTGAACGCAGTGAACCGCCGCTCAGCAGATCGGCTGGGGGGGTTCCTATGAGATGACTTTTAAGGCTTTAAGGGGGGCTTAAAGGGGTATAACTTCGGTATAATTATATGGTAATCATTTGGTAATCACGAGAAGAAGTATTTTCGTATATATATATATAATAATTATATATATATATATATTAATTAATTATATATATATTAAATTATTTAAATCTATAGTGACTTGTTGGTATAACCATAGGGTATAACTATTCCTTATGGTAATTATATCGCTATATATATATATATTTACATTACTATTAAATTAATTATGGGTCAAGGGTATAACAATTTTGGGATTTATTCCCTACAACTATGGTTATGAAAGCACAACATATGGTGGTTTTTGGATAAGATGGTTTGCTGGAAAATTACCTGGCTATAGTTGATGATTGTCCCACTTAAATGCTGATGATCCCTGCTGGGATTTCCCCATTAATCTCTGACCTCCCATTAAATTCCCCAAAAGTTTGACTGAACATAAGGCACCCCTAAATGTTCGATGTTCATGATTATCTAATAGGTATAATTATTTTAACATTTTAGAACTTGGATTTATATCTATGTAGTATCTAAAATTAGGTGTGCATAAGATCATATAGGTATAGGTATTTGCAGTTTTCAATCACTTTTTTTGTGTAAAAAAGAGAACAGTGCGAACATCAGGAAAACCCTACTGGTTTCACCATGTTTTACCCATAAGAATCGCCAGGAAAGACTGCGATTTGCCCATCGTCAGGCAAGGGCGTGGCGCCACTGGTGGCCGCTTGCTCCGCGAGCCGCGAGGCTGTGGTGGAGGCCTTGCTGAACTGCCGCGCGGCGCCGGACGTGCCAGAGTGGCGTGGCACGGATGGCCGGAGCGGTGTTTTCTACAACGAGTTTATGGGAAAATGATGGGTGTATAATGGGAATATCTTGGGGATGTTTATTAATACTTGGATTTTATTGGAGATTTTACGGATATGAATGGAACTTACCAGGTGAACCTTGGATGGGTAGTTTAATCTTTTGCTATAGGAATATCCACTAACCAGCTAAGGAATTACTTTTTGTAGGGTATGTAAGATTGTCAATGATATGGGGGTTTATTCATGGAGATATTTGGTTATATTGTTTTATGGATGTATAATGGGGATACAGATGGAAATTGAATGAAGGTATAGTTTTTTCTGGAACTTATTTATATATTTGTGTGTTTTCTTTTACATGTAGTTTAATGGTGATTTAATGAACAAATAAACTGATTCCACTAACAAAAACTCAGCAACGAATAGGGGTATGATGATGATACTGATGAGGATATGTTTGTAATGTAATCTATCGAAATATAATGCGATAATCACTGTTTGGAGGATCCCGATTGTGGAATTTTTAATAGGGCTACCAGGGGAAATCACAGAACAAAATGGTGATTTTGGGATGGTGTAAAATTAAAATGCTCTCTCAATGGTTGGGTAGTGAGGTAGTTTATTGTTGGGTGTGCCAGATTAAAAACCATGCGAAATAAGTCCTCACTATTCAGTTGGTTATCATTATCCCATTTATGAGTGGGGTATAGCTATGGTACCTACCAGTTACCAAGTGAAATGATCCTCCAAGTAGTTGCTCTATATATATATACATTTATATATATATAATAAACCGTATCTGCCATGTTCGAAGTTGGACTTATGCATGAAAAAAAGGAAGCCGACTATAGACAAAGGCTGGATGATGCATATATACCATGATATTCCCAGATTGGTGGATGGGTAGCAGTCCATCAGTAGAGATTTATATACCCATGATGTTTGGATTCCATCAAGGGCTGGATGACCACAACACATATACGATTATACCATGACCATGGCACGTATGAAGTGGGGATTAGTGGTGAGTAGTCCAACGAAACCTTATGGTTGGAAGTCAATTGATGTTGGTGGTTGTTTTTGAGGTGCCGCCCAAATGGTATTACAGAAAAAGAAACAATGATGCTTTTTAAGTGAGCTACACTGACACATAATTCAATGCCAATTCGACAACGGTGATAAATATATTGTTGTTCCGCATGCTTGATTAGCATACGGCTGGTGTGGAAGGGTTTTTGCCGCCTGGCTTTTTCACATGCGATTTGGTTTTGGACTCATATTTTGATTTAACGTGCTATGTGGACGACCAAGATCCAAGATCACACAGTTTCACACTTGTGAAGTTTGATTTCCACCGGATGTAACGTTTATTTCTTAGAACCAAACAGGTCGTTGCTTTGAAACGGCCCAAACAGGATCGATCCCACCAAGATGGCACATACTTATTGAAATGCATATGATTTTGGGATGCGCTTGACGGTTGGCTTTTGACATCATCATGATGAGTGAACTGAATTGATCGAACTAGCGTTTTGTGACGGGCATACATACAGTCACAGGCCGTTTAAGCATTTAATTGAAAGGTGTTAATCAATAAGCCATTCGTTTCCCTGCCGCTTTAAGCCTTTAAGCCGTGAAATCATGACATTTGCGTGGCTCTAGCTAGTCGTTGTTTTTCACTCGTTTTCAACCGTTTTGATTACGATTATCTTGAAAGTCCCCATGCGCACCCCGACAAGCTGAAATTCAGTATTATTGCTTCCCCTCTATCCTTGTTGAAAGAAGCAAAAACATGGAGGATCACTCCCAAGATGATCAAACCGCAGAGCTTTTAATTTCAAAATCAGAGTGATGTGATGTAGCACAATTCAGGTGATTCTGGATGCCTTTAGGCTTGTCACAATAAACATATTCTTTATTGCCGTCCTGTAATGAAACATTTGATAGATGATTTTCCCACTTCAATGTTCGTTTTCATGATTTTCAGGATTTTCATTTGCCATTTTTGATGACACGAGAGTGTAATTAGTCTTCATAATGTGGAAATGTAGTAACTTAGTAAACATTGGTAAACCCCAATAAAGAACCATAACCAAAATAACCATTTTTATTGGTTGCACAAACCATCCCCGGTCATGGGAGTTGTTTGTGGCATTGGTCTTCCGAAAATAACTCCCATCAAATCCTAGTTGCTGATAGTAACCTCCAGTTAAAACCCCATGAAATCTCATTAATTTCCACTAAATCCCATGAAAATCTTAGCTCCAGGTCCAGCATGTCTCCCTTGGTGGCTGCTGCCCTCGCCGGCAACTGCGCTGTCGCGCAACGGCTCCTGGCGGCTTCCGCCACGGCGGAGGCCGTGGATGCCCAGGGGCGCACAGCGCTAGCGGCGGCGGCGGCAACGGGGAGTGGGCAGCTGCTTGGGCTATTGAAAATCACCATTTATAGTGGATTTTCCCATTGAAAATGGTGATTTTCTATAGTTTTTTGTATGTTTACCAGAGGGTACTGCAGTAAGACAATCCAGGGATAAATGTATCAGAAGCCATGTCAAGCTGTAATTTGTACACAAGTCTGTACTTTTTTGATGACAACATCTCTACTTCAGGGAAATAGCCTCAGCAACGATCATAAAACAAGTGAAAGGCATCTACATCTTGTACTTAAGGACTAAATTCATGGGATTTTCGGGAGAATTTGACTGGAATATAAATGAATATTGGGTTATTCATGGGATACATGATGATACATGGAACTTATTTAATTGATCAGGCGTTCACCCAATTCATGAATTATCAAGGCATTATTCATGGAATATGAATGGGCGAATATCTTAATCACAATTCCACGATCAATGGATGCTATTATAGCTGGGAACATAAACTATGAATAGGATTATAAATGGATTATTAATGGGATATTAATGGATTTATATAATTTAATGGAATATGAAAGAAATTATAGTTTAGCATATGGTTATAGCTGGTTGGTGTGTTTTTGACCTAGTTTGAAATTGGAGCGTCACTTTTTTTTGAGGCATCACAGGCTTTCCAACCAAACCACCTGTTGGCTACGGGTATTAGTTGACACCTAAGGTCAAAATATTTTAAGATTGGCCACGCATGATGTTCTGTGATTTTTTAAATGGGATTAATACGGGTATATAATTTTTTTTCTGGGACTAGCTGACTAGCCATGTTCATGTTCCCAGGATGGAGTATATCCCATAGAACAAAAGAATAATGGGATACTGCAGGGTGAGAATACCCTTCATTATCAGGAAAACCCGGATTTACCAAATTTCCAAGTTCTCATTGAGTGAAAGATGGTTGGAACCTTCAAAAAGGATTGAACTTCTTCTTGATTTCTTGCGTTTCTGGCTGTCTCCGATTGTAGATGCACTTTAGTTGCTTTGCGTTGGACCCAGTTCGACGGTCGACCTCTTAGATTTTCGATAAACATTGCCAGGGTGATGACGAATCGGCTTCCTTTCCTGGGTTCTTCATCATCATCATGATTACTATGATCATTATCAATTATCTCTATTGATTCTCTAATTATTAATGAATTTCATTGCGATGAGTTATCACGATTATCACAATACTGCTAATAAAGATCCTACCATGGTACGATTCTAGATGGTAAGTCACCAGTTATTTTCAGCCCCCCACGTTTGTTTTGTTTTCTTGATATTTGTTTAATGGTATTTAATGTTTCTATCACTAGCTATTATCACCTCCAGTTATGGATAGCGATGTTATTGTCCCATTGCAAAACAGGTAAACATATCATTATCATATGTTATCACTACTTAATTCATGTTTGGCCTTTTTTTCTCTGATCCCATCCCCTCCCAAGGTTGTGTCATCTCCTCCTGGCTGCACGGTGTGATCCCAACTGTGCGGGCGGCGCAGCCGGTGCGGCCGGGGCGCCGCCCTTGGCGATTGCTGTGGCGGCACAGCACACGGTGTCCTGGCTGATAGTCACCTGAAAGCCAGAAATAAACCCCTGCCGGGGGGGTGGTTGGGGCGGGGAGGAGTTAGGATCTTATTATAGGAATACTAGGGTGACAACATATGACAACCACTACTGCAGTACTGCATGCATTTTTTCTAGAGTATTCAATCATGTTATGATATGGCATAAATCTGTATGGTTTATTTGGGTTATCAGCCACTCAGGGCTGTTGCGGAGCGAGCGCCTTCCTGTAGGAGATGGATTGCTACTCCAGACACTACTCGAACGGACTGGTTGACGACTGCAACAAACAATGACCGCCATTGAACGTACAGTAATTATCGAAGGAAGTTTAGAAGTCAAACTTCCGACAATATGGACAGATGAAAAGCAGAGCAGGGAAGAGGCCGAGAGAAGAGAAAGATTAGAAGAAAGAAGAGTAAGAAGAAAGAAGATGCAGATGCGTGAAAAGGTAGGAAAGTCGCGAAACACTGTGTTTTTCCAATGAT
>Ga0126342_10019555_pt1 | contig 11488 bp, 10 predicted proteins | sample Cyp1metagenome_FD_92528 | JGI IMG/M metagenome (GOLD analysis project Ga0126342, IMG submission 92528) | Coral microbial communities from Lord Howe Island, Old Settlement Bay, Australia - Cyphastrea 1 metagenome | ecosystem: Host-associated > Invertebrates > Cnidaria > Coral ... | reverse complement strand
ACTGTTCTGGCTCTAGAGCTCGACCTAGGTAAACACAAGACCTCGTCACAAGCAGTCAGAGGAAAACAGACATTTGCGGAAACAGTACTTCTTTGTCACGTTAGTTCCTCTCTTTTTCGAGTAAATATTCCATAGATGATCCCATTGGGAAGGTGAAGAGAGACGACAAGCTTGAAATTTGTCAAGTTGTCAGGGGACATGTTTTTCAGCTGTTTGTCCATCTGTGCTGAGGAGCTTGACTGGCTCTGGGCTGTGCAACTGACCTGTTCAGTGCCTTTAGACCAGTGATAATTGTTTTCTGAGGTTTCATGATTTTCATGTGATGTATCCATGCAACTTCGGTTGTTCATGCAGTCACATATTGATACATATTGCACATGTAGTAAGAATTCTCTACAAGTTCTTTTTGCATGCCACAAGAGCGCTTTCCCCCGAGTGAAGACATGTCATTTGAATGACTTATATAAAGTCTTATGCTTTCGCAAGGTTGACAGGCTAAAGTGTTCCGCAGCGCCTGTGATATGTGTAATGGAGCATTTGCAGAGCAAAGTGGGAAGGGGCTGTTTGTTCCTTTTATTTGTTCACGCTTCGTTCACACTACATTCTGCAGCCAGGGATCGAAACTTGATGATCTTGCTCTGGATTGATGGAGTTCTGCCATTCTCTCAGCGGAATTGGCTGCTTTCCAGTGGAAATTCAAGCATTGGCGCAGAGACCTTCGGTTGAATCGGTGGAATCGGTTGAATTTCTGCCACATCTCTGCGTTTTGGAGGTATCATGTGCAGTCTGTCATTGCCTACGTTGTCATGCAAGCGCCTTATGATTTGCATATTTTAGCAAATTTGGTCAAGTCAACCCAAAAGAATCTCGCTTCTTGGAATTCAAAGGTCCTATTTGTCTCCAGTCACGGTGTCTGCGTCATGCTCAACTGGTTGGAGTGCCGTGAGTTTTGACTTCAGCATCAATTGTTGCACTCGCCTTACCACTCTTTGATCATCTTTGATCAGTTGCCATGCTTTGAACAGTGGCCCTGTGCCTATCCCTCAGGTGGTGAACACTCTGAAACGGGCCTTGATCATTTGCATCAGCATCCAGGCGGGCTCTTGAGGTTGAACGTCCGACATTTCTGGTGTGGGATTGGTCCAAATATCAGCAAGACTTTATGATACTTTATGCGCTTGAAGATATGTCGTGACAGCAACTTGCCCACTTTGAGGTCTTTGGCAATCGGGTCAATTTGCTGACGCAGTTGGGCTCATTTCCCAGCTGCTTGTTGCGTCAAATTTGCCCAAATTTGCCCCAGCCTTCAGCGGTCCTCTTGTGACGCTGTGGTAGGGACTCACAATGTCTCACCATGTCTCACTGGTCGTCATTTTTCCATATTTTTCCCATCCACCTATCAGGGCCATTCAAATCATTCAAGACCTATGTATACTTAATTGGTTCAATTTGTTTCAGTTCCTAGTGATTGTTCTCCAAAAGTCATGGGTGATCATGGGTGTTTATGGGTGTTCATGGGTGTTCATGGCGTTCTTCCATTTCTGCGCCAAGGCACGGGAATTTGCCTCGTGGGAGTTTTGTGCTATAACTGGACAAAAGCACAACAGCCCTCACCCCGGCCACTTGCGTCCTGGCCACTGTTGAAACCCTATGCTTTGATCATCAAACATCCTACTGCTTCATTTTGCCGTGATCCGTTTGATGATTTTGCACTGGAAGTCAAGAATTTATGGCTTTAAAGCCTGAGGTCAAAGTAGCTGAAGCTCTGAGTCGGTTTCACGGTTTCATCGATTTGCCAATGCAAAACAATTTGATTTGCGTTTGACTCGTTTGACAACTGGGTCCTTGGCTCTTGGCTTGGCTGGAAATGTTTGGGCATCCAGGTCCGGGTGGGCCCAAAAAGTCCAAAAATGAAGACAAATGTCATCAAAAGTCCAAGTCCAAGTTTTGTTTTGTCTTTGGTTTTCATGTTCGCTTCCTTCTTGCTCGTGCCACTGGCTCCAATTCGGCTTAAACTCCTTTCGTGCTCTGCGTAGACATTCGAATGCCTGCGTTCACCAGCTGACCTTTTGTCGGAATCTCAGTTCGTTCATTCATAGTTGCGGAATATTCCTCAAATCAAATCTCATGCGATATCTTGGGCGGGTTAACTTCTATAAGAAAAATATGTGCCAAAAATGGATTGAAATGAAGCCCTTCAATTTGCAAAGTCTGATGCTCACCAAATGTAGCCTTTTAGACTTGAAAAGCCTAATCCTCCCAAAATGGAGCTTGAAGCCCTTGCTAATACAAGTCGAATGCTCCACCACACAGGCACTCTTCCAAGTGAGAGGTGAGACGACCTTTGCGCGTGGTGACAGGGTACTTTGGCCATACATCACCAATTGCATCAAGGAATCAAACATTATCATGTATCATCAAGATCTATCAAGTACAAGTAGCTAGTAACTTAGCAAGCACAAACCACATCGTATCAGAAATTTCTGAGGCACGTGCCTTGTGCTCCCTTCGGACCACTTAAACCCAAACTTGTTGCTACATCAAGTTCAGTGCCACACCACCTCTCACACAACTCAATGCATAGACCAGCACTATCCTCAAGGAGTTCACTGGTTCGTTTTATCCAACAAGAATCAGCAGCCAACATGGAAGTGTTGTTCACCCAGAGCTTCACAAATTGATATTGGACCATCCACGCCCCAGAGTCAGGCTTGCTGTGCAACTGAAAAAACCCAAAGTTGTGTCTTTGCATTTCTTGCATCATTTTCAGTGAGCCTTGGGCAAATTGGTTGCTTGCCACTAGTTTTCCTGATAGTTAGAATGCCCTCCTTTGTCCGCTTCCATGACATTCATGAGTTGATATTCAACGAAACATCTTGTCAAGCTAGTTCGATATGAGAAAACGATTGATATTTGAGGCCTATGCGTGCTGGAAGGCCTATGCGGGTTGCTACGGAAACCCAAGCAGGATGGTCAATCGGTTTCCACCCCAGCCGGTCTTCGTGAGGAAATAATGTTGCGTGATGTTTGATGTTTAGCTTCAGTTTGCGCATGACGGGAACCATCTAGATGAACAGTTTCCTCTGTGAATTTGGCATGGCTGCGTTCGCGCTCCCTCTGAATTCTGATGTTCAGAAGCTGGAAGCTCCTCGTCTTTGAGCCCAGTGCTACTTTTCCATGGATTGAGCCCATTGCGTTGCAGATGCAAAAAGTTATACAGCGATTTCAGCAAGCGTACCTCTGACGGATTTTGTACATCATGCTTCAATGGAAGCACGACTGTTGTACACTGTCATCGGCAGTGGATTGTCAGATTGCTGCTTGTGTCCTTTTCCGCATGTTTGTATTTGCAAATCGACAAGTCCTTGCGATCGTGCAACCCTTTTTTTCCTGACTGCATTGTTTCGGATAGTAATTCAGTGATACAACGTCTTGATTGGAAAAAATGGTCGGCCCCTCAGCTACTGTGCAACTCCAGTTTTCACATTCTTTGTCTGAAAGCCACCCTTGAATGCATGTCGTTTATTTTTGGTACTATCATGAAACGGATGTCAAACGGTTGGATCGGTCAGATGTTTCTGTTGATATTCCATTTCGCTCGGGACAGATGAGGCCAATGGGCTCTGGACAGTACTGCTGAGCAGCTTCGTCTTGGCCCAATGCCAGGTCAAGGCGCATCAGCCTCGTGCATCTGTAGCAGTGGCGTTGGTGTTTCAATTTGTTGTTTTTCAAGTGTCGGTCACCACTTGTAGGTCATGACGCCAAGCTGGTTGGTCAAAGAGTTTTCGCAGAACCATGGTAGGCTCCAACAGTTTGGGCCAGTTGCACCGGGGTTGGAATACAGAAAGCTGTTGAACTATGTTGAACTGATGCAATTTAATGCAATTTATGTCTTTGCGATTTCAAGGGTGAAAGTTTGCGCTGTGATTTATGGCAACACAATGCCAGGATTATGGGATCAACTGCGACATTTGGCGCTCCGTTTTATGGAGAGCGTGTGTGGGGACGGTTGGCCACGGTCTCAACGTCAAGGTGAACTGACTCCGAAACTTTGACAAAGCGTGACCTGATCTTGTGAGGAAACGGATGGAAACGGTAAACGATCATGTGATCAAGAATGATGTTTGTAACACCTGTTCTCAGAACTCGACGAGAAGTGCAACATACTTTTTTGAAGGCCATGGAGGCCATGGAGGCCAAGGTGGCCAATGCACAGATTTTGTTTCGAGGTCTATGGGCGATCAGCAAGGAACCATCATTGCACCGAGGAGACACACAGAGCGGAGAGCTGGGTGATGAGACAAACATTGCTGCCGCACTCTCTTTCGTTACATGAATTCCAATAATACATATCAATACATACTGTATTCATCTGATTCATCTGTATTCCAACACTGTGTCTTTCACTGGTGAGAATTTCAGTTCCCAATTTTTGATACACCTTTTTGCTGCCAACCAGGAGAGTCAGTGGTCCTAACAGATGGCGAGTTTTCCTGTTCAGGATACAGATATACACCGGATCCGCTCAGGACGACTACGAAATCCCGCCATTGAGTCTCATGAAAGCAGGTGAAAGTGGCTACAACAAGGCCAGAAGCATCCAGAAGTGAAAGTGGCTAATGCATTGCTAATGCATTGCTAATGCATTTCATGTGAAGTCCTTTGGATGAACCAAACATGTGAAGTTTCAGTAAGGATTCAAGGAGATGTGTTTGTGATTCCTTCTGAGATACGGCTCATCAACATTGTGATGGTTCGACGTGGGAATTGCTCTTTCACCCACAAGGCGGAGAACAGAACACAGTTCGTTGTCAAGATGTGTCTGCCATGCAGTTTTGCAAGTGGACAACGCACATCAGCTTCGACAAAGTTTGAATGCAGGTCCGGATAGCTCAAGATACAAAAGATGCACATGCTGTAATCATCATTGACAGAGAGGACTTCCCGGGAATAGAACGCTACCTTGCCAGGCAGTGTTTTGTAAACGTTTACCGTATGTGAAACGTGTCTAAACTTAGAACGGCAACAAACAGATCCTGATTTCTACACCCAACTCGCTCCTGATTTCTTTTGAAACTTTGGGCTCTCTCTGTAGACCCTTGGAGGTGGAACTGTGAAACTCAAGATTTCCTCAATTCAGCTTTCTCACAACATGTTTGTGCGGCGTACGAACCATGCAGAATCTGCAGAATCATGAACTGCAGAGGAAACGACTCTTAGACTCCAGGATTCGGACTTCACTGCAGAGAGCCTGGCCAACATCATTGTGGCTGACGATGGCTATGGAGATGGAATTCACATTCCATCGGTGCCTCAAAGATCTCCAAGACAATTTGCATGATGTGTGAGATTTTGACAACCTTGGGCCTTGGGCCATTAATTTCTACAACAATTAGTTGACTCATTAGTTGACCTGTCGAAATATTCGAAATCTTGGTATCACATCATGTTGCACATGGTGGCTTTTTGCTGGAGCCTTCAAAAGATGCAACAGCGTGGAACAAGCGGCCAAAGTGTGAATGACAATTCTGTAGCCTTTTGTAACGTTCTTGAACATCAGGTATCGAGTCGCATGGATGTTTCTGGTTTCTGTTCTGTATGTTCTGTGAGGTGCTCATTTCCAAAGAAGACGGTAGACGTCTCATAGAAGCTGTGGAGCGACCACAGGCCGCAAGCCTTGCAGTCCTGGATCAGGGCTGCAACATGGCGCCAACTGTGAAGGAAAGCGTGGATAAGAAATGATAAACATGCACCTCCATGATCCTCCATGATCCTCCATGATCCTCCATGATCCTCCATGTGTGGAATGTGTGTGGAATGTGGATATTGAAGGATTGGTTGAAGATCTCGTTGCACAGGGGACCGGCGCTCGAGCTCGACAGGTCCAGGTGGTGGTGGAATTGGCCTGGGATTTGCCCACGGACCAAGTGGTGACGATGGACATGTGGATGAGCTCCGCCAGCATCGAATCCAACAAGTTCCTCAAGGAAATCCGAGATCCGATAGGAATCCAACCAATCTCATTGATCAATTGATCATAACCCATAGGATCCATGGTGCTGGTATATATGCTAACATGACTGGGGTATATTGATGGTAAAATATGGTAAATGTTACCATATATAGCATATACATGGATCCTATGGGTAATTGATCCAATGTTAAAAAACGTCAAACAGATCTCAAAGCGGTGACTTCATCTCCGATGTGAGCCTTGATCTCTGCCAGACATCCGGTGATTTGACGGTGTGGGACCGTGGGGGTCTAGACAGCATAAATCCGGAAAGTACAGAAATGGGAAAAAAGTTGGAAATTCTGCACATTTGTTTCGAAATGTGCAAGGTGCCAAGGACACTATGTCCAAAAGGAGACTTGTCCCCAGGGAGGTGCTGGAATTATCTGGAAATCAGAAATGCCATGCCGTTGAGTTTGGACAGGAGTTTGCTCCAAAGCGACGGGTGCTCAACGAGGTCATGATCTTCAATCCGCATTATGCATCTTGGCCTTGGGCAGTTCGAAGAGGATGAAACAAGTATAAAAAATAAGTATAATTTCTTTAGCTTCTTGATTTTTCCCCATCAGTATGCAGAAGAAGTGCTTGAACACCACGTTTGTTGCTGTCAGACAATCATTCTGAAGCTCTTGAACGGTTTGACTTTCTTTGGAGCTCTAGGGCCCTAGGGTCTAAGCCTCTAAGCTCCTCTAAGCACCTGAAATCACCTGAACTTTGCCAAGGCAGTTTTCAGTATGGAAAAGGGCAACCCTGTGTGGCCCTCAAATGTGCCGAGCAAATCTGTCGCACAATGTGCTTCGCACATTCGCACATTGTGCATCGCCCCCTCGGCTCGCAGGAGGTTTACTCGGGCGTTTGCCTCGGCAATGAGCCCCGATTTTGCGCGGAGGAAAAACACAGGGAACCACACTTTATGCGCTTTATGTGCTTTATGCGCTTTATGTGCTATGCAGCATTATGCAGCTATGCATTCCAGTGAAGTTGTTCACGTCATCAACAAACAACAGTTTTTGATGTGTTTGAAGGGTTGGAGCTGTTTTCAGTGGAACATTTCATGCTAAAACCTGGAGCTTCTGCAACGTTTTGTGGTGTGGTGCGTTTTTTTCGAGTGCCTGGAGAGGATCCAGACGGTGCCGGAAGTGTCACCGGCGAAGAGGCGGGATGACTCGACGGAGAAGTTGATCAAATCGTATTGCAAAACACAGAAACTGCGTATGATATACAACTAACATCAACTAACATGATAAATATACTAGACTAGTATTAATATAACCATTAGTTATAAATAGAAATCTATTGAAACATTGAGAAAATGGAAAAGGACATGGCAACCTGAGCCAGCCTGCATCTGCCTGCCTTGTTCCAGCTCAGGTGCTGATGGAGGACGTGCGACAGCTTTGCATCCACGACCGAACGAAGGCTTGGAGTAAAACTATGGAGAACAACTGCTCGATAGCTGGCTGTAGTTGCTACTTGCTAAAGTTAGCAAGGCAGGGGAGGTTGGGGACTAATAGGACATAATAGGACTAAGCAGGTTAATTTTTTTTGCATGCTTCTTAGAACCGGTTATCGCTTCCTGTTCTAGATGATTGCTGTTGTGGGTACTTATTGTCCGGCTCTATTTGCATGCTGATCCCCATATTTGTTTCAATTTTGGGTCATTCTTCTCATGGTGGTTCCCATGTCATAAAACTTGTGCGTCTAAAGATTCAACTAGGAATCAGCAAGAAATCAACAAGGAATTAACTGCCTGTTCCCTTCGGGAACCAGTCATCCTGGGCCTTGTGCAAAGCACACGGAACAGTTGTGACACGCCTTGTGCCACATGTATGTGGAGAGATGTGGAGAGTTTGGCAGCTCAACTTGAAGATCCAACAAAGCGTTCACCACCAGTATCAGCTTCGGAAAATAAGCACACCAATTCAACGACAAGCAGCAACTTCAACAGCAGTCACAATGTACCCTTCTACTATTCTGGCTATGCCCAACTTTTCACATGTCGTCGTGCTCGTTATGGTGTTTGTCTTTTCAGTCCGGAAGTTACCAATCATCAATTTTTATTGCTCCTAGATTCCCCACTCACCCGTGGGCCCAAAGTATAAGAGAGAAACAATGTGAAGCACATGTGTTTAGCACAGCGTGCTGTGTTTCACCATGTTTCTCTGTTGCAAATGTGCTGCAAGGTGAAACGCTCGAGCTTGGAGGATTTGATGAGTGGAAAACATCTTGTCGAGTCTGAAACTCGGAGAATGCGGCTGATGCGGCTGATGCGGCCGATGTTTGTCAACATGTCGACCATCCATGTCGCCTTGCGTCGCCTTGAATGTCTCCTTGGCAGCTTGATGCGGACGGCTGAGGTACGCTGCCAAATACTGGGACTACATGGAAAAGTTCTTGGACAGGTGCAGGAAATATTTAACAATCGTGAATGGTATGTATAGAATGTCAACGTATAGAAATGGAGATCAAAGAAAGCACCAATATTAGTGTATCAAATTGTATCAATCAGCTGAAAGATCTGAAAGTGGAGTACATCACCAGAAGCCGTCAGGAATCCACAAATGCATGCTTTGCACAGATTTCGACTCAATTGTTCTGCTTCATCTCGATCATCTCGCAGAACAAGGTGAATCCAAGCATCTCTTGTTCTAAACAAAGCATCAGCAACAGCAACACCTAGAATTGAACGCTGCTGCATAACACGGCCCTAGTACATTTGGCTCCAACTTTTCCAGCATAGTGTGCCACTGTGGAGGTGTCCCTTGGATGGAACTGGCAGCGCAAAGTTTGGCATTGAATGTTCAGAGAAGGTGATGCGAGAGGCACCTTTTTCACAGAGTCATCCTGGACCAAAGACCAAAACAAACTGAGCATGAAATTCTTGAAAGGTAGGATAGAATCCACTAATGAATTTAAGGAGTGTCTCCTGAGTTTGCAGCACAGTACACAACAAAAATCATTGCTATGGCTATGTCGTCTTTGCATAGTTTGCCCTCTACCTCGTAGGTTAACATCGACCCAACGGAAATCCAAGAGTGCGTTCTTCGGCGGAGAGAAACGTCCAGCTGCCATGTCTAACCGGAACTCGTCCTGTTTGACTTTTTCTAACGTAGTCAACCTGAATCCAATGACAGTAAATTTATGGAATGAACATGTCAACCTCTGCTAATTTGCCGTCAGTGGCGCCAGGATATTGCAACACGAACTGGACAATCCAGTTTCTTGGCAGGTTCAGCTCATGAGGCCTCTATAGGCCTCTAGCCTAAGGATGTCTAAGGAGTTCACCCCGTTGCTGCTGGTCACACATGCCATGGCCGCAGCTGTACAAAGATCCAACGGGGCAGTCCAAGTGTGTCAAAAAGGGGATCCAAATGGGATCCCATCGATTGTCCTCACAATTTTCATGATATGATTTGTTTAGGATGCCAAAAATGCATTAATGTGATTTCCATAATTTGGATTGGTGGCACTGCCCAATTTTCGATCCAGACCTGTGCCATGGGCTGCACCTGAGCAGCTTGGTAGACATGGAGAGCTGGGAATTTCCCACGGAACTCGACGAGTTCTTGGAGTTTTGCGTGGAGGACAGGCCTTTGCCTTTCCTCACTTTTTCGGCAGGAAATGTCGGAACAGTTTTGCACATGGCAGGAGCACAATGGCGACTTCGACGAAATCTCCAGGCAGCTTGGATCACTTATCTACTCGAAGAGTTTGATCAAGCTCGAAGAGTTTGGTTTTGAGGGAGTTGTGACATGTTGTGACAAGAATCAGTTTCGACCACATTGGCAATCTCAGTGCAGGTGCAGGTCCACCAAAATGATGACTGGGGCCGTTTGTGTTTTCTGCCAAAACACCGTGCATTTAGTGACATCGCTGCAGGGAATTCTTGGAAGTAGCTAGTGGTCTTGATGAACAGTTGGCTGGACGTGCAGAGGAGGCCAGATCCTGCGCGTGTCATTTCCAGAGTTTTGTCAGGTTCAAGCTGCAATATGGATTCCTTTTTGAAAATAGTAGATGCTGCAGGTATCCCATGGATGCCCGACATTTCCCCACATGCATTGAAATCAACATCAACATAACATAAACATTGAAATCATTTGAAATCAACATAAACGGCATGATACTTGCACGTGCATCGCAGAAATGAGTTTCCATGAGAATCTCTTCTTCTGTCAGGTGTGTTTCTTTCAAGGTGTTTAAAAGTCGGTGATTTGGTGTGATGTTTTCCTCCTTTTTCTTGGAATTTTCCTGATTTTCCTTCACAAAAACTTCAAAGTTTCTCCCCATTTCTTGTTTTTTTGCACAAAAAGATTGTTTTTTTTTCATTTTTTCCTCCGTTTTCGAGGCCTTCTCGGCGCCGTCCCTGCGGCAGCGCTACCTGCAGCTGCACCCCGAGGCCGATGGCGCGGCCGGTGCCGCCGGTGCCGTGGCGCCGCCCTCGGTGACGGCCACAGAGCTCACGGAGGCCGACCACGAGGAGAGCAACGACGCGGCCGACGCGGCCGACGCGGACGTGGCCGATTGGAAGCACGCCCAGAACGAGGAGACGAAACCGAAAACGAAGAACTGAAATGAACTGAACAGAAAACGTAAGAAAACGTATAAGAAAACTCTCCAACAGAGAGAAGCCGACATGGTGCAAACATTCCGTGTCGCTCGCATCACGGAATTCTAGCATGATCAGAGCAGTGTTACAAAAGAATGCAAGGTAAAAAGATGTCAAAAGAATCTTTTGTGCACAAGTGTTTTGTCTTCATTGTCGTCTCCCTTTCTGAGCAGTGAGAGCTATGCAGCTGCAGTTTTTTAAATGTTTTCGTTTTCAGGAGGGAGAAGACTCCAAGCGTTTGGGAGTCTATTTGATTCATAGTTCATAGGATGTTCATGAGAAGATGGCTTCGTATGAGTTTTCTATGAGTGTTACTCACAAAGGAATTGACATCTTCGCATCATTAGGAAGACATCCGTCCACACCTGACGTGTCCTTGAAGGCTTTAGGTGCTGCCTGAAAGCCCTGCAGGACGCACCCTCCCAGTTTTCGGTGCTCACGGACAGTCTGCAGGATGGGATGGGATGGCCAGTTACATCAAGCTTCACAAAATTTCAGATTCTCAGTGTAAGAGGGCTCACTGTTGCTAAGATATCTAAGATCCTTGATGGTTTGCCCAAGACGCTTTGCTATTTTTGCTGAGGAAGATAGCGTCCTTGACAAAAGGATTGACAAAAGGATATCCTTTGCATCCTTTACTGCCTCCAGACTCCAGACTTGACAGTTTCATTCTAAGATCAGCTGCTTGAACCAGGTGCAAGGGCGCACATGGTCCAGGAATCAAAGGTAGCACTGCGATGCATACGCACACACACACATGGAACACATCCATTGCTTTGAGACGTTTCCGCGCCTTCGAAAGAGCGTGAGATGAAATTGAATTAGTTCTAGGAAATCTCAAAACGGCTGAAAACCGTAAGGCCAACTGT
>Ga0126342_10019554_pt1 | contig 11488 bp, 12 predicted proteins | sample Cyp1metagenome_FD_92528 | JGI IMG/M metagenome (GOLD analysis project Ga0126342, IMG submission 92528) | Coral microbial communities from Lord Howe Island, Old Settlement Bay, Australia - Cyphastrea 1 metagenome | ecosystem: Host-associated > Invertebrates > Cnidaria > Coral ... | reverse complement strand
GCGTTTCCAATGGGGAAAGGGGTTTTGCAAGGTCTGTGCCGGGACAGGGGTCGTGGCGAGCGTTTTGATTGGGAATAGCTGTCAAACGCAAACATTGCAAGGACTTGGGCGTATGGGTGTAGTAGTTGTATGTAGTTGTCATCTTAACATATTGCCACCATTTGCCACCTGGCCAAGCCAAGCCAGTCTACTCTTCGATTTCTAGGCTCACTGGGGAATTACTTCCTCGGACATTGTCACTTGCCTTGGAGTTGTCAGAGCGGGACTGTCCGGGAGGCCATGGGAAACCGAAGTGAGTTAGACTTAGGTCCTAAATTTCAAAATGCCAAGATGTTAACTGAACTGGGTTGACTGTTGCAGCCTCAATGCCGCGGTTCTTGATGTTTCAGTGTTTGTCTTGGAAACGAAGCGGTGATGCTGTTGAAACATCAACCGACCCAGCGACCCGACTGGTAATGCCTCCGGCGGACCCAAAAATCGATGGCATGAAGTCCTTCAGATTCAGGCCATGAGGTGACAATACTTCTGCCACTCATATTTAAACAAGATTCAGCTGGTCTACCAGAGATGGTGCTCATGAAAGCTCATGAAAGCTCATGAAAGCTCATGAACGCTCATGGCTAAAATGTCCCCACTGTCCCTGGATTGTGTAGCTCTTTTACATTCTTTTACTTCCCACATTTGAGATCATTTGAGGCGGTGAACCTGAATGTTCGGCCGGGCCACTACTATGAAAGTTACGACAGCTACCTGGAGGAGAATCCAATCCCACCTGCCCAGCTGACGGATTGGTGGCAGGATGCTCCATCGCTGGCATCGTTGGACGCGGTGTTGGTCACCGATCAGTGCGATGAAAGGATCCCTGTGGCGCTCATCGGAGAGCATGGGCCGGTGAACATGGACCACCTTAGCACCATCACTGCGGCCTTCCAGTCGGCCTGTGCGAAGCCGCTGGAGGTGTGAGAAGCCCATGCTGGTCGTTCATCAAAGTCATGAAACGCCCTTTTCCTTGTTGTTTTCGATTGTTTTCGTCCTCCTCATCACCACCATCACCACCATCACTATCCTCAGTCTCATCACCATCCTACACATCAGCTTGGCCGTTGAGTGAGTTGTGTGACTCATTTGCCCGGCATTTCGAGGTGGAAGCAGGCCATTTCTTCACGTATCTTTGGGCACTCGAGGGCACCTCCCAAGGAGATCAGCTCCGTGCCTCCTTGCAGATCTCTTGGGAAGAGTTTCTTGGTCGGGAGCCACCATGGATCAATCAATGGTTATCATGGATCATCATGGATCATCATGGAAAATGGGGTTGTTTGAGACAGAAACCACCAAGGTTTTGGGGCGAGCCATTGACAAAGTCTCAAGGCAGGACGTCAACTTTTTTACCCCATGAAGTAAGAAACCGGACCCCAAGCTCCATCAAAATCTGCAGGACCCTCCTGTATTTGCAGGTCAATCCTGCAAGAACAACTCAACCTTAAACCCGACCATGGTAACAATATGTAACAAAGGTTTCCTATCAAAAATCAATGGTTTCCTAATCGTTTCCTATCAAAAATAGATCTTTCAAACCGAGCAGGTCGCTCCGAGACCTTGCCCCGTTGGAGCGTGCTGGGCGCAGTCCAGGCCTTGAGAGGCTGGGCATGGCGGAACCAGTTCCTACGACGAGCGCGCGACTTGGTGACATTTGATGAGGGATACAATGGGGATATCATTGGGATATCATTAGGATATCATTATGTATATAATATATATATAATAAATATACATACATATTAATTAATTATATAATTAATTAATATATATATATACGCATTAATATCTATATATATATATAATAAATATACACACATAAATATATACACACATTTATACATATATATATATATATATATGTACATTAATTAATATATGTACATATGCATTAATATATATATATATATATGTGTGTGTGCATTCATATAGTTGATATATTTATACTTGGGAGATGAATCACATTGCAGGACAAGAGTTGCGTTTGTTGATCTTTCTGACGGTGATTGTGTTTGGCTGCTGCCTTTGCACGCCCTTTCCGCTTAGAATCCTAGCTGGAGCTGTGTTGTACCCCGGTCGCAGTTCTACCCTTCACAAGATTTACAGTAAAGTCTTATAGATTTAAAAGAAGGTGATGATTGACCGTCCCACACCTGCCACGTAAAATGGACTTCAAAATGACATCCGCCACTCATTTTATGGCAATTTTAAGATGGAAAACGACGATACAGCAATTAAGGTGGTGATGGATACAGAAATGATAGATATCCATGAGATGTTGAGAAATGTGGAAAATCCACCATTTGTAGATCAGTTCTTGTGGAAACTATGGGGGGTTCAGAAGGTTCAGGATTGTTCGATATCTAGCTCAGTTTCGCCAGGTTGATTGCTTAAACATATACGAATCGTACATGGGAAGAGTGGATGGGCAAGGTCATGTTCATGTTGGCTGATATTAGCCGCATTTCCCCCCAAATGTGGATGATTAACTTCAATTCACACTGGAAGATTGGAGCATGCCAATGTGACCAAAATGTCTCTTCTTGACAGGTGTCCACAGAACAGGGATGCGCTTGGTATTTTAGGGAATTTCCATGGGAATTTCAACCGATTTCATATTTTTTTGCGGAACAACCAATGCCATGATGTGGGGTAGCTGGGTCATTCAAGGTCTACGAGTTTGTTGTGAACCACTGTGGCTGTGTGTACTGCTCCTTGGCTAAGTTTTTTCCTTTAGAGGCCATCCTGGGCCATCCTTGCCATAGGGTTTTGGGGGGCCAGCCGGTTCAGCGGAGCATAACTTTGCTCAGGATGCATGCAGCCATCGGAGCCGGCCGGCTGTTGGTTCGCGTCAGCATGTGCCTTCTGCACTCCTTCGCCCAAGTCTTTGGGGAACAGGTGCTGTGTCTGGTGAAATCATGTGTTTCACGTCGTGAAACAGTTCAGGATAGTTAGGGCAACTGGGCCAAAGCCCCTAAAATGGCACACATTGGGGGGGATGTTTAGGGGTGTATTTGTTCATATTTGCCATGCTGCCTGAAAGGAGTTGCCAGATTTTTGGCCCTTGGTTCGCAGAATGGGCGCGGAAATGCAGCCACAGGCCGGATTCGTTTCCGATGTTTGGTGCATGGACTGACAAGGTCTGCCAAACCCAGGAGTTGAGATGAGCTAGTAAGTAGTAGAAGCTAGTGAGCTCAATGAGCTTAATTAATGAGCTTAAGTTGCAATTCCGCTCACTTGAGTATGAAACCTCAACTGTGTGAGAGGCAAGTGGGACATGCGGTACCCGTGGGGCAATGCCGATCAGGTCGTTATGTCGCACGCTATACTTGGGTGATATGCATCACCACCGAGCAAGCAAAGAGATATTATCTCCTCTAGTCACCAGACCCAATAGCCTTGCTCACAATTCCAACACCACATGGTCTAGCACCCTTTGACCATCTTCACCCTGGAGCCGCTTCCGCTAACATCGGATGTATACAACCTTAACCCTTGCAGCATTAACCGTCGCAGAAATGGCAGAATGAAAGAGGGCTACAAGACATAGGGAAATTTCTGGAGATAAATTGTGCTAAATCCGACTCCAAGAAATATAAGAAATCGTCAAGGGTTCCAGCACAGCTGTATAACGAGGCAAAAAAGTAAGGTTGCCACCTCCCCACGTCCTAGACGTGGGCCGCCTGTAAGTCGCAGAAACACCCACACCTGTGCAAACTTCCATTCCTCCAGGGTTCACTGCGGAAGCAGCCAATCCCACCCTTGGCTAGCATGGACAGGAACCAAATCCTGAAAGTGTACCCCAAGACCTTGTAACTGTTTGTTGGAAGCCCGCTGAAACTCAATATCATCTTTGGCACTCAGAGCAAGAAAAACAATCTGTTTCTTGTAACTAGCGGAGGGTTCTGAGGTTTCTTGAAAATAAGACAGATCTGATGGTAAACCTGATGCCTTCCAGCTGTTGTTTCTAATGAGAATCTCAGGGATTTGTTCCGGAATTGCTTCAAGGGAACATCTCCAGGAACTCACCATATCTTGAGAGGAAAGAGGAACAAACTATGAACAACTCATTGTTTCCCCTCCCCCAAACCCAACTCCCTCGCTGGAGCGGCTGAAGGCTACCATCAGTGCGGCCGCAAGGATTTCGGCTGAGATCCTGCATTTCCAAGCCAGTGCCCGTGCAGCAGAAATGCTGGATAGTTTCCAACTTACACTGTTATATTAATGATTCACTATTTATATAGCCATTCTGAGATGCTCTAAGCAGTGGCACATCATGGCCCCAGTATTTGGTGGCTGAATGCCGCAGTTCCAAGGCATTCGGCCTTTGTACGTGCCGGCCCTGTCATTGCACGTGTCGCAAACAGCAAAATATTCGCCTACATCCTCAGTCACTGGCCCAGTCATGGGGGGTTGAGGGAATGAAAGCACAACATTTGGAGGCCCATAAATTCCCGAAACGAAAGGCATGACATTGAAGAACTTGTAATTTTGGATGAATTTTCGGAGGTCTTTGGGCATACCATGGCATCTCCAATTTGTTTTGGAAGCCGATTGGACCTCCCGCAGCTGGTCCTTGGGGCCAAGATCTGCCAAGGACGTCTTGCTCTTTCGCTTCCGGCTGCCTGGGGCACCGGGCTTTATTCGAGTGATCCAGATGCTTACTGAGGAGGTGGGCTATGGTATGGAAGAGGTCATGAGCTGACCATTTTGCGGGAAGTGTTGACCTTTCATGATGCTTCCCCTCTGGAGTGACTATGGAAGTAACATCAATTAACATAATTCATATCTGTAACATGTAGTATAAAGAAAATGCATGCATATACAATAATAATGCAATTATTTATTGATTTAATATGATTTATGCATTTATTATTTATTTATCTATTTATTTATTGTATATATATATATAACGTGGGAGCCACCCAACAACAATGTTCATCAATGAACTAATAGAAACACCTTGGATTCCCATGGCTCCCCTATTGCACCGCCAAGGCCCGCGCCAGTGGTGTCCCGGTGCCCAGAGTTGTGATCATGGACTCCTCCAAGAAGTCCTTGAGCCACTTGGTACACAGAAAAACCCAGTCAACTGATGGGTTTGGGGAAACTGTTTTCCAGTCTTCTCAGTTTGCGACTGCTTTTTGAGCCCAAATTTTTGGGCCCCTTTTTGGCTCTCCTGGCATTGATCTCTGCTGACATTTGAGGCTTCCAAGAAATTGGACGCTACCGGGTGCTGGCACTGCTGCCCCACGTGCCATATGCACAGCGGCTGCCAGATGTCTTCGCGTGCCGCGGTCGAAGCGGTGTTTGGGGGAGCTGTCCAAAGGTCGGCTGCAAGTCTACCCACGGGACTCATAATCACTAATATAGTCCAGTAACTAATATACTACAATTAATTATGTCGGACGACATTCCAAAATGCGGCTTTCCCAAGTTATCCATTTTTTCTTTATCCGTTTTTAGGGATCCAGTTCCCCAAGTCACAAAAATGCATCATAATTTGGGGGAATTGTGCCCGAGACATTTTTTTTGCGGGTAATCACACCTTTTGTCAATGGGAAAAAACAATGACTTGGGAGTTGCTCGCTGAATGGCATTTGGGACACCATGTCGCTGACAGAAAAGGCTTTGACATTGACCTTCTGTCTAAAGGCACAACGACATGTGCTGAGCCTATGCGATAAAACAGCGCCATTCTAATAGAAACAACCACCAGCTAACTAAAAAAGTATAAATAAGCGCCAGCAGCTTTAAGCCTGCCATCGCAGAGGGAGTTCCCCAGCGGTACAATGGTCTCGAAGCTGCGAAGCGAGAGACCCGTACAACGATGCTATCTCGGCTGATCTCATTGCAGCTGGTGTTTCGAATGGGTTTAAAGGCCCTGCTACCAATACCCAAACCTTGTCCGGAAGACCCCGACACAAAGTTTGTCAGGAAAGCATCGCGCAACAAATTCCAAGTCATGTGGATTCCACAAACATTTCATATTTTTTTCTACCTGGCTCACATTGTCAATAAGATTCCACCAAATCCCAAGTCATCCTGATTTATGGAGCTTTGTTTCATAGGGCACGGTCTACTTAAACATACACAGTTTCACACAAGTCCCAAGTCATGTGAATTCCAAAAATATTTCGTATACTTTATCTCCCTTGCTTACATTGTCAATCAGATTCGGCCAAATCCCAAGTCATCCTGATTGAAAAGGTAACGTTTCACAGGGCGATGTTTACTTATTATGTAATCTATAACGTTCAATTTCACACAAGTCCTAAGTCATTTGGCTACATAGTGACTGGCAAGGGCGTTTGACATGCAAAAACAAAAAGTCTTAAGTATTCGCGCATTTCATCTATATTTCACTCTTGTCCCCATGACATGGACAGTTCATTTTTATGGCACCAAAAAGTCTCAAGTCACTGACCCAGAGCCTGCAGGTTCACCTCATATTCACGCAGGTCTTGCAGAAAAAACTGGTTTAACTCTCGGAACAATTTTTGCCAAAAAAAAACGCGCCTCGCAAGTCATCAGCCGAAAAAGGTATGAAAAAAAGGCTTCGCCAGGTCCCAAGTCATCAGAACCTATTGACCTATAGTAATATAAGACGGATGGGATTCACATGGATTCACAATGATCAGTTCCAAGTTGTTTCTGTGGCTTCCTTCGCTTGGTTTGGGATGCTTTGGGAATCTCAAGGAGCCCAGAAACCTTCCTTCCCAAAACTTCGAGAATTTCAGAATGGCAGGATCCCACCATCCCATCCTGGTATGTCATGATATGTCCATCTAGTTTCCATCTATTTTCTATATATGTTCTATATTAATGTTCCATGACTTCCATCGTTTCCCATCCCACATCCATCACATCGTTTCCCCAGGTTGGCTTCTCCCACCCTGGTCCCAGCCCTGCCTTTGCTGCACAAATTCCTGTGGCCCTTCGCGGGACCCTTCTGTGGCCGCAGCGATCCGGATCTCTCGCGCTCCGTGGATCCGAGACTCGGAGGTCGAGTCGGAGGTCGAGGTCTGTGCCGGGAACCAACTGGTCAACTGATCCAAATAGAATATATAATATACATATATATATAATATATATATGATTATATATTATCCAAAATATGGGGAGGTGATATTTGAATATATTTGATATGGATAATTTTCATGGGATAATTCTAGCAAAAAAAACTGTGAGACATTGTGAGACGGGATAGTCCAAACATGGAAGATTTGTTTTTGGGTAGATTTTGGGGTGCGCTGTTTTGAGACCAACCCATATCGTTTTTGTTCCAAAGAGGACAATTTCTTTTGTGATGAAGCTCCATATGTCACATTGGGCTGGGATTGCTGGCATCTTGATCGGATGACGATGAGTGACTTTTTTGGATGAGTTCTGAAAACTCGGTAAGACGGGCAAGACGAATTCAACTGACTTTGAAGACACATAAACATAATTAGATCCCTTGGTGTCACTCTCCTACCGTGATATATCCATCTGAGGCAAGCTGGAACTTGCAGCCACCCCTTTTCCCCCTTCGACTTTCAGGGCAAGGTCTTTCACCCTGGCAGTTTCGAAGAAGATCGACGCTTCTTGGCTGGTTTCAGGAGCAATCCATCTATTTATCGATATTTGTATACATCAATTCCATAAAACACACACACACACATGTTCACAGTCACGCGCATTGACAGTGAATATATATATATATATCTGTGTGTATACACAATGTATATATATATATATATCTGTGTGTGTACACAATGTAGAGCTACTATATTATATATATATATTCCCACATATATCTTGTAGATGCATCGGCTCGTATCTGTCGTATCTCATCTCAGAAAGCTGGCGGACTTTGTGAGGCTACTGGGCTCAGTACACGGAATGGGAGATTTGGCCCCACCTGATCCGTTTCAAGCATCTCGGCGCGGCTCGTGTGCGTAGCGACAGATAGGTGTCCAGATGTGCATAGCGACAGATAGGTGTCCAGATGTGTCCAGTGTATGTAGGGCATTGTAGGGCATACAATCAAGGTGATTTATTAACATGATACTCATGTGATGATGTGTTCGCATTTCTTGCGAGTTTTGTCCTCAAAAGTTGGATGATATGCTCGTGGGTGCAACCATCTTTTGGTCTGGTGAATCCGTTCAGGAGCGCTCGAGAGATGTTGCAGCTGGCCACGATATCGGAGGCGTCCTGGCATCCCTGGTGTAATTTGATCATCCAGATGCTGCTTTAGAAACTCTCAAAGCGTCCTGTCTTTTGCAACCTGTTTTCATGGTTTTTCATTTGGCATTGAAGATATTGAAGATCCGTCACTTGCCACACCTGCTGGCATTTGGACTCCAGTCTACTGCTGTAATGTACAGATTGTTGCTATCGCCAAGTTTCCAACGGCTCGAGTAGGGGGCAGCTTAGAGCATCCGAACATCTTGTCCGTGCATCATGGCATTCTTCCAAGTTCTGTTGGCTTCTATGATTTCGCCTGGCATGGCTTCCTTTGGAGTCACATATCCAGCGTTACATGCAGAACCTGTGCTGCAAAGCAACAGCTGGTGGCACCTAGGGGGGTTCTGCTTTGGTCAAGTTGACGGAGCACCAGCTGCAAAACTCAGCATCAGCATTCTTTGGGAAGGTCAAGGACCACTTCATGCGTCAGCTCAGGTGTACCTTGCAGTATTTGATGGTCGGGAAGACAGATGGGGTGTGGCCAACCACGACTGGGACACTTCCAGTTGCGAGCAAAAACTTGCAATCTCCACTGATCACACGTTGCTGTCAGACTATGGGCCAGATGGTATTCAACCAGAAGTCGAGACAGCTTTTGCAATCCATATCCGCCAGAAGACTGCCACAAGAGATTGGCACTATGCTTTGCTTGCGTGTGGCAATGTGGAAGCCGCCCCCTTGAAATTGAGTGTGGCAGCAGAGCATGGTGCACTGTCCATTTTTGCCGCCAAGGAGAACTTTGACAGCAGCAGTTGTCCGGTGATGCCTGTAAGTTGGTGGCGACATGCAGCGGAAGACCCTTTGTTTTGGGTCTTGCTTTTTGCTGCTGCCATTGTCAGTGCCAGTTCCAGCATTGCTGTGATGGTTTGTTGCCGGCTGAAATGGCGAAATGACACCAAACTCCTCTCAGATTCGCGAAGTGCAGCAGGCTTGAATGATGTGGTGATTGGAAAGCCATGCGAGAGGCCTGAAGGAGAGATCACCGAAGGCCAGATCAATTCCACACAGAATGCCACTTACAATGCGAACGTGCCCAAAGAGGTCTGAAGACACTGGGATGAATGAATATGAATGATGCCCATCTATCACAGGTTTTTTGCAATGCCACTGCAATGCATGGTATTCTCCAGCTGAAAGTCAAGAAACCTTGTTTTCGGCATTTTTCAGCAATCTTCCAAGAGAAGTGCGAGCTGTATTTAGCAATTTTGTGCATAGGTTAGATTGTTTTTTTCCGGAGCTGGGCAAACTTGTGAAGGAACATGTCTTTTCAATTCTTTTCAAGACCCAGCATCGCGAGAAAACTGCAACATGGCAATGTCATCGCAAAGGTGTTTCAATGATTGGGTGAGAGGCAAACCGATAGACTCCTCGATGATTTGTTCGTTTTCTTAAGCCCATTTGAAATTGTTTCAAGATCACATCGCTAGGAACTTGAAACACTGGCTTTGCCAGCTTTTTGTGCGAGACAACGGAAAAAACCGTGAGTCTCGGAAGGACATCGCATTATTACTTTAAGGCTTCAAGCTCTAAAAAGTTGTGCTGCTGCTGGTCGCCCAGCACCCAGCACTGTCATGAAGATTTCCATGCCACCAAAACCCTTCAGTCATTTGTGACTCCCAACGCACCAGGCGGATGCCTTCATGATCAGCCAGCAGATGCGCGCACATCATCAGAAGCTTCGCAGTTCTTCCCTCCGTTACTGGCAGAACGCGATGGCCAGCGTCATGACCAAGACAGCAGTGGTGGAAAAGCTGCGAGCTGCGACAAAATCCCAACGGCGTAACTTACGCGCCACGTATGCCGTAGCATCCATAGCGTAACGTGGCAGAAGAATCTGTGGCACCATTGGCACCAAGGTTTCCGCGAGACAGAAGAAAGATGCAAACATTTGCAGTCGCTGATGGCTCTGCGCTCAGTTGCAGGTGCCCAAGATAAGGGACATATTATTTTTCATGATTGAAATATCTTCAAAGTATCCATCACATCCATCCCAAACACACACAGATAACTATATATATACGTAGAATTATAAATATTATATAATATATATATATTATCTCAAATCAACTCCCGTAGGGTTTGGGGAAACCCTGGGAAGCAGCGCAAAGTCCACGCCCCAACGCCACGTGGCTCAGGACGATGTCACTTGTTCTGCCTCCGTGCGGACTCCCTGCGAGCCATGGGAACCCCCAAAGGACCTAAGAAACGAATAGAAATGTGACATGTGGGTCCTTCCAGTTCAGAGCGATTTGCTTGATTTAAGATGATTATAGATCTGATTTAAGTAACTTGAAGGTCATCATTGGATTTTGGGCACGTCTCATTTTGGATGCACTCTTAGTTCAGTGGACATCCATGTGCTTGTTTGTTGCTTCCGGTGCTGAAATTCCACCCATAGTTGTTGAACATTCCCCTATTAATTACTCATGTCCGCATATTCTGTTGATGAATCTATTCGTCAATTACTTGGAGAATCTGAGAATCATAGTTTCTGATATTTTGAGAATTTGGGAAATGAGAAGGCATGATAAGGCACCGCAAGTTCACTATGCTGCTTTCGCGGAGGCAGAAATGGATGCAGCCGCCGAGCGAGTCAGGGAGTTTCAAGCGGACCGCGCGACAAAGATGATCAAAGATTGATAGCCTGGGCGTAAAAGCCTGGACAAAAATCACAAAAGGCTGATTTCCACGACGGCTGCAGCAGTAAGCTACAACTATTTGGGGACCCTGAAGCTCTTGTTTGGCCTATTATAATTGGTTTTACTTTTCAATCCCCAAATGTTTGATTCGTGTGAATCTGGTAGGCTCTAAAAAGACACCTTACAACTTTTAAATGGAAAATGATGGACCAATGACCAATGCAATTCTTTTGGATGAAACCAACCCTGCAGGACCTCGAGTCTTGGCAGCTTTGGGCCGAGGAGGTTCCATTCGGATACGAACGCAACATCACCTTGGAAAGTGAAGAAAAGTGAAGAAAGTACCAACAAAGAATGAACAAAATGAAAACAATATCAAAACAGCTAGGAAACATATCATGAAATATCCGGAAGTGTTCATCTAAATTATTCTAAGTTATATCATATATATATATATACCTGGAGCACCCTTTGGTACACAAAAACTTGTACCACTTTATTTCTGCACGTTTCATATTTATGTGTTCGTTTCAGATGGTCAAAAAAAAAGGTGCTCGAGTTTTTGTGTTCAAAGGGTGGTC
>Ga0126342_10019553_pt1 | contig 11489 bp, 11 predicted proteins | sample Cyp1metagenome_FD_92528 | JGI IMG/M metagenome (GOLD analysis project Ga0126342, IMG submission 92528) | Coral microbial communities from Lord Howe Island, Old Settlement Bay, Australia - Cyphastrea 1 metagenome | ecosystem: Host-associated > Invertebrates > Cnidaria > Coral ... | reverse complement strand
GCAACAACAGCAACAACAGCAACAACAGCAACAACAGCAACAACAGCAACAACAGCAACAACAGCAACAACAGCAACAACAGCAACAACAGCAACAACAGCAACAACAGCAACAACAACGACAACAACGACAACAACCACCACGACAACGACAACGACAAATGGAATATCGCTGAACATTCTGTTCGTCTAGGAGGCACCATACGCTTTATGATGCTGAACCAGGGCCGTCCCCCTCCAGCCTTGGACTTGGTTGGCCTGGGGCTTCCAATTCACTGGTGATTTAAGCATGAAACATGAGTGATAAATCAGGGAAATAATATTTCATAGATGTTGACCACTGCAAAATCATCCAACATCTATAGTTGACACACAAAAAAATAGGGCCCGGGGCCCAGGTTTGACAAGAATTGAAGTGGAAACCTGTACCCCTACTTGTGCGTTGCGAAGATATTACATTCTGTGGGCTTGTCCAATGATGGGGGATACCCCACGTTATGACCAACAAATAATGGGGAATTCAATAGAGTGGTTTGAGGGAATATCCAGACAAATATTGGTTTCCCTCTGAAATAGAATTAAGGATGTCCTGTAAATCGTCCCTTACACCGATACATAGAGGAATATGATTGAGACTTTAGATTTTTCCCCAAAACCCTGACAGATCATGTGGTAAGTCAAATTTCTATCTCTTTTTGGCTGAGATGGTGCTTGTGTGTGTGCGCGCGTGAATCTGTGAATTTAGGTGCCCCACCCCTAAAAAGTGATGTCATCTGCAACTCAAATGGGACCCCCGGATATCAATTGTACAAATCGCTTTGCCCAAAAACAGGGTCCCCCGAATTCCAGTGGGTTATTCTCATTTTCCCCGTTAAATTTGCAATAGATTGGATGCACGCCATTTCCGGACGAACCCACATAGTGAACTTGGATACTATCCTTGGTCTTCGTACCAAGTAGGTGTATTTCCCACAGATTTGCACGAGTAGAATCTACTAGTTATACAGTACATCTCCCCATTTACCCTCTGGTTATTTAACATAGCTATGGAAAATGACCCATTTAAACATAATGGTAAATAAATAGATAGATAATAACTATATAAATGGTTGTAAATGCTATTAATAGATGATAAACATGATGATTTACCTAATAGCATGGTGATTTCCCAGTTCGCAAACGAAAAAAAAACAGGTAAATCTATCCATCCCAGGTTGGTAGTCTACCCAGCTTGAAATGTCAGCTCCCTGGGGAAAAAGTTTGTAGATAAAGAATGATCATGTTGGAAGGTTTGTAGAGAAAGAATGTTGGATGAAATAGTAGACAACAAGTACAATTATCAAAGTGGGATTCATACATGTTGGTGAATGTTGATAAATATTGATACTATTGATTTAAAAAGCGTGATAAACATTTGATACATGTTCCCCCCGGCTATAATGTATCTCAAGTGAGATGAAGCAACCCTGCATGCGGTGAAAACCTTCTGTTTTCCCATGGGTTTTCCCATGGTTTTCCCAGTGGATTCCTCTATTCCCATGGTTTTCCCATGGTTTTCCCAGTGGATTCCCATGGGAATAGAAAACGCCAAGAGGCGACTCCGGCGTGTCTTGAACTTTCTGCGAAAGCTCAGGACATCGGTGGAGGAGAAGCACCATGGCCTGCACCGTGGAAGGGATCTGTTGGAAAAAAAATGGGTAGAATAACTGGTGTTGAATCATAACTGAAAATATATGTGATTACTTATATTTATATTGATATCATTTATGTATTTATATATATACAGTATATGTATATTATATACACGTTACACGTAATTATATGTGTATGTGAACTTCTGGATTATAGACAAATCATCTACAAAAACATTCCATCATGTTCCATGTGTGAAAATCATCTAGAAACAAAGAAAATCATTTAAGTGAATGATGAATCCCATCCTCCTAACATCAAACATCCCCTATTTTAAATGGTCCCAAATACGAATCCCGTCCATCCACCATGGTTTTAGGGGGAGGTGTTTGAACGGGTTTTTAGGAATTCTTGGAGCTTCATGTTGACATGTTCGGCTCGTAGAGTTTCACAGGAAGGAAGTGGAAAGCAAATGGTGGACTTCTGATTATCAGAAGTTGATATGATAGGAATATCAGGATTCTATCTGAGTCATGATGAACGAATCTCAATGTTATTGGGATGTGAGACTCAAGCAGTTGCCAAAGGGACTGAGTAGCTGCAGCCATGCCATTAAGCTACTGACTCATGGTTGCAAGATGTTACAAGCACAATATTCAAACATTATTCACCCACATCTTCCGGCGCTACGGCATTCCGGCGCACCTCCAGAAAAATGGCTGTAACCTGCGCATAATGGCGATGGATTTCAGTGGCCATGGGATGCCTAAAATCCCAACGGTGGTGGCTTTCGGCAATGACATGCGCAGCCGGAATCCAAAAGATGTGGGGGTAAAAAAACAAAAAACTTTCAAGTGGCTGTATGATGATGTGACCAGCAAAATGCTTTTTTATACATCGGCAAATATGAAGATGAGAAACAAAATAACAAAATATCTGTGGATATCACTGTTATCACCAACAAAACAACCACATCTCGCCGGTGGTTTTGAAAAAAACACCGGGTCTCTCAGAGGGATGGTCCACTGGTTTTGAGAGGAGATGCATTGCTACTATTTGTTCTTGGCTGTACCCGCTTATTTGCTTCATGTGATATCGGATATCGTAGGTTTTGAAGCTTGAGTTGTCAACGCATGCTGCATGCTCGTCAATTGGCTCTGGCTCCAAAATCGGATACCAATGGATCATACATACAGTGTATATTTTTGTTCGGTATCTGATATCCATTTTGGGGTAATCATATGATTTTCCACAATTTGAATCTTAACATTGAAAATAGTAAAAGCTGTAAATCCCAATTCTATCCCCATGACTATCCCTTGTATCATCCCTATATCAGTCCCTGTAAATCATGGGAAGTTTGAGCCGATCCCGCCTTGTGACCCCTTATAAATCCCAACAAAATCCCTATAAGGGATTAAATCCCTTAATAAGTCCTTATAAATCCCTTATAAACCCCTACAATCCCCTTACAATATCCCGAGAAATCTTGCCATTTCTCCGCCGCATTACCGGGCCGGGCCTTTTGTCGGAAGCCTCGCTCCTGCTCCTCTGTCCAAGCCTCTGAGAGACGGCACGAGACGAGCCACGCGGACCGCGGTTTTGGGACAATTCCAAGGAGACCTTTTTAGTAAAAGTGACTTCAAAAATCCACCCAAATCATGTTGCACATGGTTTTGACATGGTTTTGTATGTGGTGTTGTTTTCTTTTGGTTTGATCATTATTGATTCATGGAGATTCCTAGTCTTCATGGTATGTGATCATCCCCAATTGTTGTTGGTAACCCCCCATAATCATCAAACATAACACTGCCCAGCTGACAAAAGATTGGCAGACTTCAGCAATGAGGACAGAAATGAATATGCACGTGGATTCAACCTAACCCTTCCAACGGGAGCCCGGCAATAATCGATGGCTACTGTAATAAGTCATGATTTGTGGCTGGTGCTGGCGTGCAAGCCCTTAAGTAACCTTTATTCTTGGGGCCTCACTGGGGGGTTGGTTGAATCGCCGCTAGCACAAGTCCAAACTTGGAGACTCTAAGGTGCTGAGTTTCGGCTTTATATGATATACCCTCTGGTAAACTAGTAGTTTGCTATTGAAAATTGCCATAGAAATAGTGGATTTACCCAGCTATAACATGGTGATTTTCCAGTTCGCAAACTGTTAGTCTACCAGGCCGGGTAGCCATCCCCAGTAGAGGTTGATGATGTCAAGGGATCCCCCAATGGTGAATGGGATGCTTGATGGCCTTGGGCGTTCCCATTATATGCTGTGTGAGATAACCATCTTCATGTGCTTAGAAACTCCATTGGTAGCTCCAACTGGCTTCCCTTTTTTGCTTTGGAATATGGATATCCGGAGCTCCGACCCGCTGCTAACCACTGGATAACCTCCAACATTGCCTGGAAAATCCTCCGTTTTCCATTCAGTTCGATGATTTTCCCAACTCAAAACCTCCAAATCTTAGTGCTGGGCTTTCCCAGGCTGTCCCAAAAAAAAACTCCCAATGACCCAATGATATCCCAAACAAATTACCTACAACCCATGTAAATATCTTCCACTATTGTTATATTTCCATTAGATCCCAATGATTTTCCCAAATATCATCCCAATAATATTTCCTATAAAATTCCCATGTGTTTCCCATGTCTTCCCATGATTTCATGGCCACTAAGGTTCAGTTATAAATAAATCCAATATTCAATTGTCACATTAAAACATATTACAGTAAAACGATGTAAATCTCATAGAGTTACAATGATTTACAGAGAAATTTCACTCTAATCATCATCTTTAACATCATTGTAAATACCATCCGTTGATAAATATCTATGATAAATATCATTTGATACTATCTAATATTTATCATATATCTCATGATATCTATGATATATTTATCTATGATATATATCTCATGGATATAAATATCAAATCACCATCCCGGAATCCCTTCCTGAGCGCCGCACAGGTCCCATGGCACCAGACAGCAGGTTGGAGCTTTGGATGGAGAGCAAGCCGTCGCTGTCCTTGGTTTCAGCTGGTTTCAGACGTCAAAAACAGCGGGTGATTTGCTTAAGAACCCCATATATCACCATATATACCATGGAAACCACCATATTTATCCATGGTTTAATATGGTTTAATACCCCCATATATATATATTGTATATATGGTGGTCTAATGAAAAAAACCTGGTGAATCTGGGTAAAAAAAAAGAAAAACAACTGGTAATACTGGTGATTTGGTAGAAACCTGGTTGAAATCGGGTCCAAAGCCTGCTGTCCTCTAGATGAACGGAATGCATTTTTGGGCCCTGTTTTGCCATTGGTCTTGGGATAGACTTTGTAACGTCAGTAGTGCAAATGTCATGATCTCTGCTACATGGCTATAGGTCAAACAGCTGGAATCCCCACACGTCCTAATTGGATTGGTTTGAGGGAAAATCTACGTACGAAATCCCTATATGTATCCATCTGTGATGGTAAAACCCATGGTTTCCTGTTGATGTTCCTTGAAGCCAATCAGTGATCATTACCCTCCAGAAAAGAAATCAGGCATTTCCTAGTACTCTAGGAAAGCACGCATGTTCCACATCGTTTTGTTGATTTACTGGAGGGTATCAGCTCGAAAATATATTGTGTATCTACCAAACCATCTATCTATCTATCTATCTATCCATCTATCTATCCATCTATCTATCTATCTATCCATCTATCTATCCATCTATCTATCCATCTATCTATCTATCTATCCATCTATCCATCCATCCATCCATCCATCCATCTATCTTATATAATTATGTCTATACATATAATTACATATACATATCATTTCTCACCTAAGGACCTATAGAAATTAAATGAAATTTGTCTGGATGTCCCATGGTGGATGCGCCACCCAACCCAGTGTCATTGATGGTGACCGGGTCCCAGTGTCATGAACGGTGGGAGATTATATATGGGAATGGGTCAAAATTGAAGACCTGGGACCACAGATTTTAGCCTATTCTTAGTATGAACCATCTAGCTATTGGGGTACCCAATTTTGACTCATACCCATGATGAATTGTGATGAAATCACATGATGTTCTGGTGGAAGAAAAATAAGTCTCAGATTTCTGGAAACTCCCCTTAAACTCTTCCGAAAAGTTTGCAACTTTGCAACCTCCACACTTTGGCTCAGTGGCATCTCCGCTTTCAGCGCTGGTGGAAGAATGGCTTCGCCTGCGGCTTGAAGGCTGGGGGTGTCCATATCCGATTGTCCAGCAGTGGAAATGACCCAGTTTAGCCACCAGTTTGTAGGGCCAATCCACCTTTTCCCCAACCGACTAAAGGAGTCATTGGGATTTCTCTGGGAACTCAGACACAAAAGAAATGCCCAATTGCTATGGCACAAGACCTATCTGCTGAATCATTGTCATGGCCAACTTCTGCAGCCCGTGTTTACCCTACTTGGAAATGAGGCACTGTGGATACTAGTTTTACTCTTCAACACCACCTATCCCCAGTGATGTTACTGGCTACATCCCAATCAACGTGCAAGACATGGCAAACTGCCAAGGGATCAGCAAACTAGTACGTAAGGACTTATGTAACGTATGTATGTATATATATATGTATGTGTGTGTACAATACATATATGTGGATTTATAGCCATGGCCACATAGCATCGTTATAGATCCATGTAAGTCCCTGCAAAATATTGGGGCTATCCTAATCTATCCATATATAATTTATGATATATAATCCATGTATATATTGTATATATAGATTGGAGAGAGGTAGGTTCTAGGGGTGACCATATAATATAGATATATAAACATGATCCATGTAAAATCCAATCATAAACCGATCTGTATTATAGCAACCCCCCAAAAAAAAGACCGAAAAGGTTCAATTGTCCACTGCTTGAGAAACTCCGTTCGTGGCTCCAACCGGTGCCGGGCCTGTGCCGCAGGGTCCGTCCGCGCGGCGACTCTGGAGAAGGCGTCTGCCGGGAAGCCGTGCGGGCGAGGAACTGGCCATCGAAAATAGGTGAGTTTTAAGCAACAAGAATGCTGGCTTTTCACCAACAATGGGGGGTGAAGCAAGAAAAAAAATATGGTCTAACCCAAAAATCGGGAATGAACCATCCAAAAATAAAGTTGAACTAAAAGAAGAAGAGTTGAGTTGTAGCAGACAAAAGATTGGTAATCCCATCCCCTTGTTTGATTGCAAGCACCCAAAAAAAAATGCACTCCGAAATGAAACGATCCAACCCTAAACCAGAGGTCCTGGGGGTGGCGTTCTTAACAGGGTGGCATCGGCCATGTGGCTTCGGAGGTCTCCTCTGTTTGGGTTTGTCTACCCTATAGTTTTATGGTTGATCTCATCATTTTCCCCCATTGAAATTACCCTCGGGGCATCCCCTCCAGAACAACATGTGTATCTGAAAATGTGCTTGAGGATGGTTGAGGATGGTTGAGGTACCCTCTGGTAAACATACAAAAAGCTATTGAAAATGGTGATTTATAGTGGATTTACCCATTAAAAATGGTGATTTTCCATAGTTACGTTAGTTTACCAGAGGGTATTCCCCCCATTCCCATGGATGATCCAACCACTTTCCCCGCTGACCTCAGCGTCCCCAGAGACCTCTGGACGTCCCAGGCGAATGTGGTCGTACTTCGCCCAGTAGCCCTGAGGGCACGGGGACGCCCAGCTGTTTTTTTCATCAAGGCAGTTGACTAAACTGTAGTTATTCTAGATATCTCTATAGGTCTACAGGTATATCATGGTAAATCTACTTCAGGATTATATGTAGAGCTTGTATAGCCAGTTGACCCGCAATTTGCATTTATTTTGTATGAAATTTCAGCACCATGACGAACTAACACATTGTGACACTTGACATAAATTTACCTACTGAATATAAACCTTCAGCAAACTAATTTGAAGATTTGGGACTGTTGACTAAAACAGACTCATTTCGGGTTGGACTCTTTACGCCAAAGATTGGTCATAAAACCCATTGTTTCTCTTGGATAGCTCTCATGTGGTTGGGAAACTCCGTTCTTAGCTCCGCCCCCATTTCTTGTTGGAAATTTTGATATACCCATAGCTCCGAACCACTCCCTCCTAACCACTGGATTTTTGCGGTTTCCAGGGTAGCCCCAAAGGTTGGTGGAGTGGAAAACCCACCATTGGTCGATCATTTCCCCAGGCTTTCCCCATGGGAATTTTATCCACATCTACGTTAGTTTCCGCACTAGATCCCATTAAATCACCATTAAACCACCATGAAATCCCCTTAAAAATCCAAATTTACCAACGCCTTGTTGGCCGGCCGTTGCTCCCACTGATGCGCATTCCGCAGGCGGGCCAAGGGCTGTTCGATGATCTGTGGCACTGTGACCTGTGGATCCCTAGGGCGGTGAAAATGGGTGACACTCCCCTTAACTATATAATTAATGGATTGTCATTTGTCTTAATCATTTGTTAGTCCACTTATTTTGCAAATATCTATAATATATATATATATATATATATACATATATACACAATCATCCTGAACTAGATAGAATGTGGGATTATCAACTATCAAACATATTCCTATTTTAGTGAATGTTCGAAATTTCTATATTCTATCTACTTCCAGGTGACTCTACTTCCAGGTGACTTCCAAGATTCTGAGCCATCTACTTTTAGGGGAGAGTATATGTGTGCGTGTGTACTTGTGGGATTCATGGTGAGATATAGGTTTCTCTGAGAGAATGATGATGGGCTACAACTACCAAACGTGAGTGATTCATGAGCAACAACAATTGGGTGGTCAGTTGTGTTGCACATGGCTGCCCCATTACATTACATCTAGGGCATTACATCTAGGGCATTACATCTAGGCCAACCTTCACGCCTAAATCCTGGTGGCTTCAAAAGCCCTTCTGTCTTGTAAAATAAAAAATGTGAATGGATGGGAATGGGATATTTGGAGGTTTCCTAAAATAGGGCTACCCCCAAATCATCCATTTATAGATGGCATTTTTTCCATTATACACCACCCATATTTTATTCCCCTCTGGTAATTCAACACTTTGCGAACTGGAAGCCGCCCGTTTACTTCGATGATTGGCCTTCCTAGGCTCCAGCACCCTGTACACCACAATATCTGGTACCTGAAAAAATAGGATGGTTGCATTAGATATAGAATGCTCATAGAACACAAAAAAACTGTAGATTCAAATCACCTTCAAACAAAACCTTTACTCCACCCAGAAATCGGAGGGCTCAGCACCCCCGCCTGCATCTTTTCAGGCAGGGTTTTGCCAGTGTCTAAGTCGAAAACCACCACCTCATCACCAATGCAGATTGGCTTCACAAATAATCCAAGAACTTGACCATTTTTGTATCGAAACCATTTTCATTGCTGAAATAAACGTTTCCCCTTAAACCAACCCATTTTGAAACTAGAATTGTTGAGTGCGATCCAGGTGCGGCATGGGTCAATATGGAGATTCATCCCTTTGCTGCGGAGGATTTTATGACATCCGACCAGCTACCTACGGTGTCGACAGGGTACCATGTTTTTGGCCCGTGGCCAACTTTAATGAAGACCACGTCCTGGCCAATCAAAGTAGTTTGTTCCCCCAGCCTATTCCTATCACCATACAGGAATGATTCAAAATTATATGGCAGTGTGTCAAAACCTTGTACCCCTGGTGAACATCAAAATAGCTGGTAAATGGATGTTCATCCCCCTAAAAATGGTATGTATAGGTATTGATCCATACCCATATGATATGATACGCCCCAACCCAAGCAAAATGGATGGGTAAAGTTTCTAAAACTGACCAGGCCTGGACAGAAAAGGCTAACCCGTTTCGATTCATCTGAGCAAATCGAGCACTTATTCACAGTGCCCTAAAATCAGAAGATTGGAGCAGTGTTCAAAAGCCTCTGCCATTCTACTGGTTGGTTTAGATAGGATCTAATAGGAATTCCCAGGGGATGATGATAGATGATGATCACACCATCACCCTAATCAGCCACCAGGGGTAGATGGTCGCCAGGTCGCCAGCGGTAACTCCAACAATAAATGTCATATGTGTGTTTTAAAAATATAGTGACAATGATAATCATCATGAACAATAAGCAGCTTAATTATGTTCAATCAATGAACCGTGACAATCCTCCATGCCCCCATCCCCCATCCTCCAGGTCTCCGCACATCCTCCGGCAACTCCGCTGAAGCAATGGGCGACCCCGAGACGCCCATCAGAAAGGGGGCCGGACTTTCCAAAGCCCAGCGGAAGGAGTTGGGCAAAATGGGCAGGTAGGTGTGCTCCTCAAAGGCGAAATGGGCGGCGAAATGGGCTGCTGGCGATGGAATCGGAAGATAGCGAAAAATGATGAAAAATGTACAACGCTGGTGGGATGTGGTGGGAATCCCCATGGGAAATGGTCGAACTCGATGCGCCTTTTTTGGAGGGATGACCAGGCAAAATGGGTGATTTCCTGGGACCAAGATCGGGTGGCTTTCCAACAGAATCAACCTTTTTTGGGGGGATTGGAAAGCCATGGGAAAATCAGAACTGGGAAAGTCACGGGAAAGTGATCCACCATTTAGTTCGATGAGTTTGACATTTAGTGCCGGGAATTCCCATTGCTAAATTATGTTGAAACCGTAAAATGCGACATGGATCAGACACTTTCCGGATGGGCCGGGGTGGTAAGAACCACTCTTGGAGGCCCAGCTGGGATAACGACCCAAAACGCGGTCACCACAGATCAGGTCTTAATGTGTCATGATCTGATTCGACAAAATTGAACATCACCTAATATCATTTACCTAAAGATTCAGCATCATTCAACGTCGTTCACCTAAAAGAGCTGATGTATGATGATGTTCACTACATCATTCAAATGGTGATGCGGCCCCCAACTGGAAGCACTTGAATCGTGCTACGGCTCAAAGACAGAGTAAACTTGGCTCGAAGTTTGCAAATATGGGTATGGATTGAAATGGGGTAACCCTAAAATTCGATGGTTAATTGGATGGTGAAAAAACTGAATTCGATTGAGCACTTTCGTCCCCCGGGTCCGAAAACAATTCATGGGCAACTACCAAGGCACCCATTCCAACGGGAACAGCAAGGCCCTCAGGGCTTCCAAGATCCTTGGCGCCACGTGCTGATCCTGGTCACCGGACACGTAGAATACCAATGGATGGACTGATGGACTCACAATTCTTGTGATGTTTCTTAAGGCAATTTGTTTCTGTCAATCTTGAGTCATGGACAAAAGCTAGTTGTGAATCAACCCTCAATCCTGGAACATGGTGATTATACCTGCATTTTTTCTGGGATTTTGCCAGAAAAATGTGTTTTTTCAGTACACGCGAAGCTTTAACGTGCAAAAGTTGCCGATTTCATCAGCAAAAAGTCAGGTACTCACTCTGTCACAAGTGCCAAGGGTCACCACCAGTAGCGCTGGGCATAGCTGCTGCGAGCTCAAGACAACCTGGAGCCGACAAAACGGATGATCCATCACTTGCGGCAGTAAGATTCGATCACTTGCGGCAGTAAGACTCTTCAAAACCAATCACTTGCGGCAGTAAGAAGTGGGGCTAGGGAAGAAAAGGGTAAGATCTACCAGCCACAACCGTTGCTTACCTTCATTATAGGGAACCGCTACTCCACTTCCTGAGACTACCCATCCCACTTCAACCTTGGGGGGTGGGGTGGGGCTAGGGAAGAAAAGGGTAGGATCTACCAGCCACAACCGTTGCTTACCTTCATTATAGGGAAACACAACCGCTACTCCACTTCCTGAGACTTACCAACCCACTTCAACCTTGGGGGGTGGGGTGGGGCTAGG
>Ga0126342_10019552_pt1:10000-11489 | contig 11489 bp, 9 predicted proteins | sample Cyp1metagenome_FD_92528 | JGI IMG/M metagenome (GOLD analysis project Ga0126342, IMG submission 92528) | Coral microbial communities from Lord Howe Island, Old Settlement Bay, Australia - Cyphastrea 1 metagenome | ecosystem: Host-associated > Invertebrates > Cnidaria > Coral ... | reverse complement strand
GGTTCGTGCTTCAACCAGATCTTGGAGCGAGTGACGCTGCCGCCGAGCCTTAAATCATTGACCTTTGGCTGTGACTTTAACCAGAGCTTAGACCGAGTGACCCTGCCACCCAGTCTTGAGGCACTAACTTTTGTTGGAGACTTCAATCAGAGCTTGGAGGGTGTAAGCCTGCCAGCCAGTCTTCAAACGCTGACTTTTGGTTGGAGCTTCAACCAGAGCTTGGAGCGAGTGACCCTGCCGCCCAGTCTTCAGATGTTGACTTTTGGTCGTTACTTTAATCAGAGCTTGAAGAGTGTGATTTTCCCACACAGACTTGAAGCCTTATTTTTCGACAGTGGTTTTCAGCAGGGTTTGGAAGGAGTTGATTTGCCAAGCAGCCTGCAGACTCTAGGCTTGCCAGAGGCCGTGTTGAGTTGTCGCTGAGAAAAAGCAGTGGCAGGGTTCCAAGAATACAGGCTACATGCGGCTACCTTTGAGACTATCAACCACTCTACCGAGACGTTGTTTTTTCCAACCTGGTTCCCTGCTGTAAAAGAAAGAATGTCTCTTCCTTCCGGCTAGCAGCTATTCAGAACCAGCCAATGAGGACATGCTGGGCCCGTTCTCGAAGGAATCCTTTGAGGAAAGGAGCAAACCATCTCAGTTGTGCAGTGCTTGTAACATAGCAATCCCACTTCCATACAGATACATGATACTGTAGTAATGCAGGATCTCGATATGATCTTGATTAGTGTGGGACCCCCCAAACAATTCAGACAGTAGAAAAACAATGATGGAACAGGGTTGGAATCGTTTTGGATCATGATCTTGAGTAAGGATTTCAATTGATTTCAATTTACTTTCAATTAATTTTCCTTTTAAAACTTCAAAACATCAATTGATAAGAAAGGATTTCAACGGAAATCAATTTACTTTCAATCAGATCAAGAGGCACTGCAAAAAAATGGGAAAGTATGTGGCAGATAAAGGTAGGCACGTATAAATTTCTACCTCAGAAGAAGTTGTACACAATAGAAGACCACCCAAACCAATCTGCTATTTGTGATCTAGAGAAAGGCTAAAGTAGAGGAACGGATAAAATGACGTAATTAACTTTACAAAAAATCATCCCCAAAAAAGTAGGACACAATAGAAGCCCCCCACAACGAAGATACTATTGGAGATCTGAGCTCTGAGTTGCCAATGGGCTACCTCTTGAAAAATTGTTTGGTTGCTCTGTTTCAATTGGGTTTTAATTTATTGATAAAGATTCTTTTTTTGATGGAAATTGATTAAAAGAAACACATAAATCTGAAAAACATCATCCGGAAAAAATGCAAAAACAAAACATGAACAAAAAATGCCTGGGGAAGAACGTTCACAGGAGACCCCTCCCATCAATCCATGGGTGTCTAAGTTCAAAAAGACGACTGACACTGGTCACCAACCCCCACCAATCAAGAGCCCACATTAAGTACAAAACATTTACACTGATGTAAGTAATGTAAGT
>Ga0126342_10019552_pt1:0-5000 | contig 11489 bp, 9 predicted proteins | sample Cyp1metagenome_FD_92528 | JGI IMG/M metagenome (GOLD analysis project Ga0126342, IMG submission 92528) | Coral microbial communities from Lord Howe Island, Old Settlement Bay, Australia - Cyphastrea 1 metagenome | ecosystem: Host-associated > Invertebrates > Cnidaria > Coral ... | reverse complement strand
ATACACCCAAATCAAGTCATGTCCAAGACTGTTCTGTTATTGACATTATATTATATATATATGTATCTATATTATTTTTTAAGCTTAAAAGCCTGCTGAGAATAGGTTCATCATTTGGGTATACCGGTATACTCCATTTTCAGAGGCACCCAAACATCATATTGTTGGTCCCATTACATATATATATATATGTATACCCTCTGGTAATTTAACATAGCTATGGAAAATCACCATTTTTCATGGGAAAATCCACAATAAATAGCCATTTTCAATAGCTTTTTGTATGTTTACCAGAGGGTAAACCTCCATTTTCCTATGGTTTTCCTATGGTTTTCCCATTAAAACCTCCATTTTCCTAGGGAATCCCCATTATATCCAATGACATCCCCATGTCTTGGTGATTTACGAACCAACGACGCCGTGTCCATTTCTTTTGAAAAATCATTTCAGATCCATTAGATTCATTGGCATATAATTATAATTTAAATTATAATGGATAATTATCATGGATTATATCATGGATTATATCATGGATATATACATAATTCATGTTTTTTCAATCCTTGGCTGAATTTCCGTACTTTTTGATTGGCGAAACATCATTGTCCGTTTCACATCATATAACCCCTACGTCCTTCGCAGGATGGATCAATCAAGGTCAACATGGGAAGGCGATGCGGGGCTGCTGGATGGGCGTCTGTAAGGCGTCAACCACGTTCGGTGGATATTTGGAAACAACAAAAAAAGTGTTTAGATTTATCATTTTTCCCTGTTTCCACAAGAATTTTCAACAAAAACCAAGTCCTGAGACCATGCTTGATCATGTTGCCCCTCATGTTCCTTGACTGTTTTCGCATTTTCTTTGCTCACTTCACATAATCTTGTTTATTTGTGTTGATACTCTCGTCAGCATGGCCGCCAATTTAGGGGTCCATCACCCAATTTCAGACACACACCCCAATATCATATTGTTGGTGATATATCCCATAAAATATCCCCAATGTCATGGTCGGTCACTGTATAACTTACAATTTAAACCTCCATGGTTCAATGGTTAGTTTTCATGCTGAAACCTCCACCAAATCCCAGTTGAATCCGCATTTTAACCCTAAATTATGGTTGAATCACTAGTTTGCATAGTTATTAGCATAGTTCAAGTCCCAAAAAAACTCCCATTTTAACTCCCATGAACGCTCCCATACAATTCCACATTTTCGGTGCCCGGAGCCTTGGTTTCAGGACTTTGATGCAGTGGCCTTTGAACTTCCTGCAGCTTGGTGGCGATGTTTTTTTCGGAACTGTAGTTACTGTTCACCCACTGTAGGATCAACCTAGATCAACTTATTGAAATTTGGTGGGTGGTTTAGGGTTGAAGACCTGCAACGGATGATCAACATCTGATGTTTGCTAAGAGGCTGTAGCTTTTTGTATGTTAAAAGCAAGTATCAAACAGTTTGCGTCGACCCAATTGTGACACACTGGTGTGGTCCCATTTAAAGTTCAACTAAGAATGACACAACATGACACAATCCTAGTTTGCCGGGGGACTTTGGTGCGTCAGCTGTTATATCCCAGTGTTTTTTTTTTTCCAGGGGTCATAGAACCCATTTACATTTCACCCCTTGTAACTCAGATAATCATCAGGATAGTCCCCAGTATATTCACGGTCACTAGTCAATCAGCCTCTGAAATCATTGGATAGACACATAATGACACATATATTTGTTGTGTTTTTGTTTGTTACTTACATCCCGATGTGGATTTTCTAAGATCCGGCGCGTCCTTCTTGCCCCAGTTCTCGCTGGGATTCCCAGTGATCGCAGGTCGGGGGGTTGAGCGACATCATCGTGACTCAGCGTGGCGTCGGAGACTTACCATGAGCGGCTTACGTGGTGATGCCACGCAGGCGTTGCTGGATGGCTAGATCAGGTACCCTCTGGTTATGTCAAAATAGCTATTGAAAATGGCCATTTATAGTGGATTTCCCCATGAAAAATGATGATTTTCCATAGTTATGTTAAATTACCAGAGGGTAGATCCCAAAATCAAGGCTACCCTAAACCCATGGTTGTTTCAAGAGGCCGATTTTCGATACCCATAGTAGGGTGATGGAGGGTGTGTCTGAAAATTATGCACACATACTTAATCGGGATATCGTCTCAGGGGCCGGGCTGGGCTGGTGAAGCAATAAAAAAAAAAACTATGGCCGGCAAAATTTTGTGCCCCATTTTGCATAGATGAATCATGATAAATCCACGTGTTTGCCAGGTATTGTTGGTTCAAACCAGTTTTGTTCAATTTGGGTGATTTTTTCCATTAAAATCACAAAGTCTTGCCAAGTTTTGTAGGTTCACTATGGTTCACTCTCAATCATATCCCATCCCTTGGTATTTCTTCCATGACTTCACTAAGGTTCATCTCTTGCATCGTCTTGCATAGCTTAGCGCCTGTACCTCAACGAACCTAAGGGCTTTTTCCGGGCTTGAAGACCACCAAGCTTGTAGGGGTGGAATAGAATATTTGGAGGGTTAGAATAGGGGTACCAAAAAATCATTCAAGTCGACCATTTGATTTTAGTATTGAAACTTGAAACTCCATGGTGACTTGGTGATTCCCCACTTTAAGAATACCATCATTTCATGGGATATTTCATGGGATGTAATGGGATATACAAGCGACACTCTGATTAATATGGATTTGTATATACCATCAGTTTATGATCTACCGATTAGTAGGGAGAGTTTTTAGTTTTAACCATGGGATTTTGGTGGGTATCCTGTTCTCAGGCAAACCCATTATTTAATATCCGGTAACTTAATATAGCTCTGAAAATGCACATTTAGTTGATTTACCTACAAACAATGTGTTCTTTGGCATTCGTATGCTAAATTGCCAGAGGACACTATACGTTTATCAAATCCTCCTGTAATCAGACATGGCTTGCTGAAAAATCCACCTTGTGTATCCTTTTGTAGTAGTTCGATGATTTTCCCACTCACCTCTCCATTTAGTTTGGGGATTTCCCAACCATGTTTGATTGCCCAAAGGTATCCCCATGATATCCCTAAAAAATATCCCATCAAATCACCATTTCTGTTGTTTCAATCCTATCAAGTAACCTCTTGTGTTGGTTCAATCCCATGAAATCGCCATGTCGACGTTGGCCGAAATCACCGGAGGGTGCCCCAAAAAAATGGGTTGCCATTGGCTCATCCAGGCCATTCACTCAGCGATGCTGAGAGGGGAGGTTTCAGATTCGAGGACCAGACATGGAGATTGTTCATTTCACAGTCAGAAATATCGATGTTTGATGGTGATTCAGTGAATGATTCATGGGAATAGAATGGGATATACAATCAGATTGTTGAAGCCACTTGAAGCAATTTACGTAAATCTGATTGAAACACCTCAGGAATGGCGATTCAATGCCAGAAAGGAACACCATACTGTTGTTCGCCAGCACCCTGCAAACAAATCTAGAGTGTTTCCAGTCCCACAGAGTTTGCACCGAACGCGTGAGAACTCACGAGCCATTGACCAAACTCGTGAGACGAACGCATCGACCGAACAAAAAAGTGACTTGTGTCCCATAATGATGACTTATTGGTGGTGGTTTCAAATGTATCGAAAAATGCATTTCTACCCCAAATCCCTTTTTTTTGAAAACAAAGAAACACATGAAACCAAAAAACTTTGTGCATGCTTCGTCCTTCAAAGTGCAATCAAAACAGTAGCTATATGCGTTAGCTTACGCACGCGAACACCTCATTTGAACCTTAGCAACAATCAGCAGTGCATTGGTTCCTGTTGGCTTCAAACTTTTTATTTGATTTGAAGGACACGTTGATAACCAAGTGGAGCTTTGTGATGTCATGGGCAATTGAAACTGTGTTGCTGGCGTGGAATGTCACCGGACACCTTGTGGCTTCCAACATCTTTTTCTCTGGAGTATATACACACACCCTGAAAGTCAAGATCAATTTTTTGAATTGAGTTTGTAACCCATTCCATCCCATTCCCTACCTCTCGTGGACATGGCATGTTTATGCATGTCTATGCATTTTTGGATTCCAGCAATTCAAGCTCTGTTGATGGGCTAGTGATTGGTTCATGGTTCTCACCCCGCGGACATCATGGACATCGTGCAATGGCGGGCTATGCCCGTTGGATCGGTTGCTCACTGCTGGTTGCCTTGTGGAATCTTCGCCGACCATTGGTTGTTCCATGTCGTTACCGAAAGAAAATGGTCGTGTAACGATGTCTTGTTCGCCCTCTGAAAATGGTACTTGAAAAACCTGGTACCGTACATACTGATCTGTTGCTGGTTGATGTGGGTACTGTAACAAAATGCAGGGTATCCAAGATTGGTTGGGCTGAGGGTCGTTGCAACAGACATTGACTGATTTCTCAGTTGGATCGGCGGATACCACTAACAAGGTCTAAGAAGACTATCGGACCTCGAGTTCAAAAATCCCTTGCGCTCCCAACAACATCAAACTAATAGTTGAAGTAAGGCAACGAGGCATTTGAATGGATTTGATGTAGGTGTGTCATCGTATATCAATGTTCCGTACTTTGTGCACTTGCTATCCTCACAGATGCCCTGCTGCATTGGGCCTGGCCTCAGTATATAAGGTCTGGGCACAGTTACAACAAGATTCTACAACATCCAAAGCTTTGAACATGCCTGTTGTCATCAGTTATCTATGTATCAGTTATGGTTTCTGGCTTATCCAATATCATCCAACCTAATCAAAACTAACGTAAGTTGACTACCCAATTATATATTATATATAATTATATATATATATATACACACCAAATCTCAAAATTCAGCGATCCAAATCTAGTCTATAATCTAATCATATCTAATCTAATGGCTAACACATCACTTGCGCCTCCACTTTTACATCACTTGCGCCTCCACATCACTTACGCCTCCGTGCATCACTTACGCCTCAAGAACTAATCACTTACGCCTCAAGAGCTAATCACCTGCG
>Ga0126342_10019551_pt1 | contig 11489 bp, 12 predicted proteins | sample Cyp1metagenome_FD_92528 | JGI IMG/M metagenome (GOLD analysis project Ga0126342, IMG submission 92528) | Coral microbial communities from Lord Howe Island, Old Settlement Bay, Australia - Cyphastrea 1 metagenome | ecosystem: Host-associated > Invertebrates > Cnidaria > Coral ... | reverse complement strand
GTCAGTCAGATCTACGTCTAAGGGGGGACCTGCACGACCCAAGCCAACATGGCATTGATCGACTCTCGCAAGTATCAGAGTGTAAAGATGGACAGCACCAAAACAGAACCGCAAATCACACCATGAAATATAGGGCTTTCCGGTTCCAATTTTCCCATCATCCAATTCTATGATTTCAACAAGAAATCCTAATTTTTAATAGGTAAACCATCTATTTCTATGGGCCATGGCTTCCATGGCTATGTTAAATAACCAGAGGGTATCTATAAATCACCCATAGAGGATTTGTTTTCTATGGGATTTCACAGCCACCCAGGAGACCCCGTGTCTTTCAAGTCAATCATGACCAAAAATCGATGCTTTTGGCATCGATGCCATCAACTAAAATCCCCATGGTTTCAACAAAACTCATGGCGATTTACGTATGAAAAATCGTGATTTTTTCTATAGATGGTTTACCGAACTTAAAAATGCTGATGTTCGCTATGTTAGTCATTACCAGAGGGTATAAAACGTATATAGCAACACCAAAAAAGATGCCGAAACGGTTTTAGCGGCACCATCCTGGTGGCACACATTGAGCCACGCATCGATTGTTTGATGCCTGATGTGTTTTGAACCACCCATCAATTGTTTGAAGCCATTTCCCATAGGATCCATGTATGGTATATATGCTAACATTTGGGGTATATTGATGGTAAATGTTACCATATATAGCATACATGGATCGTATGGGTTTGGAATCATCACCCCAAAAAAAAACCATGAAAAACAAGGTGAAAACGCATCCTCGCCCCATTTTGCTGTTGTAAACTCTAGGGTAGCCGTTAGTTGGATAATTCATGGCAAACCTGCATGTCTTCTTGGTTGAACCATGTCAAATGAATTCCAAACACTAGACAAACACTCTTAACTCCTTGTTTCTTTAGCCAAATCATGTTTGAAAGACAATTCCTGGTTATAAAATCATTATCCAAAAACATGTTCGGATCCATATTTTCTACCACAATCCTCATTCTTTGGTGCACAAAAATCGCCTTGAAATCCGCATTGAATCCTCATATCATGGCGAATCTTGGATACTCTTCATGTTTTTAAAGCTGGAAAGGTATCACCAATTTATAGCAAAGGACCAGCTAATGAACAAGCTCCTCCAAGGTTTCCGAATTTTCGTTTCATGGGATTTCATATGATGTCATGAGAATATCTCATCATCAGAATCTACTCCAGTTCCAGATAATATCCATGATATATCAACCATTCACAAGAAAATCAACAAAACAGAAAATCAACAAAACTTAAGAAAATCAACAACATCATGGATATTATCAGGATATACTGGAGTAGATATGTCTGTGGATATCTCATGATTAATATCTCCATAGTCGTCTCCCATGATCTTCCCCCAGATTCCCGGGAAAATCCTGTCGCTCCGACAGAAAAGAGCTGTCGCTTCTGCTCGGACCTACGGTGGCCAGCGACCCCACTAGCAATGGAGGGATTGTTGATTGATTGTTACCCTCTGGTAAACTAACATAGCTAACTTGAAAATGACCATAGAAATAGTGGATTTTCCCATTGAAAATGGTGATTTTCCATAGTTATGTTAGTTTACCAGAGGGTAATGCATATTGTGATGGATTGATTGATCCTGGGGTTGTTGATTGGTTGTTGATTGATTGATGAATTTCCTATTGATTGTTGATGGATCCTTTTTTTCGGCTCAAATTTGAAAACTCGAACAAAAAATCCATAGATATATTTCTCAAATTGGAAAGAAAGCTCTGCCTGACTCCATGTCCGGAGTCCCAAGAAGTATGTTTGGCCTCAACTCTATTTGGACTATGATAGTGTTTGAGGCGGTTGTTGATATGATGTGTACATTAATCACCAACTTTAGCTGGTATAGACCCATGTTGATTCTGATTCATCGCCATATAATTATCGTTGAAATAAATAGTATATATTATTATGGTATATTAGGCAATGTGTATATATATATAATTATACATGTATATATATACGTATTACATATGTATATATATATATATAAATATAACTATAATTACATGAAAAAAGAAAACAAACATGGGGTCTTCCAAACCATCAAAAATTGGTTTATACGTTTTCACCCAGCTGACCCGGTGGCACTTCCTTCCCTTGGCGCACCTGTCTCGGTGTACTTTGCCACCTGGAAGGTTCAGGCAAAGTACACCAGGTCGTGTTTGGGCCAGTGATTTTTGGTACCAACTGATTCATGGAAGTATACCCTCTGGTTATGTCAAAATAGCTAAATAATGCTAAATAGCTATTGAAAATGGCCCAGTCGAAATCGTGGATTTACCCATGAAAAATAGGGATTTTCCAGTTCGCTATGTTAGTTTACCAGAGGGTAACTGGGTTGCCTACCATTTGAGAAATCTGCGACTGGAGCACTGGAGCTCTGGAAAAAATTGGCTACATAACATCAAAAACATTGAGCATGGGCAAAATATAGTAGAGTCAAGCTTCGAATGTTGTGGGATTGGGATCTCTACTGTTTTTGAACATGTAATCACAAGTCTGGGTCATACTATATCAAATGCATCCCATGTTTTTGTTGAAGAAATACCCATTTCTTTTCGATTACAAAGCATATACACCAATAATTGGTCACGACCAATCTGGTAAACAACCAATGTTTGAATCAAACCTCAAGGTTGAAACCTCAGTCAACTTCATTTGCCATTAAATAAACCAACGAAACCTCTCTTAACCTCATTCAACTCACTGTTTTTGGGCTTTTGAGGCCCAAATTCCCGCGAAATTTCCGACTGGAACGCCTCCAGGAAGTTCCGGTGTAGTGCGCGGGCAGACTGCGGCACCTCAGCTGATCTCGGCAGAGGTTGGTTCGAAGTCCAAAGGACAAAGGACTGGGGGCTCCAACAGGCAGCAACAACATCCAATCCATCATATAAGTTAGAAGTAGTTCTGTTTATGATCATCCAACAACAGAGAAGATCAAAGAAGTAAATCATCCAATTACATCCTATGGTTCAGTGGAATTATTGTGATTTACTGGTTTACTAGATAATAATTATAGTATTATTGTAATTTTCGGGTTCAATTGAATTGGCTTTTGTCACTTAGATGTGTTTTGTGTGATTTTGCCTGGATTTGTTGTTGTTTTTTTGTTGTGTGCTTGCTGTTTCGTTTTTCCGGATTTGTTATAAGTATATCGCTAATATAATAATTGTAATCAATAAAATAGAATTGGCAGGAGTGGTGGGGGGCCAATGAATTTTATTTGGTCGAATGCCCACAAATCGGACCAATGAAGACATGATATGTCGGCAGTTGTTTAGAAACCAAGTTGTATAAAACCAAGCAGGTTATGGGGATACAATGGTAAAGTTGGATACAAGATCTGTAAGTTGGTCTAAAACTAGGCTGACTCAGGTCTATATATAGCGGATAAATTTGAGGTTGGACGGCTTTAATCCCCAATTTTTGCCTATCGTTTGGGGGTGTCTTTTGTGATTATTTTATATGCACATAAATACGACGTGACTTGATGTGTATCTGTATAAATGGAATATGATGCAATACTGGTTGGTGGTTTCAACCCCTCTGAAAAATATGAAAGTCAATGTCAATTTGGTTGGATGACATCCCATATATGAAATGGAAAATAAAACCATGTTTGAAACCACCAACCAGATGTGTATATATACATATGCTGTATATGTGAGACTCTGCGTTAAACTAGCATTTGGAGGACGAACATGGCATGTCTCATGGATTTTCCAGAACTGACCGTGTTCGTTTGAGCACCAGGTTTTTTTTCACCACAGCAAAATTCACCAGCTGAAAACGGATGCACCTTGGTTATCTTCCCATGGGACACCGAAAAAATGGTTCCGTTTCAAGTTTACCCTCTGGTAAACTAACATAACTATGGAAAATCACCATTTGGTGGGTAAATCCACTATAAATTGCCATTTTCAATGGCTATGTTAAATTACCAGAGGGTACCCATCTTTGATAAAACAGAATGTTACAGACCCATTTTTGTCATACCGGTCAAAAAAAATTATACCTTGATGATCTACGACCCTCCAGTGTTGTCAAACGAGGCTGGAAACGGAAACTCCCCCGTTTGGTTCAATGATTTTCCGAAAAAATCAACCTCCACTGAGAGGGAATGTTCCATTGCCACGTTTGATTACAGGAGGGTAATCATGAGAAACAACAAGAAACTGCTTGGTGGTTTCAACCTATTAAATGGCCCATAGAAATAGATGGTTTACCTGGGTTTACCTATTAAAAATGGTGGATCTTTCCATGGCTATGTTAAATAACCAGATGGTATTTCTGGTTGGTGGTTGAGCCACCTACCCCTCTGAAAAATGATGGACGAATCGTCAGTTGGGATGATTCCATTCCCAACTGTTTCTGGAAAGTCATTCAAAATTCCATGGTTCCAGTCACCACCAACCAGATAAAGATGACAAATCCCTGGTTGGTGGTTTCAACCCCTCTGAAAAATATTAGTCAGTTGGGATGATTCTTCCCAACATATGGAAAAATAAAAAATGTTCCAAACCACCAATCAGATCCTGTCTATCAGCCCACCTCGTCATGTTGAAGCCACGCGTTCGCCGCGTTCGCTACGCGAGAGACGCCAGAGACGCGGGGTACGGACGGCACGGAGACTTGGAGCGCCTGAAGCTGCCGAAAGGTTCACCTTACAACGACATATTTCAATAGTAATTTATGTAATAGTTAATATTCATACAGGATGGGGCCCCCAAGATAGCTAAGTTGGTTTATAAGCCCCAGTAACTATAGTTATAAGTACCATAAACCATAGTTATTGGAGTTATAAACCAACTTAGCTATCTTGGGGGCCTCACATTGTAGATAATATATATATATATATATATTTATAGAGAATCATATTATCAATATATATATATATATGTCCTTAATCAAAGGTAATAGATGTAATTAATAGTGAATAGAAACGGATGGGTGGTTTCAGATTTTCATACAAACCATCAGGCGGCTTCTGGTGAATTCCAATGGGGATGCATAGGGATTGATAGTGGCTACTTTGGGGTAAGCCCAAAATGGAGGTGGTAAAGCCAACAATTCTTCTGTCCGCAATAGAGGTTTATGATTGGGTATACCCCTAGCAAAATGGTTGGCTAGTGGGATAGTTCATCTGGTTGGTGGTTTCAACCCCTCTGAAAAATATGAAAGTCACTTGGGATTATTACTCCCAATATATTTAAAAAAAAACATGTTCCAAACCACCAACCAGTCATGATTGGGTTTACCACGTTAGATTTCTTGGGCCATTTCGGGATTGCCATCCCAATCCCATTTCCATCATTCCGCGACGTCAAAATCACAACATCGTCCAGATCAACAAAGCCCCAAAGGCTGTTGTTCATTGGGTACCATTTCAGTAGTGAAATCACTAATTTGGAATTACCAAAGTTTACTAATTTACTAATTTGGGTACCATTTCAGTAGAAATCACTAATTTGGGGCTGTTACTTTCCAATTTGAATCGACCAAGGTCTAGTCAAAGTTTAGTCTCATGCGAAGTTGACATGATCTTCGAAACCAGTGTGTTTTTGAGGGGTCCGGTTTTTGAGGGGCCCCCATTTTCGGATAAGCCCATTGGAGAAGTCCAAAAACATTCAATAACCAAATATTGGGACTATACACACTGTATGTGTATATATATATATATTATATGTATATATATATGTATATGTATATGTATATATATATGTATATATTTATATGCACATATATATATATACATATTATAATACATATTTAAGATATATTTGAAGCATCTTAAACGATGAATCAAAATTTCAGTAGACAACTTGGTGATTTCAACCAATGGCTGTGTCATGGTGTATCTAATTAAAAAAAAAAGGAGACGGAATGGCATGATGATGATTATTACTACTACTTTCATTATTACTAGATTGTCATAGTTATTACTATATGCCGCATATACCACTGTGATTATCATTAGTTATCACTTACTATATGCCACTGTGATTATCATTAGTTATTACTTACTACATGCCACTGTGATGATCATTAGTTATTACTACATGCTACTATCATTATTGATAAATTTGATGATGACCGGTTCTTTCGCTGTTCAGAGGCGGTCCAGAGGTCCGGTCCAGCGCCTCGTCGACCAGGCGAAAAGGACCCAAAGGACCCATGGCCAGAGGAGAGAGAGGGCCAAAGTGTGGATATCTTGAATAGCCATGGTATAGATGGCCCATTTATAGATGGTTTACCTATTAAAAATATGACGAATCGTCAGTTGGGATGAGGACATTCCCAATACCCGGCCTGGTCAACGTAAAACAAAAAGCGAACTGGAAAACCACCAGTTTTGTCATGGGAAAACTCACGATAAATTTTAAATGGCCATTTTCAATAGCAAACTGTTAAATTACCAGAGGGTATCTGGTATGTACTGGGCTTCATGATGCTTCATGACTCACCATTCAGAATCTTTTTTTTTTAATCATATTTTTCTGAGTAGTCACTTCAATGCTTACACGTCACTTCATTGCTTTGGGGCAAAAAAAATGAGCACCTTTTCAAGCGGTCCTTTGAGCTACTGCAGTCGCAACCACTCTATCTTGAGCCAATGGGTCTCCGCATGTGTTTCTTCACGGTTCGATTTCGTTGGTCATTGATTGTCTGCTCCGTTACAACATACGACAAAACATCAAAAGTTTGAAAAAGTAACCAAAAGGGAGGTATTCCCCCAATTTTTTGGGGACATTTTTCATACCATCAATGGAATTTTCTTTATTTTTACAGTATACACAACCTTTTAATAACATGAATGTCGCATGTCCCAATGTTTCCAGACATCAGCGACAGGTCCTGAGGTAGGCCTTCGAAGATTTCAGGCCTTGAATAGCCATGGTATAGATGGCCCATTTATAGATGGTTTACCTATTAAAAATATGACGAATTGTCAGTTGGGATGATGACATTCCCAATACCCGGCCTGGTAAACGTTTACATAACTATGGAAAATCACCATGTTTAATGGGAAAAATCACGAAATCAATGGCCATTTTCAATAGCAAACTGTTAGTTTACCAGAGGGTAAATCTGACGAATGATTTGTCACAACAAATTGATCAAGGCCTTTTCACAATTGCGACGTTGTGTGGAATGATTTCCTTCAACATTCGAAAAATGTATTGAAACAAAACATCCTTTTCAAAACATCCTTTTCATAAAAACAAATCCTGATGCTTTTTCAAAGGATTGATGAAAAAGGGAATGACAGGAAATCATGGATGGTTTTTAGCATCTGGTTATGACTAACAGTTTGCCATGGAAAATCACCATGCTATTAATAGGTAAACCTCTATAAATGGGACATTTCCCATGGCTATGTTAAATAACCAGAGGGTACTTGGTGGCTCATCCCACTTAGTAAGTGGGTTATAACCCCAGTTATGAATGGGATAAGTAGGGTTAGTCCACTTATAACTGGGGTTATAACCCACTTACTAAGTGGGATGAGCCACCAAGTAGGATTTTATATCCTGTGATACGTGCTGAATACCCTCTGGTTATGTCAAAATAGCTATGGAAAATGGACCATTTATAGATGTTTTACCTATTAAAATGGTGATGTTGAATACCTATGTTAGTTTACCAGAGGGTAATTACAATGTCAAGTTTGACAAAAAATCTTGCTGCCCACATGCCATGGCTGACGATCAGGAACCCACAAATGCAGGGATGCTTTGGCGGACACCCAACCTTGGAGTGTGTTAAGCATAAACTTGAGTCTTCAAGCAACACAACAAGGAGTTTATATTAATATCTAACATCACTAGATAGAACAATTGTGGGTTTGGAACCAAGCATAAGTAGCATCCACGGCTCTTAAAATCATGGACAAGTGATGGATATCTCATGATACCCCTTGGTAGTTTGACACTTCGCGAACTGGAACATCACCGTTTTAATCTGCTAAAGATTCGAAGATATTCGAAGTACATTTACCAATCGAACTGGGCCATGCTCTTCCATAGTTTACAGTTCGCAAACTGTCAAGGGCCATTTAAAATCATTGCAGGTACCTAAACTGGAGGTACCTACCATAGATAAGGCCTATATAAGGCCTTTGTAAGGGAATATCCCAACAAAATATGTTCTTATGTGGTACGGTACCTCCATTTTAGGATCCTGAAATCCCCATTGAAACTGGTGACATTACAGTGGAGGATAACACCCTGAGCTGAGCGACGGCCAGTAATGCGGAGTTCCACACGTGGTCCGCAGGGCTTTGTCCAGCTGCACCTGATATCACCGAAGATCTGTTGGGTTTATAAATCAACACCTTATATGTATCTCTATATATATATACAGATTGTACAGTATATGGTGTGTATATCTATATACCACACATGTATATGTAAAACTACATGTAAAATTACATATATTATATAGTCATCGTTGTTCGATTGTATATCGATATGATTGATATGATCATATTCATCTGTTAAAGAAGTAGTCCTCAACAACAAAAAACAGTGATAAGAATGTATCAAAGGAGTTGATGAATGGGATACAATTATTCGCAGGTGCCTCGACATGTCCTTTCCAAAGCGCTTGGTAGATATAAAATCGCTCAAACGATACTCCCTTGCCAAAGGCATGCAGCCATCCTAACCGTGGTGTCTTTGAAGTAGATGAAATATATGGAGTTTCCAAACACCTTCCTATTTTAGTGAGGATTAGTGATGAAATTGCCAGATTCATCCAGAAATTCTACCTACTCTCTAGGATAATTCAATGGTCATTCCAGGATCCTAAAATGGAGGTACCGTACCATATATAAGGCCATATTTTGAAGGGTACAAGTATATCCCCTGAAATTTAGGCCTCAAAAATCGGCCAAAAATATATGGAATCGGTACCTCCAATTTTTTGTCGGTTCCCTTTCGTCATGGCCGTTGAATTATGTGCATCACAGTGAATTACCATCTGGTTATTGAACATAGCCATGGAAAATCACCAGTTTTAATAGGTACACCATCTATAAATGGGCCATCTATACATATCTATACCATGGCTACAATGTGAGGCCCCCAAGATAGCTAAGTTGGTTTATAACTCCAATAACTATGGTTTATGGTACTTATAACTATAGTTACTGAGGCTTATAAACCAACTTATAACTGGGGGGCCTCACATTGTATGTAACAACTAACCAGAGGGTAAGTTGGGTTTTTCCGGGTGGAGCCCTCCAGCCGCCTCTGCACTCCACCCAAAGTCGCAAATCCGAACCTGGCCCGGCGTGACGGCGTTACGGGTGACCCGGCGCGCGGAATGGTGGGCGTGACCCGGCGGATTTTTGGGTGACCCAAACGTCCAACTTTGGAAGGCTAAAAAGGCTGAAGAACTGGAGTTACTGTACAGTAGACATACCCTCTGGTTATGACTAACAGTTCGCGAACTGGAAAGATACAACATGCTATTAATAGGTATTACGGTAAACCATCTATTTCAATGGGCCATCTATACCATGGCTACGTTAAATAACCAGAGGGTATGTCTACTAAAGTGCAAAATGGTGATGCTTTGACGGAAATTCTGCCGGACCCTCCCCTTCCATTTGGATATAGGTCAACTACCTTCAACTACTCCACTCAAGTCTGGAACTCCCAAACAATGAACCTTAATGGATTCGCCAAAGCTAATCAGTCCTAATCAGATTCTAACCATACCGCGTATCCAAAGCTGAACCAAGACAAATAACATACCCTCTGGTAAACTAACATAACTATGGAAAGATCCACCATTTTTAATGGGAAAACTCACTATAAATGGCCATTTTCAATAGCTATGTTAGTTTACCAGAAGGTAAATAAACATCAATAAAGCCAGAAAGCACTGGGGTTCTGTGAATTCTGGTTCCATGCTCACCTTGATTCTCCTGTCGATGGGCTTCCCCTAAGGATGGATCTTCCCATTACCAATGGCTATCGAAAAAAAACACACAAAACGGCTTTAAACCACGGATTTTGGGCACCAAAATCATCGGAAACATGAGGCGAAAAAACCACGGATTTTAGGCACACAAAACCATATTTGAAACCATCAACCAGTGGTCACCAGTGGTCGTTGAGGTCAAAATGGGCCCCATTTTCTCCGCGCAGAATCTGCACGGCAGCACCAGCTCCAAACCTACCGGCCGAGAGCAGCTGGCAGATTAGAGGTTGCAGCTCACATGTAGAGTCCTAAAGGCTCTGACCAACAGTACCGATGATTTTTTTGCATTTTTTGGTGACAGGATTGAGGCATTACATCAATATCAGTTCGTAAACACACCATCATCATCCATGAACTATATAATATTGTATAATTACCCTCTGGTAAACAAACATAGCTATTGAACATGGCCATTTATAGTGGATTTTCCCATGAAAAAATGTGATTTTCCATAGCTATGTTAGTTTACCAGAGGGTATGCTTCGATTCTTCTCGCCTAGACTCCATATTGACCCACCTGCAAAGAAAGTTGTAAACACCTCGAGCATCCTCGAGCCATATCTTCACTCATCACATCATCTGTTGGTCAAGCCTTTACAATGGGATGAAAGCCTGCTTTAACACGTCGCAACACCCGGTCACGCGCCCCCCCTCTGAGAGTACGCAACGAGGTGCCAACGCGAACTCGCGAACTCGAACTCAGAGAGTCACTTCCCACGTTGAGTTGCAAATGCAATGGTATTTCAATTCAGAGTGGTTCCATGAGCAAAATTGTTGATAGTGATTTTGTCACAACCTTGGGACGAACTGCTTACTGTTATTGTCATATGATGTCTTGACAGTCCGAAAGACTTGATGGTGGGATCAATCTTGGGGACTGTGTTCTGCATCTCAAGAATACGCTTTAGATCTCTTTAGGCATACAGGATGGTGCCCCCCAGTTATAAGTTGGTTTATAAACCCCATTAACTATAGTTATATCTGCCATAAATCATAGTTATTGGAGTTATAAACCAACTTAGCTAACTATGGGGCACCACCTTGTACAGTCTGGAAACATAGCTTGAACAAGTGTGGGTCAATCCTTTTTTGCACGGAAGGAACCAAAAATGAAGAGGGAGTATCAACGATGACCCCCTCGGTCAAATAGCCCTGTTGCTGTTGCTGCGCAATCCTGTTTCAGACACATACACCATATATATACACCATATATACCATATATACCATACAAGGTGGTGCCCCATAGTTAGCTAAGTTGGTTTATAACTCCAATAACTATGATTTATGGCAGATATAACTATAGTTAATGGGGTTTACCTGAGAAGGGGGGGGACGAAAGCCAGCCCCCAAAGCAATGCTCATGGTTTTTTTTGTCTCTGCGCTGAAGTATCTCGAAGTAAAGGCGGTTGCTAGTTGTTAGCATTCCACGATACTTT
>Ga0126342_10019550_pt1 | contig 11490 bp, 13 predicted proteins | sample Cyp1metagenome_FD_92528 | JGI IMG/M metagenome (GOLD analysis project Ga0126342, IMG submission 92528) | Coral microbial communities from Lord Howe Island, Old Settlement Bay, Australia - Cyphastrea 1 metagenome | ecosystem: Host-associated > Invertebrates > Cnidaria > Coral ... | reverse complement strand
ATATGCCAGATAGAATGCCAAATAGAATGTCAGAAGATATGTCAGATAGAATGCCAGAAGATTTGCCAGTAAGAAAATGTATAAATGTCATGGTGGGGATCACACGAAGTAAAGTAATTTGACTTCCCCCGAAGGATTTTTTTGGGTGCAGCAAAACAGCCTTGGCGCTGATCTAAGGACGTGAAAGAGGAGACAGAGCAAAAGTTTCAAAAGCTTCTAGATCAAGGAGAGACCGAAGACTTCCACGGAGACCGCGACGCCGCAGCAGTCGGGGCAGTCGGGGCAGTCGCGGTCTTGTTCGAGGCAGGCACTCTCCACCGCCCTCGCCTCGGTGCCGGCGGTCGCCGCGGCGATCCCAACGGAGGTCTCCGCGGCGGTCGCTACGGCGGTCGCCCCGGTCTCACCGGGACGACTGGCGACGGCCAGATTCTCCAAGACGGTTGCAAGGTCGATCCCGAGAGAAAAATGTGGGGAACTCGTTGACCTCGCTGTCCAAAGGAAGGGCTACAAAAACCAAAGAGAACAAAGAGAAGCAAGCCAAGCAAGAGAAGCAAGAAGCAAGGATAGAGAAGCCGACAGAGAAACCAGAAAAAGCAGCACCACAAGTAGAAGTGGCAACGGAGAGAGGAGCAGAAAAAGAAAGCGACAGACGAATGGAGCAAGGAACAGACAAATCAGACAAAGCGCAGAAACTGCCAGTCTCTGAAAGTTTGAGGCCGCCAGGAAAGTTCTCTCCTGCCCGAGCTCAAAAGGCTACCAAGGCCCTACCAGGAGCGCGCAGACGCAACACACATGATTTCAACAGACAGATCTTGACATATTTTGACGATAGGTTGATTTGGTTTGCAGCCTAACAAGTGCCAGGTCCACTACCCAAGTTAGACCACTCCTGCGAACCTGAGCAATCATGTGACATGGTCAGGAGGACAGAAAGGTGACGACGATGAGTACGAGTACGAGTACGAAACTGCTTCCTCAAGCCCAGAGAGGCACCGCCACTCAGCACTTTGAGTCACTGTGAGCCTTGCTGTCCTTGAGGATACTTTGGATTACTTTGATATTTGTTGCTTAACTACTGGATACTTTCCTTATCTATTCCTGTTTTAGCTGAATGGACCTTTGTACCCTGCAAATCTTGCACATACTTCACAACTGTTCGCGATATTCTGCACATGTTCGCATAGTTCTCCACGCAGACAGACAGCAACTCTGTCCGACTCTGTCCCCGGCGTTCCCCCCAGAGCTCTGCAAGGACCACACAGCAAGGGACAGCCGTCGATAAGGCGCGCCGGACTGAAGTTGAGACCATTTGAAATACCTAGGAGACGTAGCATGCAACGGTGCACAGCAATTCGATTGCAGCACATTGACATGATTTTGCCACCATGCTTTCATATGGAATTTCGACATCTTCAATGATGTCATAAGATCTCTATGTCTGAAATATCTAGGAAAGACTTTTTGCATTTGTTGCCGACTGGAAGGAAGTAGCGAGTCCAGCAGAAACAGAATGGGCTAAGGGCCTTTATGTAAAAGTACACGATTCAGAATAAGGCATTTGGTCGCATGCAACTACCAGTAGTATTTGCACCAGGCGAGGTGGAAGTTGTTCGAGAGATGAATTGGAATTAATTCAATAGTTTGAAGATCGTGGTTGCTCACCTACTCCGGTACTTGGAAGATTTCTTTTCAACTTCGCTTGATGGACATCTTCCATCAATAAAATATACACCATGAATGTACTCTCATCTAAACAAACATAGACCCCGTATGCTTGATATCGGAAAACAGACATAGACCCTGGTGAGAAATCTGGGTTCTCTGGGGTCTAATCAAATCATAGACCCACAACATGTACCCTGGGTTCTCTGTAAACTGTAAACATCTTGTAATCACAACGTGTGCCCACTCTTCCCCTTACATATTCCCTTCCGCCTTGTATCAATGGCTGGTAAGTTTTTGCATGTTTTTGCGGTTTCCAGTGAGTAGCTGCGGCGCAATGTCAAAACCTGGGCAACCCACATGTCGCATTGATGTCGTATTATAGCTGTCATAGATTGTCATAGTCATATTATATAATATTATATATACATATATATACAATTATTGACACAGATCTGAACGTGTCCTGGTCGGTCCTGACCAATATTGCTGCGCAATGCCAATGCAGGTGGTTGCAGCCTGGCGGACACAGCAGCAGCAGAACTACCTCTCTGCACCTCAGCGCAGTTGCGGGATGATGCAGGATGTCAAGCCATATCAAGCCATGCCAACGACAGTTTTACCATCTTTTGCATGTTTAAAATGAACATACGTTAAAACATGTTAAAACGGCTTTTGAACCCCAAGATCCCTGGGCTTCAAAACATGTGTCAAACATGGTCTGCACTCCTTCGACAGCAGCGTTTTTGTTGCATACCACAGACTGTGGAAGCAACTTGTGCTTGCGAGATCTTGCGAGCATGGAACTATAAGCAGAAATGCAATTCGATGTCAAACGGTCAAACGTACGTGGTAGATTTAGTGCTAGGTGCAAAGTATCTAGGGTAAGGAGGAATGAATCCACACATCTGGATACCAGCGACAATTGTAGTTCCATGAACATGACTACGTAATATATAATATACATATATGATATTACATGATCATGTATTGGCAAACTGAAAACATTGGATCGGTGATGTTTTTGTTGGACCGTTTTGAACAGATTCTTCAAATGGCAAACCATTTTTCTTTGGACTCTTGATCCAAGGCAATGGCTGGCATGTCGTGAGCCCAGCACCAGATGGGCCAAGGGAATCGCAATGCGATGCAGAGACCTCAAGAGAATCCAAGAGACCCAAAGACACCCGAAGCGACCTGAAGAGTTTTCTCAAGAGACTCAAAACACGATTGAAGACCAAAAGCATCACAATCCGCGCTCACAGCATGAGGTCTCACCCCTCCTATTGGAGCATGCCCAACATGTCCAGAACTGGGCATTTTCACAATCAGTGTCTCGTCAGCAATCAAATGAGGCGGGGGTGCCAAAGACACAGGCTCGTCGACTCTCCGAACAAGATCAGCGAAGATCAAAACAGGAACAGTACTTACATTAGTTACTCATCAAAATTATTAACTTTCCTGCGTAGTGTGGTGGGTAGTTTCATGCTTGCAGAGTTGCCGGATGACCATGAGCGAGGTTTTTTTGTGATACCTCTGGTTTTCCGGAATTCGAGCACAGCCTGAAAGGTTCATGCAGAGGTTGTTTCCGGTGTTGGAAATTGTGGAAGTACACCCTTGAGTTTCATAGTCGTAGTCATTGACGGAGGCATTTTCTGACTGAAGTCTCAGTTTGGTGATCTTGTCTTTTCAGAGACTCCTCCCTCTTTGTCTCCATCGGCCTCTGTCTCTGAGATGCTATTGATACATCGATACTTGCAATCCCCTTGGTTTGGACTCCGACGCATTGCATACATATCTTATTTGTGATTATTGAAAACGTGACATTTCCGGATACCAAACATTTTCGCCCCAACCCGGACGTTGCTCCACACTTACAATCGTCATGATCGTCATGATCATCATCATCATCATGATCATCATGATCATCATCATGATCATCATCACCATCATCATAATCATCATCTTTATCTTCATGAGGGATCAAAATCCGCCACCTCCTAAGAACAACATGTTGGTTGGGGTAATAACATGCACTTTATCTTCATGAGGGATCAAAATTTGCCACCCCCTATGAAGAATATGTTGACTGGGGTAATAACATCAACTTTATCTCCATGAAGGATCAAAATTCGCCACCCCCTATGAGCAATCTGTTGATTGGGGTAATAACATCAACTTTATCTTCATGAGGGATCAAAATTCGCCACCTCCTATGAACAATATGTTGGTTGGGGTAATAACATGCACTTTATCTTCATGAGGGATCAAAATTCGCCACCCCCTATGAACAATATGTTGGCTGGGGTAATACCATCAACTTTATCTTCATAGCCACCTGAAGTCAGACGCGGAGCAATGTCAGGGTTGCAGCGAACATCTTTTGATGAACAAGAAAATTACCCTTAGTTGATTTTGCGTGTATTTGCAGTAAATGTATGTAGCGTGTATATATCATGATATAATATAATATAATATAATATAATATAATATAAATTCGTATAATACACTATTTTGTTATATTTTATATTATATTTTATGTTGTCATACTATATTATCTTTATCATATTATCTTATGTGATACAAATATTACATATTATATTATAGTGTATTTTGGTGTAACTTATTGTGTTATATTGTACTGTGTTGTATTGTATTGTAATGTATTAAATATATTCAATATATTCTGTATCATATTATTTTGCATGTGTATACATCACTTTGTTTCATACATGATGTAAATTGTATTCAGTTTTCTTTTTTGCGTCTTTCTTTGTAGAACCAAGGTTGTCAACTTACAGGGGTCACCGGCATGGGGCGTCCGCGTCAAATGGGTGCCCTGGCAACAGGTAGCTGGGTTTTGTTTTGGAGACGGCTTGGAAAACAGGACGCACCAAACATCCTCAAAATTATATATGTGCACAGGCACAGGGTTTTTGTCGATTCGCAAATCGTCTGCTCACATGGAGAAATCTTGTAAATTGCTAAATGCGCGACACTCTGCTGGATCTCGCTAGGTACCCTACAATCATGGCTCCACGCTATCGCAACAGGCCGGAGTTTGAGATCATTGCAGGGCAAGAATTGTGTTTTTGTTAGGATGAGAATATGAAGTCGTGAAATCTCCTCTTTTTCTGTATATTGGCCTTTTCGGCATTATCTTACGGTGAGTTCATCAGCATTGTCCTGACTCTAGCTAGCTCTTTACTTTCCATGTTGTCATATTTCGTTTATTGAACAATTTTCCTGTGCCCTGTGAGAGTTGTCCTGCATCTGTTTAGCCAAGAGCGCCAGCCGCCAGCCAGTAGATTGTTGGTTTGACAGGAGGACATGGATTCCAAGCATTTCCAAGCGCTCGTGTCTCATAATTCTATCAGAAGTCCAAGTGGTACTTCCCTCATTGAACTTCTTTTCCATTCAGATATTCTCTTCCGTTCCATGTCCCCAATTTAGTCTGCCAGGGGTGGCGGAAAAGAAAGACCGAGGGATGAGGTACACGAGGCACACAAGGCGCACAAGGCACGGCACAGTAGCAGAAAAAGTTGAGATGCAGTGGAATTTCATCAAGTATTGACATATGAGATATTTTAGTCCTTCCCGCAAGCCTGAAGTGAGGGGAGGCTAACTGTCCGAATATTTCGTTAGTTTTTTCCTTTCCCACTGTCCCGTTTCCTTGCTGGGATAAAGTCCTATTGCGAAACTGTCTTGGATTGCCCAACTAATATTGCTACGCTATTCGTTTGTATTGCGCAACTATCGGTTGTATTGCGCAACTGTTCTTGCACAACTAGGATTGCGCAACTACTGTAGTATTTTGGAACTAATTGCAACTACTTGGTTGTATTTCGCAACTCTTCTTGCGTAATTCGTATTTGGAAACTACCGTCTCTAACTTTCCGCAACGATTACTATGCCAATTACGAGTCTGGCAACATTGGATCAAGCTGCGCACTTACGCGATGCCACGCTCGAGATGGGGTGGGGTTTGATTGGATCAAGCTGCGCACTTACATGATGCCACGCTCGAGATGGGGTGGGGTGGGGTGGGATAACGTTGGACCAAGCTGCGCACTTATGTGATGCCACGCTCGAGATGGGGTGGGGTGGGTTGCATTGCTTCAGCTGCTGCGTGCGCTCTATACCAACACCGAGATGCCTCTTTCCCACTGAAATCTTGGGAGAGGTAAAAAGACAGAATCCTCCGTGCGCACACTGGGCTGGTGATCTGGTGGACTGGGAACTTTGGGGGTTTCAAAATACAAGTTTCAGAAAAAATGGTCGAGTTTCAAAATACAACTGGTCAGTTGCAAAATACAACCGTGAAGTTTCAAAATACCAGTTTCAAAATGCAACTGTTCAGTTTCACAATACAACTGTTTAGTTTCAAAATACCTGTCGCAAAATGCAATTGTTTAATTTCACAGTACAACCGTTTAGTTTCAAAATAATACGATTCCCTTCTTTGCTGTGCACTGTTCCTGATGATGCATAGGTCTCGAGCCTCCTTTAGCAATTCCTCTATACAACGGATCGAACGGATTTGCTAAATATCAATTCCATTCAATTCCTTTATATCATAGCATATCAAAGCGTTCTCTCGATTTCTCTCCATCTCTGATCGCTAAAGTTGAAACGTTTGAAACCCACTGCCGGAGGTGCCGGCAATAGCCGTGCGACGGGAAACTTAAAACAAATCCAAACGAAAAATGCAAAACACATCAAAACACGTTGCCTTCGTCAGGGGAACAGCATAAAAACGTATGAAAACAGGGATTGGGTAATGGCTTTGAAGGAGAGGCATTTGCTCAAATTAACAGTGATCAAGACCTCCAAAAATTTGGGACGAAATGTATCTGCAAAAAAAAAACATGAAATTGCGGTAACAAATTGTAACAAATGGTTCCAATGTTGGATTCTTTGTGTGTTTGCATATTTTTATGGGTGAATGGACAGGTGGCAGAAGAGGCTAAGCCGCGCCAAGCAGTCTCCTCGACGAAATTTGACAAGCAACATGAAAACAAAGGCAGTCCAATTTTCTCTCTCTCTCTCTCTGTAGGGTTTTCAGACCTTTGTGTCAAGCCTTTGCATTCAGGAGGCAGAAGCAGTATTGTCATGTCACTCTTTCTAAGATGTCATCAGATGTTCTAAGGTCAAGGCGGAAGTTCCTGTTGAAGTAAAGCGGGAAGCAGCGGCGAAGCTGCACTTGATCCAGGATACGTTGCCAATTCAGTTTGTCTGATATCAGTGTTCATTCACTTGCTATAGAAGCACTTGACCTGGACTTAAACTAACAACTGGTTTGAGACTGTACAATGTACAAGTTGTGAATGATGATACCGCTTCGCACGGGGGCTGGAAGTACACCAACGTCTTGGAAAACCTTTTAAAAAGTGAGTGCTTCACTTTTATTCTCAGTATTTCTGTCTGGTACCTGTTTGGTACCCTTGTCACTTTTTGAGACCTGCACCTTGTTGTTTGCCCTTTGGCGTAACACCAGATGCGCTTGACAAAGGTTTGTTGCATCCCATGTGCTTTTCAAAAATCTTTGAAGATGTATGTATAGATGTATGTATGTATGTGTATATATATATGGCCTCTTCAGATTGTACAATGCATTTTACTAGCATGTTATCTTGCATTTTGCTGTCATTTTATCATCCATTTGCTCCATTGCACATTCTGGAACTTTTTTCATGCCCTTACAAAGTTATCTCTCTGTCTCCTGTCCCCGCGTTTCCATTGTGACCGGAGCGCGGGTTAACAAACTCTCTTGGGCCAGTTGACCCAGTTGACCCAGTTGAACTCCAACTGGGTCAACTGGGCCAACTGGCTTAGCCGGTTCAACTGGTTCAACTGGGCGAACTGGTGCAACTGGTTCAGTTGGCTCAACTGGTTCAATTGGCTCAAGTGGTTGAACTGGCTCAATTGGTTCAACATGACAACTTTGTTCGTACGATGAGTATTGTTTTGCGGGTAAACGCGGTGGTGAAAATGTCTGAGACACTTGACATGTCCACTGGTGTATTGTAGGCTCGAGGAGCCATGAATTCTAAACATGTCCTGATCGTTTCAGCCTGATCCCTTTCGTCTTAACCCTGTCCTTTCGTTTCAACCCTATCTTTTCGTCTTGAACCTTTTCCTTTTCGTTCTAGCCTGGTCCTTTCATCTCAACACTTGTCCTTTCATTTCAAACCTGTCTTTTTATCTTAAAATTGTTGCTTTTGCGTTCCAGCCATGTTTTCTTCATCTTATACTATTTGTTTTTTCTGTTCAATTCGATCTTTTCGTTGCAACGCTTGTTTCAACCCTGTCCTTTTTGGTCTTAAACCCTTTTCCTTTCTTTTCTGCCTTGTTCTTTCGTTTCAACCCTGCCTCTTTCTTGTCCTAAACTCTTCCCTTTTCGTTTCAGCCTTGTTCTTTTCTCTCAACCCTGTCCTTCCGTTTCACCCTGCCTCTTCGTCTTGAACCTTTCTCTTTTAGTGTCAACCTAGTCCTTTTAATCTTAGCTCTTGTCCTTTCGTTTCAAACCTGCCTTTTTGTCTTAAAATCGGTTCTTTTTTGTTTCAACCCTGCTTTCTTTATTTGAGCCTGTTTGATTGTTGGTTCAATCCGATTTTTTCGTTGCAACGCTTTCCTTTTCAGTTTGGCCTTTTTGGTTTCAGCCTGCTCTTTCGTTTCAGCTATGTTTTTTGTCTCAACCTTGTGATTTGGCTAAAACCTTTTTGAAACGAACAAAGAAACGGCTTCAAGACAAATTGATATTTGCCCATATTTGCCCATATTTACCCCCTTCTGGACCCTACAAAACTATAAGTTTAACATATGACCGCAACGGACATGTTGAGTTCTTAGTCATTGTTCAAACATACCCCATCTTCCCTACAAGATGTTTATGAACACAATTCACATGTGGATTCAGGATTCATGCTAAGTTTCCCTTCCTTCCCATGCAAAAGAATACGTTGAATGTATGAACAAATTTAATTTGTTCAACAATTCAACCCCATCAACCCCCCTTTCCTGCACCACAATACCTTGCAAATATGAACAAAGTTGACATGTCGAGTAATTAATTGTAATAATTTTCCCCCTGCCCCTACGAAACAATACAGATACTCCATTGGGCTCCAACCTAATTGACCCACTGTAAATGCATTAAGGATTCACGTAATTTCAAGTAACCCAGTTGACTCAGTTGACTCAGTTGACTCAGTTGACTCAGTTGACTCAGTTGACTCAGTTGACTCAGTTGACTCAGTTGACTCAGTTGACCACACTGCTACCTTTTTCTCGGAGCGCAACCAAGGATCCCACCGATGTAGCGTCAGATTTGGTAATGAATCTAATGAAACCACTCGAGCCAAATCATTCAGTCCCAAACCGATTGCTTAGGTTGAACACCTCAACCCGAATAAGACATTTGAGACGCTTTAGCTACCCCAACTAACAAATACTAATAAATACCAACAAATACTAACAAATACGAACAAATACTAACAAATACTAACAATATCAATCCAGAAAAACCAGTTGAAACCAGTTGAAACCAGTTGAAACCAGCTGACTTGGTCCCAATTGCTCCTGTCGCGCCACTGGTAACATGAACAACAAACACCGGTGGCCTTAAGAGCGATTAGGGCCACAGAAAACCACCTTGTTTTGTATATTGTTCAATTAAACGCCAGTTGACCCAATTGGCCCGGCTCGCCCGCCCCTCATCCAGTTCGCCCAGTTGACCTGATTGATCCCGTTCATCCGCTTGATGCAGATCCAGCTTACCCATGCTTACCCAGTTAAACCAGTTGGCCCAGCCCCAGTTGACCCAGTTGAAGTTCAACTGGGTCACTTGGGCCAACTGAGTCAACGGGGTCAACTGGGCCAGCTGTTCAACTGGTTCAACTGGGCCAAAACTTTAGCCATTCTGGGTAACGACGCTTTTTGATCGCTTTTGGCCCCATGCATTGTTGGATTCGAATTAAGGCGCTGGGTGACACGATGCTCAACAGTATGCCGAGTACGCCCTATCAGTCGGAAAAAGACGCACCGTGAGGCCGTGATGAAGTTGAACTGTTCATGTTCGAAGCACATGGCACAAGGTATCGCTCTATTGACTCCATACTGGCTCCACCTTGACTCTGCTGTAGTCTATTTGTTCTGCATTGATATTCTATTTGCACTATTTATCTTTGTCATATCTTTGCAGCGCTGTTTGCCCTTCTTCCGTTTGGCTCCGTTTCAGCGTTGAAAGGGCTGACAAAGAGCAGCTTTGGATTTGGATGGCAAACATCAGTGACCCTGCAAAACAATCTTGAAACGAAATGCACATCTTCAAAAAGCCGAATAGTCAAGCACAAACCGCGGATCTTTTTAATGTCTTCGTCTTTCTCCATCAACTCTTAAAAGATTGAGACCGTCTGAGATGGGAGATGGGAGACTTACTTGAGATTATGTGAATGCTTGGCCGCTTCAGCCATGTTTTTCCATGCCGCAAGTATTTCGGTTACTGTCTCGCGGCTTCAGAGTTTGAGGTTGAATAGTGCGGAATACCGTCATATTAATTGATCTCCATGGTGTCTTCCAGTTGGACAGACTGGTTGAGTTGACGCTGCTCAAAGCAGGACTGTCCTACCCCAAAGCATGAAACCTTTTCCATGCAGGTTGATCGTTTCTTGTTCATGTTGTCCTAGAATCGATGACTCAAAAGAATGCGTCCTTGAAATTCTGTGGAAGAAGACAGGATTCCAGAAGCATACTGGCACCTATCTTGCTCGTGTTGGAAATGAATGGACTGAGCGATTTGTTCAAAACCATTTGAGGCTGTTTGTCCTGATCGCCTTCGGTGCACAGTTGGCTTTCATGCGGCTCGGAATCACAGCTTGATAGCTTGTCAGATTCTGTTGGCACTGAGTAGCCATATCAACTTAGAGGAAGCGCTTGTTTCAAAACCAGTGTGCAATCGTCCTTTACCCAATACAAGCGCGAAAGGTAGCAGAGGCTTGTGATAGCAGAGGCTTGTGATAGGTTTGGGTCTTGACTTTCCAGTGCGAGTCCAAATATTCCATTACTTGACAAAGTTTCACAATATGTACAACGCCGTTCAACGATCATCGTCCGATAATCAATGCGTTTCTTGGTGCATTCGCAGCGAGGTCCCATGGGCCATGTGTGCGAACCTTTGGAGGTCCCATCATGGGCCAGTTCAAATATCTGGGTGGAGTCCGAGCAGGTCCGGTCAGCCGGTCAGCCACAAGATGCCACCAGTTTCCCGACACGGCCATTGGGATATGTCCTGCATTGTCCTGCTACGTCATCATTATACAATATTATAACATATTATAACATATTATAACATATTATACATAGATTGCATATGATTGCATATGATTACAGTACATAGTAATTGAACAGTGCAACTAGGACTGCGGCGCATAGACGGCCGTGTCGTTTTGTGAGATTAAATGTACTTGGTCATTGTGTGAAGTGCGCCGTTACACTGGTTTTCACATGGAGCTAAGTTTTGGTGTTTTGAAAATTTGAAAGTGGTCGTTGCAAGCTAAAGTTGCAAAACACGTAGATTTACCACAACGAGGAGTTGATTTTGATGGTTTTTGGATTTGATGAATCTAGGGAACGGCGCTGATAGGCGCCTGGTGGTTTTGAGGGCGTGTGCGTGTATTTCCCATTGAAATTGCCTATGCGGTGGTGCACGCCTGTTTTTGGACGTCCTGAAAACTACTTCAACCATTGAACAATTTGCTCATGGCTGCAAGTTTCTCTGAATTATTGCCGCGCAGTTCGGTTCTGCGCCACATCCATTGCCAGACCCTT
>Ga0126342_10019549_pt1 | contig 11491 bp, 7 predicted proteins | sample Cyp1metagenome_FD_92528 | JGI IMG/M metagenome (GOLD analysis project Ga0126342, IMG submission 92528) | Coral microbial communities from Lord Howe Island, Old Settlement Bay, Australia - Cyphastrea 1 metagenome | ecosystem: Host-associated > Invertebrates > Cnidaria > Coral ... | reverse complement strand
TTCGCAAGATGCCTCACGGTGCAGTGGGTTTCTTCGTGCCAGCTATCTAGAACATGTAGTCTGAACTGAACTAATCAACATAACATTCCCTTTGATTCAGGGGTCGGCACACACACACACTATTGTTGTTACTATTTGTTGTACTATTTTTATTTATATAATTCTTTATATATTTTCCAATCCAGTTTTATCGATTTTTACAAGAATTTTGTGCGCGCGCACACACACACATTTTTTCAACAAGAGTTCCCCATGCTGGTTGCGGTACAGTGCAGGCAACAGACTCGCGGTCCCAAGTACGTGCGCAAGGGCATCTGGGCGCGGGGCGACTTTGGGCTACTTGGCGCAAGAATGATAGGATGGACAGGATGTGGGTCATTTTTTTCGGCAACGGGTGCATACCAGTCACTCAGGCGTAGCCGATTTTCAGGCACAACTTTGAGCAACCGAAAGTGGGTGATCAAGCTCTGGACGACGCGTACTGAAAAGGGGAAACCTCTCGATTTCATGATCTTGGATATTCTGAAAAATGACGGTCGATGAGAAATTGCCAAGCAGAGATTGAATATTCGGAATATCGATCGACTTCTGTGTCCTGGGTAGACACATTTCACTCATGCCGCCGTTTTCGGATATCACCCCTACACATACAGTAGTGCCTTACATACTGATAACCCTCCACTGCACCCCCAGATAGGAGGTATTAAAAAGCTGGCCGTTTGAGGCTGCACAGTACTGATGATCCACGGATCTTCCGTCCGGGATTACGACGACAGTATCCATACCACAAGCAGCGGAACTGGAGCCCGCAGTACATGTGCAGCCCGGCCAAGGGGGCAAAATGTGGTTTCAACAAAGCCACCAAATAGGGAATTGATAGATTTTTGGTGGTAACATGTGGTAACTATTAAACCCACAGAAAGCCGCAAATTTTGTGGTTATCTGGTTATTTTGAGGGACAGTAAATGATATTGACCCATACCCAAATGTTCCTATTTTGTTTGTAAGCAATTCAGCACAGCAATCTGAGGGAAGTTCGACGTGTTTGAATCATCAACGATCCACAACACCTATAGTTTGTGGCTGTGGTATCCTCAGCATAACTCAATTTTCAATGCATTTTCGAATGCATCCAAACAATGAAATGATGATAAGCTGCCTTGGGTCGACTTGTGCCTTTAGTGGGTCTCAATGCCCTTCCCGTCTAGAGCCAAACCTGAGTTAGGGCACCTATAAAAATGGATGGGTAATCCAAGAACAACTCCATGCCCAACAGTTTGGATTTCAATTTGGAAAGCCAGGCACATTAGAATTTCAAACGGGACAGAAGAACTATTTGCAATGCATAGTTTTTGGTTTGTCTAGAACATGGGGGGATGCACTCCAAATTGCTATTTCAATGGGAAACATGTTGATCAACCAGTGTTTTTCCCCGGTTTTCGCACCGTTTTCACAGAACGCGAGTTCGAAGTCGCGAAGTGCCCGTCGCAAATCAAGGTTTGCAGCACAACAGTCTGGCGCCCGCGGGCCATGGGGTGAAACTGGCGATTCAATACCGGAAGTTCCTCTTTGCCCAGGTGCCATGGTGACGGGTGGAGATGGCGGCTTATCATTGGGCCAAAAAATTGGCTGGTGCAGAGAAAATTGTTGGGTGCGGCATACGGGGCGCCCATTGGGAACCCAATGATAGCAGGGCTTCAGAAATGTTCCAATGAAGGGTGGTTGTGGAGATGACTTCCCCAATCGTTTGCTGACAGCTCTGTTTAGAGGGACCCAGGGCGGTTGGCGATGAGTGACAAGAACGGTTGGAGTTACCAGGTGCGATGATTGTTTGTAGAGTCTAAAGATTGATTGGGATCTATGAAAGGTTTCATGGATGAACCATCTTTGGACTCTTTCATGAGCTTAAACAGATCAAAGAATCTATCCTTCAACAGTTGATACAGCAAAATCCTTGGGTGGAAGCTGAAGATTGACCATTTGGAGAGATGAATGAATCTTGACTGGATCCCTCTGGAGACAAGATTACAATCTCTGCACATTTCTTAATCAGCTGGCTACTGTCCAGTCATCCAATCTGGCACTAGAGAATCCTATATGTATACACGCGTTATAAGTTTTCAGTAAGACGATTTTCCGCATTTGGGGGGTGATTTTCTGTCGCCACCTAGAGGGTATCCTTCCAGGGATTCCTGGTTTGCCACCACCCTGGCAGGCCTTCTATGACTTCCAGAGGAAGCTGAAGTTTCATCTACCAGGGGCGCAAATCTTGGCAGACGCCCAAAGCTATGACCAAGTGTTACTTGGACCTGGATGGCGTTTTCTTTTCCCATCTGGTTGGACAATGGGGATATAATGGTGATATAATGGGACAATGACCATCAAATTATTAGTTTTTTTTGGATGATGGTGCCTTTTTTTTGATGGGCTAAGATCAGACCTCTGAAGGTTTTTTCAACAAACATAACTAGTGACCAGCATCAATAGTTTCGGAACCAATCATAAGACTTTGCGAGTAATTTGGGTTTGTCTTAAACTGTGGGGATGCCTCAATTTGCGACCATTGGACAGGGAAAACCATGATAAAACATGATAAAACCTGTGTTTTTGTTTCCCCCATATCTTGAGACTTGAGACACACCCAATTTCTTCCCTGGTGGAAGTTAGAGAATCAGATCGTGGTTCCCTGAGGCCGTACCTGAAGGTTCTGCGGCTGAACGATGGGCGTACGCTTTGGGAACCTGATGAGGCGTGGGGATTTTGTCACCAAATATGAGGGTCTTTAACATGTTGTAGCCAGCAAAATCATAGGGATAGGGATATATGGTATGATTGAAAAACGATGGTTGGTTGAGGATTGTATGGAGCTTATACTACCCAATAGAACAAGGATCATTATAATCCATGCATTGGGAATCCCACTCTTCATCAACCAGCATATTGGAATGACAGACGGTTTGAAGACTGCTCAAGTGCCAATGGGTCCAATGAGTTTAGAATAGCACCACCGAGTCTCTTAGCATTGTGTCTATTGAGGTTTACACGACATCATCATCACCATCACCATCACCACCATCACCACCATCACCATCATCACCATCATCACCATCATCATCATCAACGACTTGTATTTGGGATATACGCGGATGATTGTGACCCCTGTTTGTAGATTCTTGTAGCACCGCTGATTCGTAGAACTATTGATTGTTTGTTACATCTATGTTTGGTCTTAGATGCAGCCGTTTGCTGTCTTTAGATGCAGCCACTTGCTAGATTTCAATGTGTATAATAAATAAATAAATAAATATATATATATATATACTCATTCCGATTGTTGTTGCATCTTCTTCCCGAGTGTTGTTGGCTATACAGATACCCATACCAGTAGTGCCCGGCACGTGCCGGGACGGAAGTTTCGAAAAGCACATGGTTGTTGAGATGCCAATGAAATGACATGAAAGAATCCAGGCACAGCTGATTGAATGAATCAATGAACCAATGAATCAAAGAAGCAATGAGTCAATGGATCAGTGAACCAATGAATCAACGAATCAATGAAGCGATGAACCCATGAATCAGTGAATCAATGAATCAGCGAATTAACAAATCAGACAATCAATGAACCAGTGAGCCAATGAATCAGTGTTTAATCAATGAGTCGATGAATCAGTGAATCAGGGATTCAGCGAATCAGTGAGTCAATAACCAATTAATCAGTTAATCAAAGAAGCAATGAATCAGTGAATCAATGAATCGGTAAATCAATGAACCAACGAATCAGTGAATCAATGAATCAACCAGTGAATCAATGAGTCAATGAATCAGTGAACCGTGAACCAGTGAGTCAGTAAACCAATGAACCAATGTGTCAATTAATCAGTGAATTAGTGACTAAACAAATGAATGAATGAAATGAAATGAAATGAAATGAATTGAAGGATGGACGGATGGATGGATGGACGGACGGACGGACGAATGGGTGGATGGATGGATGGATGGATGGATGGACGGATTGATGAGTGAGCTACTTTTCTATGTTGAGCTGCTTCTGCACTGAGCGACCCCTTCACTGAGGCGTCTATTCTCTCAGCTACTTCTTCTCTGAGCAGCCACGTATTCTGTGCTACTGCCTGCCAGCTAGCTCCTCTGTAGCTGCTGCAGCCCAATTCTTCTCTTTGCGCAGCTGGTGCAATCCGTTTAGCAACCCCCAGTTACAATCCCGCATAGCGCAAGAGTAGCACTATGGTCAAGAACTACCTTTCGCGCAGCTGTTACACTGCGTTTAGCAACCTCCAGCTGCAATGCCGCTTGCCAGGAGAGTCGCAGCATCACTCATGCTTTGCTGCGCGCAGCCATGCCAATGCTTTTTGTCACAGCCGGTTGCAAACCCGCATAGCAGAAGCGTCACGCCAAATCGACCAACGTTCGCGCAGCGCTGACAATGGGACTTTGACCACACAAATCCGGCGCTGCTCCGAACGGCTCAGGTTTTAACATTTTTAACGGTTTATGTGAAATCGAGCTCTCGCTATACAGTCCTGTGCAAATTTTTGCTCTTCGGAAAGTGTTCCGAAATCGTCAATTCTTTTTGTCATTTTGAAGTGCACTTTTTGTTGACGACTTTCCCAGATCGAGCCCCGCAACCGCCGAAACAGCGACCCTCCTCTGGCGACCACGGAAGCCACTTTACCCGAAAAACACAGGGTTTCGCGCCCGGGAATGTTTTCACCCGTGAATTCACGAGTCCCCGAACTGTTGCACTTCCCAGCCACTTGATGATTGGTGGTTGACAATATGATGTGGTTGACACGATGATGGAAATGCTGACCATGACAATCGTTCGTAACTCGGAAGTTTTCTAACTAAACTTCCTTTGACGATGTTGTTGGTTACATTAATTAAATCCCATCATACCCCGAACAAATACAACACCCTCGGGCAATCAAACGTGGCAGTGAAGATCTGCCATTAGGTTTGATGATTTCCCCATCAAAAACCCCAATTTAGCGCAGGGATTTTCCAGCTAGCCAGTGTGGTTGGGATAATTCCTGTATATTCCCATTCCAATAAAATATCCCATTATATCCCGTATATTGTTCCCGTTAATGTATCCCAAAAAATATGCTGTATATATATATGGGAACCAATAATTGCCAGTATATGCATATTTCCCAATACATTTCAATTATACCCAGTTATAATTTCCAATTATTTGTATTTGCTATTTTCATGGGAACCAACAAAATTACATTATACCACCGTTGGATCCCCATCAAATCACCATTCTACCACCATGTTTCCATGCATATCCCAATGTCTCCATTATAAGCAGTGGAGTTTTGTTGGTTCAGTTATATCTGATCTACCCCAACATATCCAATATAAAATGCCACTTCTGCCACGGATTTCTTTGTTGGTTCCGCTCCCCGCAGGCGACACTGAAACCAGTTGCCGAACAGATCAAGAAAAAAGAGATCGCATCGTGGATGCACAGTGGAGCATTGCAAAGTTTGAAGTGTGTCTACTAATATGTAAACAGATCATATATCTGTTCCATACATATATAAACACATGTATGTATATATACATAAATCAAAAAATATATATCTATACATACATGTTATATGTTTGCATTTTTGGGATTGCATTCGCCACACACACACATATATATATACAAATGTAAATGTGTGTATATATATATACGTATATACCTGCATCTACACCTACATATATATATATGTAAATGTAATGTAATGTCATGTGATGTGATGTAATGTGGCGTAATGTGATGTAACGTGACTTTTTTTGGTAATGTTACGTAATGTTTTTTGTTAAGTAAAGCAATTGTTAAGTAATATTACGTAGTGTTACGTAATCGTAATGTTCTGTAATGTTCTGTAATGTTACGTAATGTTGCATAATGGTATGTTATTGTAACAAATCTTATGTAATGTTTTGTATTGTTGTGTAAAGTCATGTACTGTCATGTAATGTTTTGTAGTGGTATGGAAGGTTATGTATTACTGTTATGTATGCTTGTCATGCAAACATGTTATGCATGTTATGAATGCATGCTATGTATGCATGCTATGAATGCATGTTGCGTATTGATGGTATGTATGTAGCGTATGTACTGTAATGTGAACATAAACCTAACTGTAAATGTATATGTAAACGTACATGTACATGTAAAGTAATGAAATTGAAATGTAGATGTAAATGTAAAGTAAAAAAATGTAACGTACTGTAATGTAATGTAAATATAGCGAACTTGAACTGTTAATGTAAATGTAAAGTGAAGCAGTGTAACGTAATGTAATGTATGAATGTGTGCAAACAATGTATGTATGTAGTGTATGTATGTATGTATGTATGTATTTATGTATGTATGTATGTATGTGTGTATGTATGTATGTATGTAATGTAATGTAATGTAATGTAATGTAATGGTATGTATGTATGTATGTATGTATGTGTGTGTGTATGTATGTATGTATGTGTGTATGTATGTGTGTATGTATGCATGTAATGTAATGTAATGTAATGTAATGGTATGTAATGGTATGTAATGGTATGTAATGGTATGTATGTATGTATGTATGTATGTATGTATGTAATGTATGTAATGTATGTAATGTATGTATGTATGTATGTATGTAATGTATGTATGTAATGTATGTAATGTATGTAATGTATGTATGTATGGTTTGTATGTAATGTATGTAATGTATGTAATGTATGTAATGTATGTAATGTATGTAATGTATGTATGTATGTATGTATGTGTGTGTATGTATGTATGTATGTGTGTATGTATGTATGTATGTGTGTATGTAATGTAATGTAATGTAATGTAACGTAACGTAATGTAATGTAATGTAATGGTATGTATGTATGTATGTAATGTAATGTAATGTAATGTAATGTAAGGTAATGGTATGTATGTATGTATGTATGTATGTAATGTAATGTATGTATGTATGTATGTATGTATGTATGTATGTATGTATGTATGTATGTTATGTATGTTATGTGATGTACTGTAATGTAATGGTATGTATGTATGTTTTTTTTTGTATGTAATGTATGTATGTTATGTAACGTAACGTAATGTAATGTAATGTAATGTTATGTTATGTAATGTATGTATGTATGTAGTGTAATGTAGTGTAATGTAATGTAATGCAACGTAACATAACGTAACGTAACGTAACGTAACGTAACGTATGTATGTATGTATGTATGTATGTCATGTATGTATGTCAGTAATGTATGTAATGTATGTAATGTATGTAATGTTTGTTTGTTTGTTTGTATGTAATGTATGTAATGTATGTAATGTATGTAATGCATGTAATGTATGTAATGTATGTATGTTATGTTATGTTATGTAATGTTATGTTATGTTATGGTATGTATGGTATGTATGGTATGTAATGTAATGCAATGTAATGTAATGTAATGCAATTAGGTATGTATGTATGGGTGTGTATTGTGTTGTATTATCATGGAATGGAACGCAATGCAATGCAATGCTGTATGCATGTACGTACGTACATCTGTATGTGTATATATGTATTATATATATATATATTTGCATATGTGTAATATATCCATAATATTTATACAAATTATGTCGTTTTTTAGTACGCATATGCATGCGTACATATCACACACAAATAGAATGGAGGATTGGAAAGATAAATTGATGAATTCCGCCAAAGATGTTAAATCATGTGGCCAGTACACTTGTTAAATAGATACAACAGCTGATGCAAACCAATGTCTATGTATGTGTCCATGTATATGTATGCACAATGCATATGCATGATCATGCAGTATACCATCAGGCACACAGGCACGAAAGCACGCACGCACGCAGGCATGCAGACACCCACGCACGCATGCACGCATGCACACATGCGCGCATGCGCGAATGCACGCACACACACAGACAGAGATGCATACGCATGGTACCACCCTCAGCATAGTTTCATAGCGGCCAGCTGCCCACGGCTCTTTCTGGGGTATTGGGGTTGCTGATTCTGCCCGGAACATGGTCATGAAAATTAATGGTACTTCAAAGCACGCCATACAGAGGTAAGTGGACAAGCAAACCCAATAGGGTTTGATTTTTCCCACACGAAATAGAGGGCACCTCTGTTACTGGGGCTTCAGTTGTTCCCAAACAGGTGGCAATATGCAATCATTCAATGAAATGACTACCGAGGACATGATCCGTCTGGAGGTGTTTGGCCGGTCTTGTCGGGCTTCTGGGGCCGTTTTGTGGATGTATCCAAACATTGGGTCATTGGGTTAGCCTGGGGGACAATTTCCAGGGAGTCCTGGTTTGAAGCATAAACATCGTGTTTTCTTATTGCCATGGTGCGTTGATTTCCATTTTTTCTCGACGTGTGCGACGTGTTTTTGGGAGTGGGGGCGGGAATAGCATCATGTTCCTCGCACAGACATTTGATGCTATGCTCCACATAATGTACTTGATGGTACGCTGGACATTTCTTTGAAGTTGTGTCATCTACACCGCATGTTGAGCTATATTTTTTACAAAAAACTTTATTATGAACGGTTGTTTTCCATTTTGTGCAAGTTTTCTTGTATCAAATCCTATTTAAATTACATTATGACATATTTTCCTTAATTTGAAAGAATACGAGGTCCGGGCTTTTGGGGCTTCCATGCGGACGGGGACCATAGAACACCCTGGGCCAGGGGAGCAGCAGCTTTGGGACAGAGCTGCTCAAGCTGCAGGGGAAGCGTCAGGAATTGGTGGAGGTTCATCCGTGGGGAGGATCCTGGTGTCAATCGTCATAGGCTTCCTCGATCTACCTGGCATTTCTGGTATTTTTATGCTTAGCGACTAGTGAATTCCACTGAGCATACATTGGAAGGGGTCAAAAGTTAAGGATTAGTTTTTGGATGAGTTGGATTATACATCCTGACTTAGGATACGGACTTCCCAATATTGAGAATCCTGCCCATGCGTGGAGGTTTGGGGGGGAAATGAGCACCGCTGAATTATCCAACTTGTAGCTTGAATCATCCAACTGCGGAGCAGGATGCCCATGTGTGGCTAGGATTTCGACATGCTTCCAGGCATTTCGCTGGAAAAGCAAGCACATCAATGTACTCTTGACCTGTCATCTTTACATTTTTTTTTTGCCTTGCTTAGGGGACCAATTTGGCTATGGATTCATCAATCCTTATATATTATATTATACTACCATTATTGATCAAATGAATATTCATTAGACTAATCCATCCCCAAAAATCATAACATGGATGATTTTATATATGCACACTATACATCCCTATTTTTCGTAGAATACACATCCATAATGTGGTAAACCCAATGCCATAAACCTAATATGACTGGGTATGGTTGCCATAGAAGCTATATAATTTTTGATGACTTGAGGGATGCGTCATGGTATTGGGTGACCGCATTCCAATGGATCATCATCATTTTCCTATCTACATGGCTATTTAAGATATGGAGGTTCCCTAAAATGGGGCTACCCCCAACTCATCCAAAATTAGAGTTGACACCCATGGTTTTGCGGATCCCACATTGAAGAGACCCCCATTGAGGGGAATCCAGCATGACCAGGAGCTGAGCAGCCTCCTCGCGAAGGATCTTCCGAGCATTGTCAAGGCGGGCGGTTTGGGTTCGTCGTTTTTGCTCGTTTTAAGACTTTTGTGATATACTATCATTTACCATATTATCAAAAACCAGGCATAGAAATAAAGTATTATGAATGAAGAACATTGTACATAAAATCCCATATATGTATATAAGATTGATACTAAGTTGTATATATATATAATACTGTATATATATATCAGACTAAACACAATATTATATATTCAATATTGTATATTATTTAATATTGTATAAAGTATTGGATGACATCCTATCATAATGTATATAGTATATTTTAACATCGTGTATTTCATACCAGTAGTACCGCACAAGGCGGTGGCGGAAGTTTCAAAATTAGGAAACCTACAGGAGAGGTTGGTTGTTGTGAATCAAGGATGGCAGAGCGAATCCACTGATGGACCGAAAGGTGGCTGAGGTCTCCTCTCTTTCTTTCTTTCTTTTTTTCTTTCTTTCTTTCTCTGACTAACTATCTATCTATCTATCCATCTGTATGTCTATCTGTCTGTCTGTCTATCTAATCTAATCCTATCTAATCTAATCCAATCTAATCTAATCCAATCTAATCTAACCTAATCTAATCTAATCTAACCTAAATCTAATCTAATCTAATCTAATCTAATCTAATCTATAATCTTATCTTATCTTATCCTTCCTATCGTATCCTATCCTATCCTATCCGATCCTATCCTACCCTGTCCTATCCATCCACCCACCCATCCATCCATCCATCCATCTATCTATCTATCTTTTTATTTAGCTGTCTCTCTATCTATTTGTCTGTCTGTCTATCTATCTATCTATTTATCTATCTATCTATCTATCTACCTATCTATCTATCTATCTACCTATCTATCTATCTATCTATCTATTCATCTATCCATCTATCTATCTGCAAGATTGAAAACGAAGCTATTCTGCGAGACTTGACTATTTTTTGAACTTGACAACATCCAAAAACGTAGCAATTCAGCGAGACTTCCTCAATTTTTGCACTTGACAACATCAAAAACGAAGCAATTCTGCGAGACTTCCTTTTCTTCAAGTTGACAACATCAAAAAGGAAGCAATTGTGCGAGACGTCCTTCAAAAATGAAAAGTTGAGTGCAGAGCTGACGGCCTAGTAATACCAAGGCGTTTTGCGATTTTCCCAGTCCATCTGTCTAAACTACTGTGCCTGCCACGAAAAAGTGATGCCAGGTCATACGAAGTGCTGCACCTGTCACGAAAAATCATGTCAGCAAACCTGAAGATCTGATGCTCCAAATGCAACATCTCTCAGGAAATCAGCGCCCGGACCTCCTAACAGCTCTGATGAACATGTCTCTTGTACTGCGCCTGCCACGGAAAATGCATCTTTGCAGATCCTCTTCAAATGTCCCACGCTTGCCATCGTTTTTGGACATGCTACAAAACCCTCACGTTTTGCTCACTTTTGACAAGGTGCACCATCCCTTGCGCCTGCCACGCGAAACGACATCTCAACGTCCAAAAGTGGTCCCAACCCCTAGTTTTTTTTAACATTTTGACTTCGAAATGTGCTTCGTGCCACAACGGCGTGCACTTTTGCGACATCTCAACTTCCAAAAGTGGTCCGGAGTTGGTGTGTTTTATACATTTTGCTTTGGAAATGTTCTTCGGGCCACAACGGCATGCACTTTTTCGACATCTCAACTTCCAAAGGTGGTCCGGAGCTGGTGTGTTTTATACATTTTGCTTTGGAAATGTGCTTCGCGCCACAACGGCGTGCACTTTTGCGACATCTTAACTTCCAAAAGTGGTTCGAACATGGTGTGTTTTGTACATTTTGCC